>ENA-ORXR01002729-ORXR01002729.1-marine-metagenome-genome-assembly--contig:-NODE-2729-length-16496-cov-3.255375_pt1 | contig 16496 bp, 16 predicted proteins | sample MGYA00237866_ERZ511479 | MGnify/ENA metagenome assembly ERZ511479 | reverse complement strand
CCACCTTCATTGGGGTAAATCGCCATCTCACTATTGGTATTGTTGAGGCCTTGTCGAAAAGAGGCGCAGGTGGAGCAGTCTGTTATGCCTCCGGATTTTTAGAGGCGGACGAAGAGGGCGGTAATCTACAGGCTGACTTGCTGAGAGTTGCGGGTGATATGCCGGTGTTAGGGCCAAACTGTTACGGCTTTATCAACTATGCTGAAGGCGCGTTACTATGGCCTGACCAGCACGGCGGCCGTCGTCTTGATGAAGACGAAACGGGTGTCGCGATCATTACCCAGTCTTCAAACTTATCGATCAATATCACCATGCAGCAGCGCGGTTTGCCGATAGCTTACATGCTCACTGCGGGCAATCAAGCCATGATTGGTGCGTCGGATTTGGCAATGGCTGTTTTAGATGACCCACGAGTCACCTGTCTGGGTATGCATATCGAAGGGTTTGATTCGATTGTTGGTATGGAGGCGGTTGCTAGAAAAGCACGTGAGTTGAAAAAGCCAGTCGTCGTACTGAAAGTCGGTAAAAGCGAACAGGCACAGCAAGCTACCTTGACTCATACTGCATCGCTGGCTGGCGCGCACGCCTCATCACAAGCCTTTTTAAAACGCTTGGGTATTGGTCAGGTTGATACCGTGGCTGCATTCCTAGAAACGCTTAAATTGCTGCATGTGCATGGTGTGTTACCCGGCTACAAGCTTGGTTCGATGAGCTGCTCCGGCGGTGAAGCTAGTTTGATAGCGGATGCTGTTCAAGGAAAAAAAGTGTATTTCCCGGAGTTGACTCAAGCTGAGAAGCAGCCGCTCCAAGACACACTTGGTTCATTGGTTACTGTCAATAATCCATTGGACTATCACACTTACATTTGGGCTAACGAAGCAGGTATGACTGAAGTTTATGCGGGCATGCTAATGGCAGAGAATGATCTGACTATGCTGCTGCTGGATTTTCCTCACCCTGATAAATGCCAAGCGTATGATTGGGAAATAGCGCTGTGTGCATTTGAAGCGGCTGCTAAAAGGGCTTTCGAAAATGACGGTGCTAAGCCGGTGCTAACATCGACTATCTCAGAGAATATCCCGGAGCCAGTGATTGCCAGAATGATGCAGCAAGGCATTGCAGCGATTGCAGGGATGGAAGAAGTAGTGATTGCAGCGGAAGTTGCGGCAGACATTGGTATTGCGTGGCGAAAGCAGGAAGCAGAACCTGTGTTGCAGGTTTTGGTTCACGATCAAGCTGCTAACAGCTATAAAACGCTCGATGAGGCAGATGCCAAAGCCATTTTGGCTGAGTATGGCGTTTCGGTGCCACAAGGTCTGAAGATAAGTTCTTCTCAAGAGGCAATTCAAGCAGCTGAGGCTTTTGGCTATCCCGTTGTACTCAAAGCCCTAGGTATTGCGCACAAGACAGAAGCCAATGCGGTTCGCCTCAATTTACAGAATGAGGAGGACTTATCTGAAGCTTTTGATGACCTTCGTACTCTAAGTAACACGCTTTATATTGAGTCAATGGTACAAGCCCCAGTGGCAGAGTTAATCGTTGGTTTGAGTCGTGACCCACAGTTCGGTCTAGTGATGACCATTGGCGCTGGGGGCATACTGGTTGAAATACTTAAAGATAGCGCCACACTGTTGTTGCCAGCGACTAGTGAAGAGATAGAGCAGAGTCTGTTAAATTTGAAAACAGCTCCGCTATTACAAGGCTACCGTGGTCGACCTGTTGCCGATCTTCAAGCTACTGTTCAGACCATTCTCAAACTACAAAGCTACGCTATTCAGCAAGCAGAGCAGCTGCAAGAGCTGGATATAAACCCATTAATTATCTGCGCAGAAGGCCAAGGGGCTTATGCTGCTGACGCACTTATTGTTACTAGCCAGGAGGCTGTCCAACAATAGACTGTCCTACTGCGGAAAAGCTAGTTTGGCCCTATTTCCCACTGATTTTCGTTAAATGGAATGACCATTCGCCTCAAATCATTGGAAAATATGTCTCAAACTAGCTTCCCCTCGTAACGGACGCTATTCTTGGACAGCCTCCTAGTGCCCATCCATAAATGGGCTCTTTTCAAAATGCGGATCAATTAAACATCAACTGGTAATACAGAGTGCGCAAACACTAAATAAACTGCACAGGTAGTTGCACGATATTTTTGCTTAGAAACTCTACCCGCTTTCCACGATTAATGACGATGCCGTAAGGGCACTTCACATCTGCTATCAAGTTTTCCAGCCCGGTCAATGCCTGACGTTTGACCACCGTATTTAGTTTAACTTCGACGGGCACAACACCAAACGCTCCCTCAATGACAAAGTCTACTTCTGACTTATCGACCGTGCGGTAATAACTAAACTCAAGCTGAGTCGCCATCGTTGACTGGAAGCCCCGAATTAGCTCTTCCGTAACAAAGCTTTCAAACGAAAACCCGGCAACCGGATGAATAAGCAATTGCTCCAGACTATTGATTTTTAATAAGTGATGCACAACGCCGGTATCACGAAAAAAACCTTTATTACTTTTTTGGATTTTCTTAAGTGGGTTCTTGCTGAACGGCTGCACGTTTCTCCACAAGAACGTCTGGTGAATAATATCTAGATATTCCTTGATGGTTGGCACGCTGACTTCCAAAGCACGTGCCATATTGCTCATATTCAACTGATGGCCTGAATGCTGCGCTAACAAGGACAGAAAGCGGCGGTAAACATGAATATTCAACCTGGGAAACAACCCGCGAATATCGCGATTGATGTAGTTGGATATGTAATTATCCATCCATTGCGGAAAGTAGGCAACATTGGTTTCAGCCTCTAATGTTGGCTCTGGAAAGCCACCATTAATCAGCGCCTGCATACTCTGCGGGAGCGTCATTGACGTGGATAAATCAGAGAATGCTTGTACCTCATCCACTCCTGAATTAATCAAACCATACAGATCAGGCAAGGCCTGATCGTAGCGCTCGGTTTGTTTAAACGGCCACATCTCTACGGTTGCGATGCGACCAGCCAGACTTTCAGTGATCCCTTTCACTATCTCTGGAGAACTCGAACCAGTCAGCAAAAAGCGACCTTTAAGCTTGCGATTATCATCGATCACGCTTCTTAACACACGAAATAAATCGGGGTACTGCTGAGCTTCGTCGATAATGACCTTTTCAGCATTGAGCGTGAAAAAAGCGATAGGATCATTGGTAATCAGCTGGTAGTCATCAGGGCTTTCGAGATCGTAGTATTTCCAGTCCGGTCGCAGCTGCTTAACTAAAGTGGATTTACCACATTGGCGAGGTCCGATTACTGCAACTGCGGGAAACATAGCAAGTAGCTGATCGACTTTTCCCGCGATGTGGCGCTTTTTATCCACGATATTTAAACCTTGGCTTTAAATAAATTGGGTTAATTATAACTTTCGTAAAGGATAGGTACAAGAAAAAGGCTACAAATCTGGTAAGAGGGCTGCCAATGCTGATCCAGAACATCCGATAATGCACGGAGTCGGAATCGGGTACCAAATTGGTGTTTGGAGTAGTTTTCAAATAGACTAACCTGAGCGACGCGGGTTTCTCGCATGCTATTAAATCCTCTGGTTTGTTTTGTTGTTGGTCACAACCTAAACTTAATAAACCCAAGAGGATTTTTTAACTGTTTTCAGAATTATTTCTTTTGTTTCAATGCCTTGAAAGTTTAGGGATGAGCACCAGCTAATGATAAGCTGCTAAAAACTATTTTGGAGAAAACCATGTCTGAAGTCGTAACAACCCGCCGCGAAGGCGGTATTTTAGAAGTCACACTTGACCGGCCAAAGGCCAATGCAATTGACTTGGTAACTAGCCGAATTATGGGTGAAACATTCCGTGATTTTCGTGACGACCCTGAGCTTCGAGTTGCTATCGTGCGAACGGCCGGAGAAAAGTTCTTCTCGGCGGGTTGGGATTTAAAAGCCGCTGCCGGCGGCGATGATGTTGATGGTGATTATGGTGTGGGTGGTTTTGCAGGCTTGCAGGAGTTACGTGACCTAAATAAACCAGTCATTGCAGCAGTGAACGGTATGGCTGTGGGTGGTGGGTTTGAGTTGGCCTTGTCCGCAGACATGATTCTGGCGACGGAAAATGTAACCTTTGCCTTGCCTGAGATCCGTGCTGGGACTTTGGCAGACGCTGCGACGGTTAAATTGCCTAAACGCATTCCTTATCATGTGGCGATGGATTTGCTATTAACCGGGCGTTGGATGGACGTGCAGGAAGCGCATAAATGGGGCTTAGTCAATGAAGTGCTGGCAGACGAGCAGGCGCTAATGGATCGAGCCTGGGATCTGGCACGTTTACTGGAATCTGGCCCTCCACTAGTATTTGCTTCGATCAAAGAAGTGGCGCGTGCTGCTGAAGCGATGACGTTTCAGGATGCGATGAACAAAATCACTAAGCGTCAGTTTGCCTCTGTTGATGTTTTATATGGCAGTGAAGATGGCATGGAAGGGTTTAAGGCATTTGCCGAAAAGCGTGATCCGGTTTGGAAGGGGCGATAATTTAGTAATTAACAGGCAGTGTATCAATGCCAGCATTTCGCAATATCTTGGCGGCTGTGCGAGGCAGCCCCTGATCAAGCAGCAGCTGCATGTGATGATAGCTCTATAACCTGATCATCCAGACTTGACGCTGCATACATCAGAGCCTGTTGAATATCCTCATCTTCCAATTCTGGAAACTCTGCTTTTAGCTCAGAACGATCTGGGTAAAGTGCAACAAGCTCAATTACCCGCCTAACAGTGAGGCGAAGGTTTCGTATTGCAGGTTGGCCATTCATTCTTTCAGGATCTATTTGTATGCGATCTAGTTTCATCTTATTGCTCCCGATGTTTTATTTAATTCTACACGAGCTGGTGGGTGATTGCAGGTGCTGTAAGGATGAGTAGCGAAGTATGCCTAAAACAAATGAAATACCTGACATGCTAGTCATTAAAGAGCCGACGTACACCCAATAAAAAGCAGGCTTCCACTTGACTGGAGCCTGCCTTATCTAACGGTTTTCAGGAAGGAATTAAGCTTTTACTAACAGCTCCTCCTCACGTCTGATTCGTCCTTTCTGAGCAAACCAAACCAGTGCTATCAGTCCAAGTGCGATGAGATAGAACCACTGCTTTGCCGGGCGACCCTCGTTCTTGACCTGAACACTCTTGATTTCCCAATCAAAGTCGATTTTCTGTTTTTCAGCAACACCGCCAAATACCACGTTATCAACAAACAGCGTACCGTCTTCGTCTCTTAGCTCAAGACCAGCCGCATCTCTTAGGCGGGTTTCACCGTCAGCCTGCTTACCGACAGGTAGCATCACGACTTTATCAACGGCTTTGCCTTCCAGCGTTTCACCTGCGACCTGAACGCGTATTTGCGCATTTTCCGGTAATTCACCAGCCACTTCATAGATTTTGTTGGGCTCTACCGTCTGTAGCTCGGGTGAGATCATATCCATGAAGAATCCGGGGCGGAACAAAATGAAGGTACAGAGTAGGAAGATTAAGGTCTCCCAGATTTTGTTCTTCGTCAGGAACCAGCCTTGCGTTGCTGAAGCGAAGATCAGCATCGCTATCGTTGCCGATATCACCACGAGGGCTAAGTGGAATGGCCCGCGAATACCGATCATAAGTAGCTCAGTATTGAAGATAAACATGAATGGCAGGATTCCGGTACGGATGTCGTACATGAAGCCCTGGATACCCGTTTTGATCGGGTCACCACCGGATATGGCAGCTGCGGCATAAGCCGCTAGTCCCACCGGAGGTGTATCATCCGCCAGTATGCCGAAGTAGAAGACAAACAAATGCACTGCTATCAGTGGCACGATCAAACCAGACTGTGCGCCTAGTGTCACGATAACCGGAGCCATCAAAGAAGATACAACGATGTAGTTTGCAGTCGTCGGCAAACCCATGCCCAGCAACAGGCTGATGCCCGCTGTCAGCATAAGCATAACGATTAGGCTACCACCTGAGATGAACTCAACGACTTCTGCTAGTATCAAACCAACACCACTCAATGTCACTGCACCGATAATCAAACCCGCCGCCGCCGTAGCGATACCGATTCCGATCATATTGCGTGAACCCGCAACCATGCCTTCTTTAAAGTCAATCCAGCCTTCGCTAATGAAGCGGGTGACTTGGCCTTGGCCGCGGAGTATTCCTTTAAGAAACTTGTGGGTTAGCAGTACAAAGACCATGCCAACCGACGCCCAAAATGCAGACAAAGAAGGGGATAGACGCTCAACGGTAAGCATCCAGATCAGTACTAATACTGGTAGCAGGAAGTACAGACCAGATTTAACGATCGGGCCGACTTCAGGCAATTCAGATATTTCATCACTGCGTCCAAGATCAGGATATTTTACCGCCAATAGCAGCAAGCCGATGTAGGCGACAATGAACACGCCTGCAGATATCCAAGGCATCATCTCACCAGTAGCATCTTTTAACCAACCAAGGCCGTAGTACATGCCGAGTGAAAGTAACATAATACCGATCACGACTGTCATGAAGGTAAACAAGCTTTGTATAAAAGTCTTGTGCACGCGACGTGGCAAACCCACCATGCCGGCTTTACAGGCTTCTAAATGCACAATGTAAACCAATGCGATATAAGCGATAACGGCCGGTAGGAAAGCGTGTTGGATAACCTCGATATAAGAAATACCAACGAATTCAATCATTAGGAAAGCGGCGGCTCCCATGACAGGAGGAGTTAGCTGACCGTTTGTGGAGGATGCAACCTCTACTGCACCTGCTTTCTCAGATGAAAACCCAACGCGCTTCATCAATGGAATGGTGAAGGTTCCGGTGGTGACCACATTGGCGATTGATGATCCTGATACCAAGCCGGTTAATGCAGATGAGACAACCGCTGCTTTAGCCGGCCCACCTTTTAAGTGACCGAGCAAGGTAAAGGCTACCCAGATGAAATAGTTACCCGCACCGGCTCTCTCAAGCAACGATCCGAATAATACAAATAAGAATACCATACTGGTTGAAACACCCAGTGCAATACCGAACACACCTTCCTGAGTAATCCAGAAATGACTCATGGCGCGACCAAAGGAAGCACCTTTCCAAGCCATTACATCAGGCGCTAAATGCCCAAAAAACACATAGGCTAAGAAGATCATCGCAATAATCATTAGCGGCGGGCCCAATGCCCGTCTAGCCGCCTCAAGTACCAATACGACTCCTACGCCCGACACGGCAAGGTCAGTTGTTGTCGGTAGCCCTGCACGATCTGCCAACTCTCTGGCGAAAACCCATAGATAAAGACAAGTTAAAACGGCGACTAAGCCTAGCAGCCAGTCAAGCTTGGGAATGTGGTCTCGTGGTGAGGATTTAAAAGCAGGGTAAGCTAAGAAGCCAAGGAACATGGCAAAGGCCAAATGGATTGAGCGGGTACCAGTATTATTGAGTACCGGAAGGTAGTCAGCGAACATGTAGGGAAAAGGTGAAGCAATCCAGAGTTGAAATGCTGCCCAAGCAAATGCCACCCAGAACATCATTTTTCCGACGCCGCCAGATGGATTTCTTGCCCCAGTATCCGTCTCCGCGATCATTTCCTGTAATTTCGATTCGTCTATCTCAAAATTATCACTTTTTGTTTCGGCCATAGGTGTACTCCAATTGCTGGATTATTAGCTCAAATAGATATTTTTTGTTGTTATTTTTAATCTTTAGGGTAAGGCGAGGTAGCGCGCATTAACGCGCTTACCTCGCCGGTCTTGCGTTAGCAGTTACTTGACTAAGCCAGCTGCTTTGTAGTACTTCAGTGCGCCTCTATGGATAGGAGCTGAAAGTGAAGCAGAAACCATCTCTGTCTTCTTCAGGTTCTTAAACGCAGGGTGAAGCTTTTTAAAGTCATCAAAGTTTTCAAATACAGCTTTCACAACTTCATAGATTACCTCGCTAGAAACATCAGAAGAAGTGACGAATGTTGCGCCAACTCCCATTGTCTTAGCTGCTTCTGGGTTACCAGAATACATATCTGCTGGTACTGAAGCGTAACGGTAGAAAGAGTTATCTTTAATTAACTTGTCAGCTGCTGGGCCGTGAATGTCGGCAATATGAGCATCACAAGTAGTTGTGGTCTCTTTGATCAAACCAGCCGGGTGACCGACTAGAATGAAGTAAGCATCAATTTTGTTGTCACAAAGTGCCTGACCCATTTCAGAAGACTTAAGCTCAGTTGCTAGCTTAAGGTCGTCACGACTCATGCCCCAAGCTTTTTCGATGACATCGTAAGTAGCCACTGTACCAGAACCTGGCTGGCCAACGTTGACACGTTTGCCTTTAAGATCACCAAAGTTCTTGATGCCAGAATCTTTACGGACAACAAGCGTTGCAGGCTCAGCATGTACTGAGAATACGGCGCGTAATTTTTCGAACTTACCTGCCTCTTCAAACTTAGACGTACCGTTGTAAGCGTGATACTGCCAATCAGACTGGGCAACACCCATCTCTAGCTCGCCTTCACGAATTGCATTGATGTTAAATACTGAACCACCAGTGGACTCAACTGAGCAACGAATGCCGGTTTCTTTGCGGTTCTTGTTTACTAAACGGCAGATCGCTCCACCTGTTGGGTAGTAAACACCTGTTACACCACCCGTTCCGATTGAAACGTATTGTGTTTCTACTTTGTCTGCAGCCATTGCTGATGTGCTTAGTGTTGCACCAAAAAGTAGGCCTGCGGTAGCAAGTGTTGCAGCTATTTGTTTTTTCATTCTGGAAATTCCTCAATTAAATGACTTCTTCGTTCTTGTTCAATAGAAACCGACTGCTAATGCAAAAACATGAGCATGAATATTCTTTATCGGTAGGGATTGAACAGAACCTTCTACAATTAAACATATGCTGAACAATTTCGCAAATCACATTACGCTATTTGTACATTAAGTGACTCAAATGCTACGGGTGACGAGTAATGATCGTACAAATTAGTGCGAAATGGTGAAAAGAAGAGCTGAGCAGTAATAGTTTTTAGATATGTTAGTAAAATATAAATAACCTTACTGCATCAGGTTTGCGACAATACAGTCAATGCCTTGGTAGCAGTATCTTTGCAAAATTATAATATTTGGAGCACAAACTCATGGAACGAAAAATTAGTGATTGGGGTGGGGCAATAGGGGCTTTTATCCTGGTGATATTTGTCAACTATCTGTCAAATGCACTTCCGCTCAATGGCCTGACCCAAAAAGATATTTCGGATAAATACGACTCTTTATTTACACCCGCTTCGTTTACTTTCTCTATCTGGGGAGTGATTTATCTGGCGTTAGCCGCCTTTGTCATTTATCAGGCGCTGCCTGCTCAGCGAAAAAGTGAACGGGTGTCTTGGGTCAGTAAGCTGTTTATCTTAAGCTGTTTTGCCAATATCCTTTGGATCTTTGTCTGGCACTACGAATTTCTTATCCTCTCGCTATTATTCATGTTTGCAATATTAGCTATTTTGGTCACTATTTATCATGCGCTGGGTATGATACGTGAGCAGTTCGGTTGGAAAGAGTGGGTGTTTTTATATCTACCGTTTAGTTTATATACTGCCTGGATTACCGTCGCAACAATAGCGAACATCAGTATCGTACAGAACGGTTTTGGCTTTGATGACTTAGTACTTAGCGCAGAAAATTGGACTTTGCTCAAGTTCGCTATCGTCAGTGTTATCTGCGCTATCGTCGTGCTAAGACGCGGTGATTCTATTTACGCGTTAGTTATTGCCTGGGCCGCTTACGGTATCATGAGTAAGCAAGTTGATACTCCGTCGGTTGCTGGCGCAGCGCTAATGCTTGCGGCTTTTGCTGTTTTGCTGGCCGCTTACGAAGCAATAAGGCGGTTACTGCGGGATTGATTCACCAGTTTTAGGCATCAAGATCAGACCAAACGGCGAGCTCATTGCCGCTTGGTTCGATAAAATGAAAGCGTCCCGGTTTTCCTTCACACACACATCTATTTAGGGAGTGAAACAATGAAATACTTACACACCATGATAAGAATTACCAACGTTGAAGCATCGCTGGAGTTTTTCTGTAAGCACCTTGGCTTAGTGCAAACCAGCCGTAAAGATTATGAAAATGGCCGCTTCAGCTTAATTTTTCTGGCAGCACCAGACGATGAGGATCATGTCAAAAATGGCCGTCAGATGGAGCTAGAGCTTACTTACAACTGGGATCCGGAAGAGTACACCGGCGGCCGTAATTTTGGTCATTTGGCTTATGAAGTCGACAATGTTTATGAAACCTGCCAGCGCTTAATGGATGGTGGCGTTACGATCAATTTCCCTCCACGAGATGGCCGCATGGCATTTGTTCGTTCCCCGGATAATATTTCGATTGAATTACTACAAAAAGGCGATGCCTTAGCACCTGCCGAGCCGTGGGTATCTATGGAAAATATTGGTACTTGGTGATTGACGGTAATTTGCGCATCTAAAACTACTTAGCTTCGCGTATTTTAGGGCATTACTGACAACAATAATGGGTTACCGCCTCTATGGAGCTAATCTTTGCCTATTTAGCAGGACTGCTAACGCTAATAAATCCTTGTGTTTTACCGGTGTTACCGATCGTTTTGGCCTCTGCACTACAAGCTGGAAAACACGGTCCGTTAGCCGTTGCTGCTGGCATGAGTATTTCATTTGTCGCACTGGGTATGTTGGTTGCCACGATCGGTCATAGCATTGGTTTGACTGAGTCTGTGCTATCACAAGTTGGCGCGGTGCTGATGATGCTATTTGGCTTAGTATTGTTGGTGCCCCAATTTAACGAGCGCTTTGCCACGGCAACGGCGGGTTTCAGCGGCAGTGCCGACCAGCAGATCAATAATCTTTCAAACTCATCAATGAAAAGCCAGTTTCTGGGCGGTGTATTGCTCGGGGCGGTATGGTCTCCCTGTGTCGGGCCAACCCTTGGTGGCGCTATTTCTTTAGCAAGCCAGGGCGAAAGCTTACCGTGGGTGTTTGCGATTATGGCTAGTTTTGCTTTGGGCGTATCCAGCGTGATTCTGGTCTTGGGTTATGGAACGCAAGGAGCGATTCGTCGTCGCCAGCAGCAATTGCGCGGTTTGGCAGAAAAAGCCAAGCCAATAATGGGCGTAACCTTTTTATTAGTTGGCTTTATGATCTTTTTCAAATTTCATCATGTCATTGAAGCCTGGCTGGTTGATGTATTGCCATACTGGTTTCAAGACCTCTCAACCACGTACTAATAAAGGAAAATATTATGAAACGTAGAACATTTATCAGCTTTATCGCAGGCTTAGCCCTTGTACCAAGTCTAGCAACTGCGGCTAGCGTTGAGTACACGCCTGGTCTTATCAAACAGGCGTTGGCCGAAGGTAAAACCGTATTTGTTGATTATGCAGCGGTTTGGTGTGGCACTTGCAAGCGACAAGAACGCCTAGTGCAGCAGCTGCGTGATCGCAATCCTGTCTACGATCAGCACCTGACTTTCGTTCGGGTTGATTGGGATGTTTACAGCGATCACGAAGTCACAGAGTCACGCAATGTTCCTAGACGATCTACTTTGCTGGTATTAAACGGTGAAGAAGAACTGGGAAGAATTGTGGCGGGTACTGATATTAAGAAAATTCAGGCACTGATGGATACAGGAGTTGCGAAAGCACAAGCCAAGTAACTGATCTAAGAAAGCGTAATCCAATATCAAAACTGCCCCATTAGATGGGGCAGTTTTGATTTCTGAATAAAGCTGATTATTTAGAATCTAACAGAGCAAAGTGAGTTGTGGTTAGGGCCTGTCTTGCGCCAGTCTCCCGTCCATACCCCTTTGTTGTTAGCGGCAATTAGCTGACACTTAGAATTTGCCTGCTTCTGATCCCAGATTGGGCCAGCGTCAGCGTCTTTAACGATCGTGTTAGGAACTGCTGCTTGTTGTGGTTGTTTAGCTTTACCTGCAAAGCGAATTTCACAAGCACCTTCCTGTTGATCATTACTCTTGCGCCACTGACCTGTCCAGGTTCCATTGGCTTCTTCAGCAATTCTTTTACACTTTCTGTTAGCGCGTCTTTGCTGGGTTAATCTTCCTGCGCTCACCAATCTGGTTCTCCTATTAGCTCTCTTAGGAGGTTGGGGTGCAGGTTGCGGCTTTACCACTGGAACCGGGGCTGGAGTCGCATGATTTATAGCTACTTTTATCTCACAGCTGGATCGGTTGTTCTTGGTCGCGTACTTGCCTGTCCATTGACCCTTATTGTTCTTGGCTAATGCTGCACAGCGATGATTAGCATGTTGCTTGCTCCAGATGCGTCCTGCATCGACATTGACCATTTTGTGCGTTGGCTTAGGCTTAGGTGGAACAAGGGCGACTCTAATCTCACAGCTGGATTTATGATTAATCGTGCTGAACTTACCAGTCCATTTTCCTTTGTTGATTTTAGCCAAAGCATTACAGCGTTGGTTGGCATGATCCTGACTCCAGATCCGGCCAGCATCAATGTTTACCATTTTGTGAGTTGGGTTCTTTTTGGGTGGTATCAGCACTTCTACTTGGCAGTATGATGGTTTGGAGTCTGTTTTCTCACTCCAATTTCCCGTCCAGCGGCCTTTGTTTTGCTTGGCTAACTGCTTGCATCGTTGATCTGCATGTGTCTGACTCCAGATTTGGCCAGCATTGATATTTAACAGCTTGACTGGTGGTTTAAGCGGCGGTCTTTTAACAGGCCTGATTTGGTTTTTGACCGGGTCAGGCATATTGACCTCACAAGTTTGGCGCTTACGACTATATTCTCCAGTCCAGTTGCCACCGGCTTGAGCCGCAACATTAGGGCAGACAATACGCGCGAACAATCCATTGATGATTGGGCCAGAATTTAAATTAACCGTTTTTGCGTGAGCAGATGAGAGAGTCAAGGTTGCGGCGAGTAGTGTGAGAGATGCCCCAAATATCGCGCGCCTTGCTGTGAGTAATTGATTAGAGTGAATTACTTTCATTATGATTAAGCCTCCATTGGTATTCTTTAGTTTGGCCAAATTACCATATTCTCTGGCTGTATGCTTCCGCAATCGATAAGAAGCTAAGCCTGCGGCTTGAAAGGTATGATCTTTTGGCAAACATGGATACACTGTTGTTGAAATTTATCCCGAGAACAAACCTCCATAATCCATGCAAACCCTAAAGCCCAAACCATTGGAGTTTCCGCCTCGTTCTGCTTTCATAGACTCTACTGCTGTAAGTTTGTTCCAGTTTTTTGACAGTGAGTCGTGGAGATTTTTCTGATGTTGCGATTTTGCACCCCATATGAGGCTGTCTTTTTACTTCTTCAGCTCCTCCTGATAAAAATATAAACTATCTATAAAGATATTAATTTCTAAAATAATAGAAATTATAAAATTACCGTAAAATCCATAAGTAATATTATTTATCAGTATCTTATGTTTTATTTCGCAAAGTTGGCACATCAATTGCAATATCCTTTTTGTTAATTCAAAAAAGCAATAAGGAGTCAACAATGCAAACTAACTATGAAGTCATGTACGACCAAAACACTCAGAACGTTCCTGTGAAGTCCTGGACGCGTGGTGTTCCATTTGGCGACAACGCAAAGCAACAACTCCATAATATTTCTACACTACCTTTCATTCATAAGTGGGTGGCTGCAATGCCAGATGCTCATTTAGGAAGAGGTGCAACCGTTGGTAGCGTGATTCCTACAGTAGGTGCGATTATCCCAGCAGCAGTCGGTGTGGATCTAGGTTGTGGAATGATGGCGGTCAAAACGAGTTTGCGAGCGGATCAATTACCGGATTCCTTATTTGCTATACGTAGCGGTATCGAAGCAAAAGTACCTCATGGGTTTAGTCCTAGAAGCAAAGGTCGAAATAACGGTAACTGGGGAAACGTGCCAGATGACGTGATGCAGGCCTGGAAGCCCTTAGATAAAGGTTTCAAAGCGATGCAAGACAAGCATCAATTCTTGAAAAACGGTAACAACATCAACCAGCTTGGAACCTTGGGAAGTGGAAACCACTTCGTTGAGATCTGTTTAGATCAGAAAGATAACGTGTGGGTGATGTTGCATAGCGGATCACGTGGTGTCGGTAACCGTATTGGGATGCATTTCATCGCGCAGGCTAAGAAGGAAATGGAGCGCTGGATGATTAACTTGCCGGATAAGGACTTGGCCTACCTTCCCGAGGGGAGCCAGCACTTTGGTGACTACGTTAGTGCAGTGGCTTGGGCGCAGGACTACGCTCGCATCAACCGTGAAGTGATGATGGCGCGTACCTTGGATGTGTTGAAAGCCCATATCGATGAGCCATTTGAAGCGCGAACTGAGGCGGTGAACTGTCACCATAACTACATCAGCAAAGAAGACCACTTTGATGAAAACGTTTGGGTAACCCGAAAGGGTGCCGTGAGCGCGCAGAAAGGTGAGATGGGAATTATCCCAGGCAGCATGGGGGCGAAATCATTCATCGTGCGTGGACTGGGAAATGCCGATAGCTTTTGCAGCTGTAGTCATGGTGCGGGACGTGTTATGTCGCGTACTCAAGCCAAGCGAGAGGTGTCTTTAGATGAGCATGTGAAAGCACTGGATGGTGTGGAATGCCGTAAAGACGCAGGTGTGTTGGATGAAACGCCTTCCGCTTATAAGCCCATTGAAAAAGTAATGGAAGCGCAGAAGGATTTGGTTGAAATCGTGCATACCCTAAAACAAGTCGTGTGCGTTAAAGGTTAAAAGAATTTGACCCATGCTGTATTCGCAAGCGGAGCTGGTTCTGTATACCAGCCTGACACCTCCTTCACTGAAGGTTAGCGTGTATCTGCGATACAGCGGTCAGATAGGTCGTCATAGCTTAAGGGTAAAGCAGTCGTATGCCCACGGTAGATGCTGGTTCGAGTCCAGCTGACGACTTTGCTATAGCTCATCTGGTAGAGCAATTGACATTGGATCAATCGGTTGTCGGTTCGATTCCGACTAGCAACTACCCTTCCACGGTAGCTATATCGCCCGCAAGGGCACATCAGGCGATAGCCTCCTGGTGGTGGCATGACAAGCAATAGAAGGTTGTTCGTCCCTTCTTCTTTTGTGCGTGATGTTGATCACCAGCATCTGGACTGCCATTGGCAAGGGTTCAAACGGTGCGACTGAATACGGTGCAGGACTGGCCGTATGCTTTCCCACTTTTTGCAATTGTCAGTGCCCGTTTGGGTGTGGAGGCTGCGCCGCTTTAATTTTTCAGGGTTCCCAAAGAAACGGTGCTCTGTACAGCAAGGAGAATAACCATGTTATTAACTAACAAAACGATCATTCCAGAATCACATCGTGGTTTGCTGTTTAAAAACCAGCAATTTGTTGAAGTCTTGGAAGCAGGGCAGCATAGCTTTTGGGATTGGAAATGGGAATACACGATTCATCAGGTAGCCGTTGTTGATACGCTAAAAACAGGCGTAGAAGAAAAATGGTTACACTTGATTGACCTTCACCCCACAGCTTTTGCCGAGCATGCTCAAAGCTGGGCTACTGGTGAGGATGAAGTCGGTTTGGTTTATCAGGATGGCGTGTTGAAAGACATCAAAGCGCCCGCACAGCGTGGAGCTTACTGGAAGACGCAACGTAACATTGAGGTGCGTAAAATCGATATCAGTGAAGATTTCAAACTAGACAAGAAACTGGCGCGTTTGGTGTCATCAACTCGCGAAGCACAGCTTCGTGATACTGCGATGCATGCGGTCACCTTGGCTAATGTCGCTGAAGGTCATACTGCGTTTTTAGAAGTGGATGGCGAAACTGTCGATACGCTTAAGTCTGGCGTACATGTGTGGTGGCGTTTTAACCGTGACATCAAAGTGAAGCCCATGGATATGCGTTTGCAAAATATGGAAGTGAATGGTCAGGAAATTTTAACCAAAGACAAGGTCAGCCTGCGGGTGAATTTGTCCGCGACCTGGCAGGTGCTGGATGCTGAAAAGGTTAAAACGGAGCTGGCTGATCACCATGACTTTTTGTACCGCGAGCTTCAGTTAGCCTTGCGTACCGTGGTGTCTACGCAGACATTGGATGAGCTGTTGGCGGATAAGAATCTGTTGAATCAGGAAGTGCAAAGCATCGTGCAAACTAGCATTGAAGGGTTTGGTTTAGACCTGAAAACAGTGGGTGCGCGTGACATTGTATTGCCGGGTGAGATGAAGGATATCTTGAGCGAAGTGGTGTCGGCGCAGAAAGAGGCCGAGGCGAATTTGATTCGTCGTCGTGAGGAAACTCAGGCCACTCGGTCGCTGCATAACACGGCTAAGTTGATGGAAGGTAATCCAACGCTGTTGCGCTTGAAAGAGTTGGAGGTGTTGCAGAGCATTACTGAGAATATTCATGAGCTGAAGATCTATGGTGGATTGGATGGGTTGATGAATGGGACGGTTAGGTTGGGTGATTAGCCCTGTTTTGCTGTAAATGCTCTGCCTGAGTTAGTTTTTTAGGCAGAGCTTGTAATATTAAAGATAAGCCACTACGGTGGAATT
>ENA-ORXR01002728-ORXR01002728.1-marine-metagenome-genome-assembly--contig:-NODE-2728-length-16502-cov-3.156104_pt1 | contig 16502 bp, 10 predicted proteins | sample MGYA00237866_ERZ511479 | MGnify/ENA metagenome assembly ERZ511479 | reverse complement strand
GGAGTGTATGCAGGAGCAAGTCGATCAATCTGACGGTGCAAACTACTCATGGGAAGATCAACAAGAAGGAAGGAACTAAAGCGATAACCTAAGGTAGCCAATATACTCAGAGCGACTCCGGCGACAGATGTCCGGAATGCTGTACTAGCACCACCCAGCAGACCTTCGATATTTTGCTCAAGCTGAGTACCTACTTCTGTGGTGTCGGTGGACTCTGAACCAACGGTAGAATCCAGCTCATTGAAGACTGAGCCAATGCCAAGTGTGAGTCCGACAAATGTGCCGAGAATACCACCCGCTATTAGAAGGCCTGGTAATGCTCGGAACAGCGGCTGCATCGACCAGAAAAGAGGGGCAAATCTTCGGAGAGAATACAGGCTAGCACCGCTCTCAGTTCGCATTAACCCCTTCTCTGTAGCAACCATCGATCGCTCAAACTCTTGGTTGAGAGGGAATTGTTCTGAGGCGAAAGACTGTCGTTTGCTCTCAAATGTTCTGGCATTGCATCCTTTTAGAACGCTGCGATACCGGAAGTAACTAACGAGAGGAATTGCCCAAGCTACGATCCAGACTATTGCGAAGGCAATGGTTCCAAGAACGAGCCAGTTTGTCCAAGCATCAGCTAGCGAAGACGGATTGTCTGAGGCTACTTGGATGTTCCAAGGAAACTCAAACTGGGGAAGGAGATCACCAAATTCCATGCGGGGGAGCTACTTTATTTAGGGTTAGTTAAGATAGGTCTACTCTCGCAACTTATGAAAGAGTTTGGTCGATCGCTAGTAATGATCGCGGATGTAGTCGAACGCCCGGTCGAAGAGGTCTTGCTCTTTGTGGAGTTGGTAGCGGAAGAGGGTGCTGCGGAGGTGGCGTTTGATCTCGCGCTCGCCGGAGATGGAGTTCTGCCAGCCGTCGAAGCGCTTGGCTTTGACGATCTCGTCGATGTCGGCGACGACGCGGCCGACGATCTCGGGGGTGGTCTCGACTCTGCACTCCTCGAAGATTGCGGTGAGGGCTTGCTCGCCGTTGGGGATGACCTCCTCCTCGGTTTCTCGCTCGGTGTCTTTGACGTCTTTGGCTGCTTTGAGGAGGGCCTTCAGCCATTCGACGCTGTTGAGAAGACCGCGCTCGTATTCGTCGCGGAGGCGTTCGAGACGGAGACCTAGTTCTTCCCAGCGAGGGTCATTGCGGGCGCGGATCTCGGCGATGAGGCTGATCTCCACGGCGTGTGCCTTCTTCTTGGCGTCGTCGTCGTCGAGTTCGAGGATCCCGGTGTCGTCCATGACCAGCTCGTCGAGTTCGGCGATCTCGTCATGGACGAGGACGTTCTGGTGGATGAGTTCGAGAGTCTTGGCTCCGAGGCTTTGCCAAATCAGGCCGCCCGTCCCACTGGGGGGCTGGAGCGATTGGTAGACCTGAGCGAGCCAGCGGTAGTCCTGCTCGTATTCCTCCAGCATCGGGGACGGATTGATGGCGTCCCAGGCTTTGTGGAGGACGTTGAAGTGGGCGCCGAACTTGTCTCGCTCGATGTTGGTCTTGAGGCAATCCTGCGCGGCCATGAGGCCTTCGTAACCGAAGACCGTGCGGTCGACTCCGGGGAAGAACGACACGCACTCGGCCATCAGCTCGGGGAAGGCCACCATCACCTCCTGCAGATTGGTAACCACCTCCTCGACCTCCTTAGGATCGTAGTCGAGGGCCTTGGCCATGTTGTTGAACACCCCGAGGTAGTCGACGATGAGCCCGTGCGCCTTGTCGTCGCCATAGAGGCGGTTGGTGCGGCAGATGGCCTGGAGGAGATTGGCGTCGCGCAGGGGTTTGTCCAAATACATGGCCTGGCAGATCGGCGCGTCGAAGCCGGTGAGGAGCTTGTTGGTTACGAGGAGGAGCTGGAGTGGATCCTCGAGCTTCTTGTAGCGATCGACGAGCTGCTTCTGGGCGGAGGCGTCCTTGTCCATGGCCTGCCAGCGCGCGTAGTCGTCGGCATCGACTTGAAGGTCGAGGGCTCCCCACTTCTCAAGGTCGGTCTGCTGGGTGATCATGACCACATCGGTGGCATCCTTGCCCAAACGGGTGTCGAGGAGCTGCTTCATCCGGACGCAGGCCTCGCGGTCGTAGAGGACGACCATGCCCTTAAGACCGGATGGGGCGACGCGGGATTGGAAGTGCTCAGCGATGTCGTCGGCGATCTTTTCCATCCGCTGGGGTGCCTTGAGGAGATGGGCGAGCTTGCCGGCACGGAGGGAGAGTTCGGTCTTCTCGGGATCTTCCAGACCTTCGGCCTTGGCGAGTTCTTCGAAGCCCTTATCGATCTGTTCCTGATCGACTTGAAGGTCGATGAGCCGGGGCTCAAACTTGACCGGCAGGGTGGCGCCATCGCGGATCGACTGGCGGTAGCTGTAGTGGTTGAGGTAGCGGCCCTCGTCCTCCTCGGAGCCGAACCACTGAAAAGTGTTGCGGTCGGAGCGGGCAATCGGGGTGCCGGTGAGGCCGAAGAAAAAGGCGTTGGGCAGGGCGGCGCGCATCTTCCGCCCGAAGTCGCCTTCCTGAGTGCGGTGCGCCTCGTCGACCATGACGATGATGTTCTGGCGGTCGTTGAGCACGCCATCGGCCTCGCCGAACTTGTGGACGGTGGTGATGAGAATCTGCCGGGTGTCCTGCGCGAGAAGGGTCTGGAGCTCGGTGCGGGAGCGGGCCTTCTTCACGCCAGGAACGTCGGCGCCGTCGAAGGTGGCGCCGATTTGAGAATCGAGGTCGGTTCGGTCGACGACGATGACGATGGTCGGGTTCTGCAGGTCGCGCCGTGACTTGAGCAGGCGGGCGGCGAAGACCATGAGCAGGGACTTTCCGGAGCCTTGGAAGTGCCAGATGAGCCCCTGCTTGATGGTGCCGTCGGCGACGCGGTCGACCATCAGCTTGGCTGCCTCCATCTGCGGGTAGCGAGCGATGACCTTGATGCGGCGGCCGTCCTCGGTGGTGGAGTAGGCGTTGAAGGACTGAAGGATCTGCAAGACCGTGCGCGGGTGAAGCAGGCGCTTGGCCGACTCGAGCACGGTCTCCAGAGTCTGGGGCAGGTCGTCGCGGTCGTCGGTGTGGTGCCAGGGCGACCAATGCTGGACGGGGGCACCGATGGGGGCGTAGCGAAACTCCTTCCCCTCGGAGGCGAAGCAGAGGAGGTTGGCGACGAAGAAGTCGGGGACGACGGGCCAGTAGTCTTTCTGGAAGTCCTTCACCCCGTCGGCCCAGGTGATGGCGGGGCGCACGGGGGTCTTCACCTCGCCGACGATGAGGGGGAGGCCGTTGATGTAGAAGACGATGTCGAAGCGCTTCTCCTTGGTCGGCGCGGGTTTGTAGGTGACCTGGTCGCTGACGATGTAGTGATTGTTCTTTGCCGTCTCCAGATCGATGAGGCGGATGGTCTCGTGCTCCCCGTCCTTCCCGAAGGGCATGGAGTGCTCGCCGAGGAGCCACTCGGCGAACTTCTCGTTGGCGCTGACGAGGCCGCTGTGCTTGGCGTCGAGGAGGACGCCGCGGAGCCGGTGGATGACCTCGTCGGCTTGGTCGGGGTTGGCGGCGATGCAGGGGTTGAGGGCGATGAGGGCGTCCCGCAACACCCCCTCCAACATCACCTCACCCACCTCCCGAGGAAGGCCGGGGCCATGGATGAACTCCCAACGCAAGTCGCCGTATTCCGTGGAGGAAGTCTCCCGGACAATGGCGGACTCGATGGTGTTGGCTTCGTTGAAGGTCATGGGGTTAGGGTCGCGGCAGTCGTAGTCCGTTTTAGCGCTATTTGAGCCGCTCGCTTGTCCCGCAGGAAAGCGATCTCTAGTTTTAGGCCGTTGAACTGTTTCAGAGACTTGTGCTGGTCTGCGAGGTGGGGGACGATAAATGGAAGCCCAGCGAGGATTGTGGTGTTCAGGTTCAGCATGGTTAGTCCAACCGCGTTGTTCTCCAGCCATCTCCTACACCACGGATGCTGTAACCACTCAGCCGCGTAGGCCGGATGGATGACAGCGCTATCAAGCCGAGCGCGAATACAACCCGTCCCGCAAATGCAAGGCAGATCGCTCGCTTGCACGAGCCCGCACAGGCTCACGTCTCCTCTTCGACTGAATAAGATGTCATCCTCCTCGCAAAGGTGCTTCGAAATCCTCTCCGCTACGTCTTCGGGGATCCGAGCAGCCTCGCCAAGCCGCAAGAGTCCAGTATCCAGATCCTTCGGCATAACTACTGCAACGCCACTCTCCGTATACTCATTGGCGTGCAGTTGACTTCCAAACGGGCCAGTTTGCAGGCCGTTTGGCCGAACCAATGACCCAAGATTTCTGATCTCCCACGTCTCCGGAATCTTCCCGATCTCCGTCTTCTTGAACTTGGTGTGGCCGATGCCTTTGGTGAGGAGGGTGGCCATGAGGGAGCGTTTGAGTTGTTCGGCGCTGTCGAGGGCGTCCTCGGTGGCGCGGAGGCTGTCCTCAAGCGCCTGGAGCACCTTGAGGATCTCGCGCTGGCGGTCGAGGGTTGGGAGGTTGAAGCGGAAGTCAGCGAGGAGCTTGAACTTGGTTCTTGGCGAGAGAGAGCCGGCAGAGGTCATCTCTGCCCAGTCGAAGAAGGCCTCGCTCTGGACGAGGAAGGGGAGGAGCTCTGGGAGGAGGAGATCCTCGATGGCCTTCATGACGATGATGTCCCCAGAGCAGATGCCCCCGAAGTCCGGCACCGCCGCCTTTTTTTGATAGCAACGCCGCTTGCCGAAGAGCATTTGGCCGGCCTCGAAACGACGGGTGAAAGTGGTGCCATTGGCCACATCTCCCCAGCGGGTGATGCGCAGGCTCATGGGATCGAGGTGCTCGAGCCCGACGACCCTATCGATACCAGCGCCCTCGGGATCGTGCTCCGCAGTGCGGATCTCCCGGACGACGTCGCCGAAGCGGACGGATTCACCTTCGCTCATGCCGCACCTCCCTTCGTTTCCGTGCCAAACCCGATCTCCGCAAGCTGGGCGAAGAGCTGGTCGGTCTGTTCGCCCAGTTGCTGGCGTTCGCTCTGCCATGCGGCAAGCGCCTCGTCGAGCTGGGCCTGAACATCAACCTGGCTGCGGCGCGAGAGGTAGAGCGGGATACTGAGGTTGTACTCGTTCTCGCGGATCTCGTCGATTCCTACGGTACGAGCGATCTCGGGATGGTCGTCGGGCTTTCGCCAGGCGCCGAGGAGGCTGCCGAGGTCGCTTTGGGAGAGGAAGCTTTGGGCACGCTCGCGGGTGACGAGATCGACTCCGTTGACGAGGACGACCTTCCCCTTGAGCGCCTTCGGCTTGTTCTTGTTCACGATGACGATGCAGGCCTCCATGGGGGAGTTGTAGAAGAGGTTGGGGCCGAGGCCGACGACGCCCTCGATATGATCGTCCTCGAGGATGGCGGCGCGCATCCTCTGCTCCGAGTCACGGAAGAGGACGCCGTGGGGCCAGAGCATGGCGGCGCGGCCGGTGTCGTCCTTGAGGGTGGCGAGGATGTGCTGGAAGAAGGCGTAGTCGGCGCATCCCTGGGGCGGGGTGCCGTATTGGTTCCTGCCGTAGGGGCTGGCGTTCCACTGGTCGCGATCCCACTTCTTGATGGAGTAAGGCGGATTGGCGAGGCAGACGTCGAACTGCTGGAGCTTCTCGCCCTCGCGGTGGAGGGGCTCGGCGAGGGTGTCGCCGCGCTGGATGTCGAATTCCTCGATGTCGTGGAGGAGGCAGTTGATGCGGGCGATGGCGCTGGTGAGAAGGTTGACCTCCTGGCCGTAGAGTTTCACCCCGCGCCATTCCTTGCCCCGCTGGCGGAGGTCGGCGACGCCCTCGACGAGCATCCCACCGGTGCCACAGGTGGGGTCGTAGAGCGACTCGCCCGGCTGGAGGTCGACGAGCTGCGCCATGAGGTGGACGACGGTGCGGTTGGTGTAGAACTCGGCTGCGGTGTGGCCGGCATCGTCGGCGAACTCCTTGATGAGGTATTCGTAGGCGTTGCCGAGGTCGTCCTGGGCGACGTCATTGAGCCCGAGGTGGTGCTTGCTGAAGTGGTCTAGCAGCTCGGCGAGGAGGCGGTCTGGGAGGCGCTCCTTGTTCGTCCAGGAGGCGTCGCCGAAGATGCCGTAGAGCCGGTCGTTCCCCGCCTCGATGGCGCGGAAGGCGGTGGTGATGGCCTGGCCGATGTCCTTGGTAGTCTCCCGGACGCCCTTCCACCGGGCCTCCTCCGGGATCTGGAAGCGGTGGTGCTCGGGGAAGAGGGCGAACTGCTCGTCGCCGCCAGATTCCTCCAGCGCCTCTGTCAGCTCGTCTTCCCAGACGTCGTTGAGCCGCTTCCAGAAGAGGAGGGGGAAGATGTATTGCTTGTAGTCGGTGGAATCGATCTGCCCACGGAAGAGCTCCGCAGCACCCCAGAGGTGGGTTTCCAGTTCTTGTTGGGTGAGGGGCATGGGAGGAAATTTTGGCCGGATTCCGAGGGGCTCAGCTCAAGCTGTGGGTCGATCCGGCCAAATGGCCGGATTTTTGGCCGGATAGGGCCCCAACTATCGCTCGCGAGACGATATCCGGCCAAATGACGCGATTTTTGGCCGGATCGGTTACGAATCCCTTAAGTGCGCGGAAAAATCCGGCCAGAAAGCGGGCTTTTTGGCCGGATCGGTTAGGAAAATAATCGATTAACATGGTTAACGGCCTAAGATTACTAAGGATAACTAAATCAATTTGCCATGAATACGGCACGATAGCGAGTCGACGGGCCTTGCCCGATTCTGACCAGAAAACCGAGTTCAGTGAGTGTGCTTACGTGGCGGCGGGCACTGCGCTCGGCTAGACCAAGAGCACGAGAGACTTCCTGAACAGAGGCCTCGTCTTTCGTGAAGATCCATTCCCAGATCTCGCGCGCTGTTTCGTCTAGGTCGGCTCCTCTCTCATCGTCCAGTTGCTGTGCTGAGCGGAAGATCGTGAGAACAAGATCGTCGCCTGCCATCTGAAATCTGGGGCGTGGGAGATCCTGCTCAAGCGCGTAGTCCTTGAGTGTTTCCAAGCCAAAGCCTTGCTCCTCTGCGAGGTTGCACTTCGAAAACACGGCGTGCAGGATGGGGTTTCTGCTCTTGAGCGGTGGAGAAAGGGTCTGGAGAAGCAGCAGGGTGAGCGGCGGCACAGGCTCTCCGGGGCTTTTTACGACGATCTGCTGCTCGTTGATCGTCAGGTGACACTTTGTGCCTGTGATGGAGTAGTCGCGGTGGACGAGGGCATTGATCACCGCCTCGCGGATGACGGTGATCGGTAAGGTCTGGGCTTCTGTTCGTTCCATTCCTTCACGCTTCATCGGTGCTGGAACGGTCGCTTTGAGCCAGTCCTCTAGAGCGTTCGGCAGGAGGATCAGGGGCATGTCGAACTCCTTCCGATACACCTCTCCACTTGGCGTGGTGACCCGGCTGAGAAGGCCAGCTTCCGGAATGACGGAACGGGGCTCTTTTCCGAAAAGCAAAGCTCCGAGGCCAGTCGGGTTCTCCGATCCATCGAGTACCTTGATCTGCTTCAGCCGAGTCTTGAACGCCTCAGACTCGATGGCGTCGTCGATGCCAGCCCGGTCGGCAAAAAACTCCAACGCCTCGGTCGAAAGATCGTCCCAGGCGAAGTGAGGAACCGGTTCTTCCAGGGGTGAGGCGGGCTCGAGGTCTGATTCCTCCAACTCAGGAAGGTTGTTCGCCCAATCGAAAAACTCTTCGTTCGCGTTGAGGATCTCGTCTTGGAGATCGCGATCGAACATCTGCACGGTCACGCCGTTCTCCTGAAGATGGGCGATTCCCTGGCCTCTGACGGCGGGGTTGGTGTCTCCGACCCCGACGAAGACTTGTTTGATTCTCGCGCTCACAATGTGGCGGGCGCAGCCCCGCTTGGGAGGGTTTCGGTCGAGGCAAGGTTCGAGCGTGGCAAAGAGAACTCCGTCTTCGACGGCCTGGTCACGGCACTTCCGCTCGAGGAGGGTGAACTCGGCATGATCCCCATCACGCAGCTCTCCTCGATAGGCTTCGACCACGGTTCCGTCGGGCCTCCAGAGAAGGGCACCAACAGAGGGACTCGGGTTCTCGTCCGCACGAGGCTCCTGGATCGAGTTCTTCATCACCTCGACACAGCGCTCCATCAACTGGCGGGCCTTTTTCTCCGGAATGGACATCTTCAAAGGATCTTCTCCCGTATAAGGAGTTCCTCCACCCGCGCGTCGCAGGTCTCGAGGTGCTCCATCTTCTCCCGGAAGTCGGCGAGCGCCTCCTCGACGGTGACCTTCTCCTCTTCGATGGGCTTCTGGATGTAGCGGGCGATGGAGAGGTTGAAGTCGTTCTCGGCGATCTTCTCCAAGGGGACGTGGGCACTGAAACCCTCACGGTCTTCGCGATCCCGGCAGAGGCCGAAGATCTCATCGGCCTGCTCGTCGGTGAGGAAGTTCTGGGCGCGGCCGGTGGTGAGGATCTCCCCGGCATCGACGAGGTGGACTTTTCCCTGATCCGATTTGGCCTTCACTCGCCGGAAGACGAGGATGGTGGCGGGGATGCCGGCGCCGTAGAAGAGGTTGGGGCCGAGGGCGATGACGCCCTCAAGGAGGTCGGCTTCGATGAGCGCCTTCCGAACCTTGCCCTCTGCGCCACTACGGAAGAGGGCGCCATTGGGCATGACCACGGCGACCCGGCCACCTTTCTCGCCCATGGAGCAGACCATGTGGGCGATCCAAGCAAAGTCGCCGCTGCTATCGGTGGGGAGACCGTATTGGTTGCGCCCGTACGGATCGGATTCCCATTGCTCACGCCCCCACTTCTTGAGAGAGAAGGGGGGATTGGCGATGACGCAGTCGAAGCTCTGGAGGGAGTCGCCTTGATGGAAGGCTGGCTCGCGCAGGGTGTCTCCACGGGCGATCTCGAAGTCCTCGATCCCGTGGAGGAGGAGGTTCATGCGGGCGATGGCCTCGGTGGTGAGGTTCTTCTCCTGGGCGTGCAGCTTGAGTAGCCTCGGGTCGCCGCCGGCCTCGCGGACGTGGTGCACCATCTCGAGGAGCATCCCGCCGGTGCCGCAGGCGGGGTCATAGATGCTCTCGCCCGGCTGGGGGTCGAGGATGTTGACCATGATGCGGATGACTTCCCGCGGGGTGTAGAACTCGCCGGCAGCCTTGTTGGAGGCATCGGCGAACTTCTTGATGAGGTATTCGTGGCTCCCCCAACGCGGTCGGCGCGGAAGCTGGCGTTCCCCAGATTGATCCGGTTGTAGTGGTCGAGGAGCTCGCCGAGCAGGCTATCGGGGAGACGATCTTTGTTCGTCCACTGCGCATCCCCGAAGATCCCGTAGAGACGCTTATTCGTCTTTTCGATCTCCCGGAACGCGGCCTGGAGCGTCTTTCCGATCTCAGTAGTGGTAGCGAAGACGTCCTTCCAGTGATGGCCTTTGGGGATGAGAAAGCGGTGGAACTCCTCGTTGGCGGCGAACTCTTCGTCCTCACCATATTCTTCCATGGTGGTCGTGACTTCTTCGTCCCAGACGTCGCAGAGCCTCTTATAGAAGAGGATGGGGAAAAGGTAGGTCTTGTAGTCCGCCGCCCCGACCGGTCCAGTGATGATATGGGTGGCCTCCCAAAGGTGGGTCTCGAAGTCCTTGTCGGACGGAGGCAGCAGTTCAGGGGGCATTGCTGGCGATCTTTGCAGCAATCGACCGGCAGCGCAACTTACGAGTTAGATGCCCAGCTAGGCCAACGGGTTCAAGACGCCTTTGCTGTAATTTATATAGCGTCATGCTAGTGCTGAAAATTCGAAGAACTGCGCGAAATGGTCCTCGATTTTGGATCGAAGGCCTCATCGAAAACGAGAAGTTAGAGGAGATTCAGAGGACGCCATGCAACCTCGACCTGTCGCTTACTCTATGAAAAGTCGCAGATTGGAGCTGGCGACGCCCCACAGCAGAGGACGCAACCACCGCAAAAGTGTCCACCTCCCCTAGCCTACAAAGAAAAGAGGGAGTCACGCAACTTGCGTAACTCCCTCATTCTAAAAGTGGTGGCAGGACAGGATTCGAACCTGTGAAGGCCGAGCCCACAGATTTACAGCCTTTGATTACTTCTTTTTCGGTTGTCGGCTATCTATCTTAATCAGGCTCACGATCTCACAACGACGTCAAGGGTTCCCCTCAGCGCGAGACGTCTTAGCCTTCTGTCTCCCAACTTGAAACCTGCTCGTTCTCAAAGTTCACGACGGCTGAAGTACGAGGCACATAGTGAACTGTCGGCCCGAACGAAAAATCGTAGCCAGATCCACAGCCGTAGCCATAGCGACCGCGACGCCCGAGGCCGTATCCGCCCCATCCAGTGCCGTAGCCGAACCCGAGTTGGTGAGTGACTTGCGGCTCATACTCTCGGTATACCCAAGTTTCGTAGGCTTTGCCAGCCTTGCTCCCCTGCATCCGCTTGCTTGGGCTGCCCCATGCTAGAAAGACGCCCTGTTTCGGCATTCCTTCCTCAATGCGACCCTGCCGCACCATTTGCTGTTGATCTGGAGTCAGCGTGGAAAACGCCTCGGCGTGCTTTGCCATGCGCGATTCCACGGTGCCAGTCGAAGCGCAATTCGCCAATCCTAAGACCGCAACTGCTGCCATGGCGACACGGCTCAAGGCCACAAAACTCAATTTTTTCTTCAGGGGAGTCATCGTTGTCATAAAAGCTTTTTGATTAAAATACGCGCGCCTGCTCGCGATTTACCTGCCCCAACCAACTTATCAACCTACCCCAAAAACTGCTTCAAAACAACCTTCCCCCGACTGAGTCCTCGCAACGACATCGTTGAGCCGGTTCCATTCTGCCTTGCTGGTCAGCACGAAGCGATTAACTTCAGAGCGCTGCCACTGGACTCAAAACAGCTGGGTTTGCGCAGCCACTTGAATCATGATGGAGGACGCCTTCGGCCACCGGATCTCATATCTCCGGGTATCAATCACTGACCGCTGCAACGAACGGTGCGTGTATTGCATGCCCGAAGAAGGACAGAACTGGCTGGCTCGAAACGAAGTGCTCAGCGATGATGAACTGCTCCGAGTCATCGGAGTCGCAGCCAGCTTGGGGGTGAAGAAAATTCGAGTCACTGGTGGTGAACCTCTGACACGGTCTGGCTCAGTTGGTTTAGTGCGTAGGATCACCGAAATTCCGGGAATCCAAGACGTCGGGATTTCTACGAATGGCACACTTCTCACCAAAACCGACCCGGCTTGCCCAAATCGCGAAAGCTATCTCGACGGTTTGGTCGCCGCTGGAATTTCCTCGATTAATGTGTCGCTCGATTCTCTCGACCCGATCGCCTACGCCGCATCGACTGGTCGAGACCTGCTGACCAAGGCGCTCGATGGTATTCGCGCTGCCCGCGCTGAAGGCGTCACGGTGAAGATCAATTCTGTGCTGATGCGCAACCAAACTGAGTCCGACATGGGCCCCCTCCTCGACTTCGCCCACAAGCACGGCGTGCTCCTGCGTTTCATCGAACTGATGCCACTGACCGACGCTGAGGTGCTCGACGACTCCCGATTTCTCCCGGCTGCATTGGCGCGCCGGATCTTGCAACTTCGGACAGGTGAGCTCAAACCTCGCCCCGATTTCCGCACCAACGGACCGGCCAGTTATTTCGAAGTGCCCGACTCCGGAGGCCAGCTAGTTGGGTTTATCAGCGCTCTTTCTGACCTGCACTTCTGTGACACTTGCGACAAACTCCGCCTGACTTGCGAGGGCAAGCTTCGACCATGTCTCGGCAGTCATCTCGAGTTCGATCTTCGCGAACAGCTCCGGGCGCCAGCAGGCTGTACTGATGACCAAATCGCTGAGTTTTTCCAAAACGTCGTCGACCGAAAACCCGAAGCCCATGAGTTTCGCGACGGCTACCTACCCGGACGCCACATGATCGCCATCGGAGGCTGATCAACAGAAGCCCAAGCAAAATCGTAGCCATTAACTCAGAATCCTCCAAGCCGAACCAGCTTACCCACCTCAGCCCCACGGGCGAGGCGGCCATGGTTGATGTTTCGGCTAAGCCCCAGCAAGTCCGCCAAGCGACTGCTCACGGCTGCATTCTCATGTCACCCGAAACCGTCGCGGCAATTTCTGGGGCGCTCGTCGCCAAAGGCGACGTTTTGGCAGTCGCTCGGGTCGCAGGAATCCAGGCCGCGAAACAATGCTCCAACTTGATTCCGCTTTGCCACCCACTGCCCCTTTCCAAAGTTGCCGTCGATTTTGAAGTCGATCCCAGTGGGCGGATCGACATCACCTGCACCACCCGAACTGTCGCTCAGACTGGTGTCGAAATGGAAGCTCTGACTGGGGTCAGTGTCGCAGCGCTTACCATCTACGATATGTGCAAAGGAATCGACAAAGCACTGGTCATTGGCGAAACCCGTCTTCTTGAAAAAACCAAGACCAACATCCCTCAATGAACGTCGGTATTATCACTGTCTCTGACCGTGCATCGGCCGGCGAGTATGAAGACCACGGCGGCCCAGCTCTGCGCGAAGCGGCTCACGGATACAAATGGGAAGTTTCGGCAGAAGCCATCGTGCCCGACGACGAATCGCGAATTCAGGAGGCGATTACGTCGTTCGAAGCTCAGGGTTGTGGCCTCATCCTGACGACCGGCGGAACTGGGATCGCTCGACGCGACGTCACACCTGAGGCGATCCGCAGCATCATGCGCATCGAAGTGCCAGGTTTCGGCGAAGTTATGCGAGCCCGCTCCATGGAAATCACGCCGAATTCGATCCTGTCCCGCAGTCTCGCTGCCGTGGTTGGACGCGCACTGGTAATCGCATTACCGGGAAAACCAAGTGGTGCCGTAGAATGTCTGGGCTTTGTTCGCGGAGCCATCGATCATGGCGTCAAACTCGCCCAACGCGTCCCGACGAGTTGCTAGTGTCCCGAACGATTAGAAGGTTGAAGAAATTCACGAGATTCGAAACGAAGTGGAGAAAGCCGAAGGCAATTTTTTCTCAGACCAAGGCACGAGGAGAATGGAGTGGAGCGACATAGCCTGTTAAGAGCAGCTCGAAGAGACGAGCGGGGGCGAGAGCAAAGCGAAGCTGGCTTCGTGACCGACGAGCAACGCAGGTATGGGGAAAAAGAGCCGTGATCATGTCCCGACGTGAGCGGAACGAACCTCAACGTGAGCGGAGCGAACCTGATTCCATGACAATTTTTCCTCAATTTTTTCAACGGATTAATCGTTCGGGACACTAGATCAGGTTACAGCCGATTTGGTGAACTCGGCTCCCGGAACGTCAGGCCTGCTTGGCAATGCCTACTGCCCGCCTGTAGCTGGAATCATCGGTGGGATATAGGGCTCGCGCGTTGGAACGATAGGCGCCGTGGTTTCGCAAGCAGCGAGGAGAAGAAAGACGGAGGCGAGTGCAGCGGAGATGAGCTTTGATAGCATGAGGCAGTCTGACCCGAAATTGTCTCAAACGGAAATCGAAAAAAACCGAAGATCATTTTAACCTGTGGTTGAGGGAATCGTCGGCACAAACTCGTGACTTTGAACCCCTCCGATCTCCTCTGAACGAAAACTCAGGAAATGATCTTTCTAGTTCCTCAACACCATGCCTGAACTTGGCCAACTCAATCGCAACCAAGTCGCAGCACTCGCGGGAGTTGCCCCGTTCAACCAAGACAGTGGCACTATGAGAGGCAAAAGAATCACTTATGCAGGCCGAAAAAACGTTCGCCAAGCTCTCTACATGGCGGCTCTCAGCGCATGCAGATTCAATGACATTCTCAAGAAGGTCTACACAGATCTCGTCCAAAGAGGAAAGCCAAAAAAGGTAGCCATCGTCGCCGTAATGAGACGCCTGCTAATCCACCTGAACTCCCAGATGAGAACTCATCTCGCCAGCCAACCAAAAGCAACCTGAAGACAAATCACACGCAAAATCAAAACACAGTTGCTGTCCCCATCTCATGCGTTGTGTCCCCATCTCATGCGTTGAAGCCTTGTCCCCATCTCATGCGTTGAAGCCTGTCCCCATCTCAGCCTGCATCTCAGCGCTGCAGCGCTGACGGCGGTCGATACCTATAGCACATACCTTTTCAATTTTTCCCTTCCGCAAGAACTGCCGTTGTCGTCCCATCGTGCAGAATAGAAATTTCGTACAGCTTGTGATCGACTAAATGATCACATGATATTAGTACCAGCTTTTCTTCCCTTCTCAGCCTACCATCACCTCGATGGTAATCTAAACGCTCTCCAAGTTTGAACGAGCCATCTTCGCCAACTTCAACATGTTGAAGATCCCCAACTGATATTGGAGAACTTTCTTGTGAGACAACATCAGCCAGCCTTTTGGGCAGTTTCTCACCATTGACTTCCGCATAGTGGGCGCACTGAATGTATAGTCGAGTCAGTTCGGTCTCAATTGATAGCAGTCTATAATTGAGGGATGGCCCCCTCGGCATTGTTAGCCACAAAAGGATAACACTCAAACCAACGATTAAAACACTTACCTTTATGGCACCTCGCTTATTAAGCATGTATGCAAAGCACTGACTAATCATAGATGTTTTCAATCAAATTGAACCGATACCGATTTCTGAATATTTCTTTACGAAGTCAGCCCAGCGCCCTACCTGATCTCTTACTTTCTCACCGGGGGGATTCCAGCCGTCATAATAAAGATCTTCATAGCCACAGTGCTTGGCAATATCAGTCGCTTTGAGTTTAAGAACGTGGTGCGTGCCAAAGAAGAATCCTTTCCTATTTCTCCCGAACACCACGGCACCTGTCCAGAATCTCCCTAGCCGTGAGGCTTCCTCTTTAGGCTTTCCCTTGAGCCATGCTGACCAACCGTGCTCTCCAGCAATTGCACAGTCAGCGCAGTTGTTCCAGTCATCAAGCCCGGTAGGCACCGCATGTGCAGCCTCTCTAGCGGATGCAACAATTTGCTTTAAGCTTTTCTCAATATCAGCGTAGGCAAAGAGCTCTCCTTTGTAGCAGCAATGAACGCTTTTCTCGTATTCAGCTCCATCCGGCTCTGGGCAGCATCCTTTTCGATCAATAAAATGAACTTTGAGCCTGGCACTATATACTCTTGCCGTATTCAGCGTTCCACTCCCATCTCACCCATCCTCAGCGTTTGCGGAAGAAAAGATACACGAAAACGGGCAAGAAAATACTTACCAAACTCCAAGGAACCCATAATAGAATCAGCCTGATTCCAGGAAACATCGAGAAGTTATCAAAAAAGTAAAGAGACGCGAATATGCCTGAAATGGGTAGCGTTCCCACCAGCGAGATTTTCCATGTCGATCTGATCGAAATAAATACACATAGCACTAATATAACTAGCGCAGGACTGTAAAAAAATTTTAAGTTCAACATCACGGCCAATCGGCTATGTAGGACGTGGTAGCCACGTTATAAGCGGGAAAGTACACGCTAACTTTGAGCCTGGCACCATCTCATTTCTTCAAAACGTCACAATCCGAACCCCCATCAGATGCTCCAACCCACGCATCGTCCGCACAAAAAACCGCTTCTCCTCTTCCCCAAAAATAAACCGCCCATCCACCACACGAGACATGCAGTGCTGGTAACTACGAACCTCCTCCTCAATCTCGCGTTTCAACCTCATGATGCGAGTTTAGCAGAACAATCCCAGAGCGAAAAGCACTTTCTAACTTTGAGCCTGGCACCATCTACTTGTTCCACATCAACTACCTCCAATGACTAGCTCGACGCACCGCCCCCGCCACCGACAACGCCTTGCCAGAATAACCGTCGGATTGGCGGCTATGACCCTCACTCCTCTGGCATCATCTCAGACTTGGCTGGATTGGCGAGGCCCGACGGCCAATGGCGTGGCACCCGCTGACTGCGCACCACCGACTGAGTGGGACGCCGCCACGGGGAAGAATATCGCTTGGTCGGTGCCGCTTCATGTATAACTTTGAGCCTGGCACCATCTACTTTCCATTTCATTTGATCCGGCGAAGCCGCAAGAGGCACCTCAAAAGCACAGGGCGTGCCGCAGCGGTCGATTGCAGGACGGCTTGGGTGGCCGTTGTTTCGGCGACAGCCTAACGCGTGCTAATACCCTTCCTCGTCAATATGCTCCAGGATGGAGTCCTTTAAATATTCCGCAAAGTCCATCTGCAAAACGTTTGGGGATTGATCAAGCAAATCCCAAACCACGATAGGATTCTCTCCAGATTGAAGTGTTTGATTTGTGTCGATGCAGATCAACTGCTCTCCGTTCACGTCACGAAAAACAAGCCATCCGGCGGGCAAATTATCCCGCTTGCGCAGAGTGAACCAAACAAAGTTCGGCACCATGGACTTTTCAAAATCAGCACTAACGGTCAGGCCGTAGAACTCATTGGCTCCAAAACTCAAATTTCCATACTTCAGAAGGTAGACTCTGAACGACTCTGGGAAGGCTACGCCCAACTTCTGCTCTGCTGCCTCAATCATGCCCTCAGGTTTCCCTCCTGCGATAAAGG
>ENA-ORXR01002727-ORXR01002727.1-marine-metagenome-genome-assembly--contig:-NODE-2727-length-16504-cov-11.417118_pt1 | contig 16504 bp, 19 predicted proteins | sample MGYA00237866_ERZ511479 | MGnify/ENA metagenome assembly ERZ511479 | reverse complement strand
GGCCTCGAAGATGCGCTCCAGGCCGGTCAAGGTGCCGCGTCGCATGGTCAGCTGCGAGTAGGTCCCGGAGATGTCCGAGGAGCCCCAGAAGTCGTGCTCGAAGTCTTCGGCGTCCTGGCGCGCACGGCGCAGCTGCAGCGACTTGCCCAGGATCAATGCCCAGGACACGATCGAGGCCAACGCCAGGATGATCATCACGCCCTGCACCACCGGACTGGCATCGAGCACCAGTTGCAGCAGCGACATGTCCGCCTTCATGCTCGATCCTCCGTTGCACCGTGCGCCCCGCTCAGCACGCTCACGATCTCGCCCGGCAGGCGCACGGGCGTCAGGCGGTCGGCATCGATGCAGGCCAGCGTCACGCAGGCGTCCACCAGGCGTTCATCGCCGCGAAAGATCGGTTGCTCGCACTCCAGGCTGGCTCGCTTGATTCGGGTCATGTGGGCATGCACGGTCAGTACGTCGTCGAGGCGGGCCGGTCGACGGTAGTCGACTCGCACGGCACGCACCACGAACACGCGACGGTGCCGGTGTTGCCACTCGACAAGGTCGATGCCGGCCTGTCGCAGCGCCTCGGTCCGCGCGCGTTCCATGTAGCGCAGGTAGTTAGCGTAGAACACGACGCCGCCGGCATCCGTGTCTTCGATGTAGACACGAACGCTCGTCGATTGATCCCGCATGCTGCGATTATCGCAGACGATCCGCGGAAAGACAGGCCGGTGTGCCCGGCATCACGCCAAGGCGGGCCGGCACGGGCGCCGCGGCGGTGCGCGGTGACGGCTATCCGTCACCGATGCGCGCGTTTCAGCCGCCGCCTGCCTCGGCAGGATCGTCGGGCAGCCCTTCGCGCGGGCGCTCCGGCACGTTCAGTCCGAAGTGACGGTAGGCGTGGGCGGTGGCCACCCGCCCACGCGGGGTGCGCATCAGCAAGCCCTGCTGGATCAGATAGGGCTCCACCACCTCCTCCAGCGTGCCGGTCTCCTCGGAGATCGCCGCCCCCAGGTTGTCGATACCGACCGGTCCACCGTCGAACTTCTCGATGATGGCGGCCAGCAGGCGCCGGTTAGTGGGGCGCAGAGGGCGGGGACTGCCTTGCGGGTGGCGAAACCGCACGCGAGCGTGCCCGACCAGATTGGGCCATGAGCAGCGTGCCGTTGGCGTTGACGACAGGTGGCATGGGCTGGGTGTGTGCGCGTCCTGTGCGCAGAATGGCAGTGCAGACGAGGCGGGAGCGGTGGATTGACTGGGGAGAGCGGCGAGGTCGGGTGGAGCGCTCGGCTCGTGTGCAGGGCGCGCGCGCGCTTTCGTCGCCGAGGCGTTACGCGAGTCTCGTGACGTCCTTGTCGCTTTTCCGAACCGCTTCAAATGCATTGATTTTGGAGGCCGGCTGTCGGGACAGCTCAAAGCCCAGCAGCATGCGGAATGGACAAATGGTCACGTGACATGGTGGCGGATGAGCCTGAGTCCTTCAGATCAGTGGGTGGCGGATGAGCCTTACTCATTCAGATCAGATGCTGTTAGTCAGTGGCGTACCATCCAGCGGAATTTCATTGGACAGCACATCGAATCGGCGCGACGATACGATGCTGCTCGTGACTGTCATTGTCATCCCCCCGACGACTGAAGCGAGCAGCAGCGCACGCGCCCCCCCCTGTCGTATCGCCACGCAAGGGTGGCGCACGATCGCGCAGCACGAGAAGCGGCGCCGGCGCGCCGCGCCTCGCCCGACGACCAGCGCCACCTACCAGCAACGCGTTTGGTAGACGGCAACACAGCCGTGGCGTGGGCGCAGCCCCCCGGTGATACTGGAGCACAAGCGTTGCGTGCATCACAGGTCCGAGATCCCGTGTGCGTGCGCTGCCGTCACAAAGATTTCCCGACGAGATACTGGTGGCGCCGACCATCCCGGTCGTGCCCTCCGTCGATACAGGACCACAGACAGGCTTCTGGTCGGTCTGCATGCTGCTGTGCTGCTCTCTGCCCCCCGGACATCCGATATCTGGGGTACGATAGCTAGCAGTCACCCACCGCTGTGCATGCGTCGGATGCGGTGGCTGACTCCTAGCGGTATTGGACAGGCGAGATCTTCATGTCCCCGTGAGCGCAACGTCCAATACCAAGTATGTGCGGGAGCATCTTGCACGTGGTGCCGTGCTGTACACAAAGTGTACTCACCACGTTGTCAGGGATGAAGTGGGCTTTTGCTTGCTTTCAACTGAATCGTGAACAGTATCCCGTGTGCAGATTGATAAACGTACACTTCCTCGGACGCTTCGTCCTAGCATTGCTCGTGATGATGAGCACATACGGTGGCTGAAATATGACGCCGTAGGTCACACTCCAATAAAACTCTACTCGGATGCCTTAGTTGGCGTCGCTGGAATCTAGGCACGAAAGGGACAAGTGCCCTGTTCTTCATGTAGCATATCTTCGCCAGTAATTGGCAATAACCACTGGCAGCCCCCTTGACTAGCTGAATCCACAGATTTGTGTGACTCGGCTTGTGGCAAGCCCTTTGGGGGGTTACTTCCGCATTGTTTATTGTATTTGTTTTGCTTGCCTGTCCTACCTGCATCCCGGCACTCACTGCGATCGCTTGATCGGACGGTCGATCGACCAGTGCCCTTGTTTGTGTTAAACCACCATGAGTCCAGGGTCGCCGTCGTAGGCACCACCCGGTTCCCCATCGGATGCCCTTCGACAAAAGGTCCTTATTCCTCGCCTCTACGGGGATAGAACTCTCTTTATTGCTTGGCTACGGTCGGTCTCAGTACACAGGTAATTGAACCAACGTCATTAATCCCACATTTGGGGGAGCAGCAGGGGATCCCCTCGCCTTGACAGTGCCTCGCGGCACGGTGTTCCCGAGAACTTTCTTGTTGCCTCGTGGCACTGTGACGGTGTCGATACGGTCACTTGGCGCGCGGGGCATTTGCCATCGGCTTGTGGGCGTGGTGCCAGGGGCATCATGATTGTGATCTTCGACTGGCGCGTGGGGCGTTAGCCACGTCGGAACACTTTGTTCTGGTCCCAGTATGTCAACTGGCGGAACCGGCGGCAATCGGAGAGGTAGAGATGGCAAGTTGGCAGCTGGCTACCGGCCGCCGGGCGGAGGGCATGGCACTCCTGCCGCCTCCGATGCCCCAGCGGACGATCCTCCTCCTCCTCCCGCCCCTGCAGATCATGCTGCCTCTGAGCAGCTGCAGGTGGTGGAGAACCTGAAGGCGGCTGTTGAAGCAGTTCAACGTCGTCTGACGGTCCAAGAACAGACGAACGAGTCTCTGGCGCTAGCCAATTTCAAGTTGGTCGGCGACGTCAAGGCCCTGCGCAAGGTTGACTCCCACGAGGAGGAACGCCGGGTGGCTACGTCTCGCCGTCAGTCGGGCGACAAGATCAAGACTGCCAAGAAGAAGGGAAAGGTGACGAAAGGCAAGTCCGCCCGCAAGGACGAACAGGCTAACGCCGTGTCTTCCTCATCCTCCGATGACTTTGCCTCTTGGTCGAACCCGACGTCGTCTGATGACGACAACTCGAAGGCGTCGGACACATCGTCCTCGGACGATGGCCACGGGCCACCAGGTCCACCGTCGCCCCCGAGTGGGTCCTCGCCGAGCGATAGCTCAAGCGAGTCTGACGCGACAACGCGTAAGCGTTCAACGATCCCTACCAAACGCAAGGAGCGTACTGAGAAAGCCGACAGGATCAAGGTGATCTGCCCGGCTAACAGCCGTTTTCAGACCCTTCTCGATTATCGGTCATATTTCCTGATCCGACGTCAACTGACGTACACGCCTAAAGAGGCACAACGATCGCACCGCCTCAACAAGCGTTTAGACGGAGCGTTCCATGGGCAACCGCCGTTCACGGGAGCCCTACCTCTGGGCATTTTAACGTTCTTAACGACCTTCCATCGCGCTTGCGACGCGGCAGGGTTGACACACGGTCAAGCCCTCCCCCTCATAGTCTTCAGCCTTTCGGGGAATGCCAAGATGGCATTCTCGGGAGCGCTAAATACGACACTCGGGCGTAAACGTTACGCCATCCGCACGTACGGGGACGCCATCAATTGGCTCCTTTCGAAGTATGCGACGCACGCTACTATGGCTAACGCCTACCAAGACATCATCACGATGAAACAACAAGATAGCGAGGCGCCAACGGCCCTCGGTCGCCGCGTGGAACCGCAGTGCGACCTGTTGAACCGTCTGTTGGACATTCAAGACGAGAAAGACGACTTCATCACAAGCCTCTGCGACCTGGTGCAAGCGCACGTCCGGGTCCTGAACGATCAGCTCCCGGACCGAACCTTATCGGAGACGGTCGCCACTGCCCAGCTGTACTGGGATGGTACCAAAATGATGCGTTTGCAACTCAAGATGACCCGCCCAACAGCGATCAAAGTCGCTTACGCAACACAAGACCAGCGGACTACAATGGACCGACCGTTCACACCGGTTCGCACGCCGCCACCTCCTCGGGCCGCTGCCCGACAGGCCAATCGAGCCGACATCTGTTACAATTGTAACAAGCCGGGGCATTTCGCTGCGAAATGCGCGGAACCGTATCGCCCCCGCGAGCGTCGCCAACCGCCAGTCGGCGTTCACGCGATCGCGGATGGCGACAGGGACGAGGAGGACGAGACCAAGGACCCGGCCGTTGACCTTGTCGGCTCGAAAAACGTCTAGGCCGGGTGCCCGACTTAGGGTTGCCCGGCGGAACGCGAAAGCGTACGGTGACAAGACTGTTGCGTCGCGCCCTGCGGCACTAAGAGATCGCCGCTACGCTAGGCCCATGCCTGCGCGTAATGCGAAGTTGCCGCCCTGTTTTAGACACGGGCGCTGGGGTGAACATAGTACGCACTAGTGTACTCCCCAAGAATTGGATGGCTTACGCCGAGAAACTGACTACGCTACCGCGTATCAGAGGCGCAAACAACAACCGCCTCGTCATCGAGTAAGCCATACACATGAATGTTGACACCGGAGGGGTGCGCATCTTGGATCGCTTCCTCGTTTCTGACAACTTGTCAGTCCCGTGCATCCTCGGCACCGAGTTCATCGAACATATCATCGAGGCCATCTTGCCGCGCTTGCGCAAGATCTTCTGGCAGGAACACGTGCGTTGCACGGCGGAACTGCCTCTGCCAACTCCGATATTAGCTTGCCTTAACGACAGTGCCTGGGACCGCCACTGGCAAGACAAACCCGCTCGGGTTCGGGCCTGCAAACAGGTTCGTGTCAACGGACACAAAGAGGAGTGGATCATGGCGACGTGTGACACCCCGGGCATGGTGACGATCACACCGAACGATCGGTTGTGTCGACACAAGTCCATGGCGGTCGCCCGCGGCATCGCCATTGTCAAACCAGACGAACCATTCTTGGTCAAGTTATGCAACTTCGGCAAGGACCAGAGCATTGTTCGTAAGAACTCTACGTTATGGTTCGCGAAACTCTATCAAGGCCCGATGTTATCGGCAGTCCTGGAGGACAACGATCCTATGAACGGGACCGAGTCCCTTCATCCCGACACTAGTCGCGACCCTCTCAAGGACCTATAAATCAGTGAGGCTCCCGAGTACCTGCACAAACAGATTCGGGACATGCTGAAGACTCATTCGTCCATGTGGGACGGAACCCTCGGAGTCATCCGAGCAATGGAGCACGCGATTGTGACTCCCCCAGACGCTTTACCCATACGGGCACAACCCTACCGAACCGGGTCGTTCAAACGGCAGATCATCTCTGATCAGATCAACAAGATGTTGAAACTCAATGTCATTGCACCTAGCCATAGTGCTTGGGCTAGCCCCGTGGTCATTGTACCTAAAAATAATGGCAAGGCCCGATTATGTGTCGACTACCGTCGGTTGAATAACATTACTAAGAAGGATGCATATCCTCTACCTCACATGGAGGATTGCCTTGACTCCTTGGGGGACGCTCAAGTGTTCACGTCTCTCGACTGCACAGCTGGCTATTGGCAAGTGCCACTGCGCAAAGAGGATCAAGAGAAGACGGCGTTCACTACGCATTGTGGTATATACCACTGGTTATCTATGCCATTTGGCTTGACCAATGCACCTGCCACCTTCCAGCGAGCTTTGGATATCATCCTATCCGGTTTGAAGTGGCAGACATGCCTCGTCTACTTGGACGATGTCATTATCTTCTCCGCTAACGCGTAGCAACATGTCAAGGACGTCGACACGGTCTTGCACCGCCTCCGCAAAGCCGGGGTTACCCTGAACCTGGAAAAGTGCACGTGGTTCTCCGATGAGGTTGAGTACCTTGGACATATCGTCCGCCCGGGACAGCTCCACGTGCATAACAAGAACGTTGATGCTCAGAAGCATGCAAAGTTTCCCACGACCAAGACCCAGCTGAAAAGCTTCTTGGGTATGTGCAATGTCTCTTGACGACTTTTCAGGACTTCGCCAAAAGAGCAAAGCCCCTGAACGCCCTGACAAGAGCCGAAGTTCCATCTGATTTACCACAGCCCACCGACGCACAAATCGCCTCGTTCGAGGACTTGCGAAGCACACTGTTGTGCCCTCCTGTATTGGCGTTGCCCAAGGCAAACAGGAAACTCGTCGTCGACGTGGACGCGTGCGCCGACCAGGTTGGATGCACTCTCCTACAAGAGGAACCGGGTGAAAGTCTTCACCTTGTCGGATACTGGAGCCGAGGGCTCACTGCTGCCGAGCAGAACTACTCCACTACGTGGCGCGAATGCCTCGGGGTTGTCTGGGCAGTCCTTAAACTGAGGCACTTCCTCGATGGACAACGGTTCCTCATCCGAACGGATCACCAGGCTCTGAGCTGGACCTACAGCACAACCGATTCAAGCGGACGCTTGATGTGGTGGCGACTTCGCCTCTCGGAGTACACATTCGACATGGTATACAAACCGGGTGCATCGCACCACTTGTCCGACTTCCTGTCACGTGCCTCCACTGTGGCACCAACAGAAGATATCCACGACGATATCCGTTGTCTGGCATTGGCCGAGACGGCCAACGGCTTGATGACGGGGAGGTACACGGGTACCGACACACCCGAACCGGTGGAATTCGACGATGTTGTCGAAGCCCAACAAACGGACGACTACTGTGTCGAAATGACCAAACGTGTCGAACGCGGAACGGCCAAGGCCTTCTTCCGCAATGAGCATCACGCTCTGTACCGCCGGACGCCTTACGGCAACCAATTGGTTATTCCAAAGTCTTTACGCGAACGCGTCTTGACCCTCGAGCAACACGCAACCGTGGCAGCCCACCCTGGCTTGAACCGGATGTACTACACAATGCGTAAGGCATATTTTTGGCCTTCTGTGGTAACAGATATCCATACTACCATCACCAAATGCACGACGTGCGCACAAAACCGCCTTGCCTTACGGCGACACACCACGCCCTTGACTCTGTTCCCCGCTACGGAACCACTCACGGAGTCGTCCGTCGACATCTTTGGGCCCATACCGGCCTCCAAGAGAGGCAATCGCTTCATATTGGTCATCACCGACCGCTTCGCCAAGCTCACCAAGTGCGTCGCCTTGCGGCGAATCGCGGCCATGTCCGTGGCGTCAGCCATCATCGACGCTTGGGTATTCGCCTGCGGGCCCCCAGACCGGATCCTGTCGGACAAAGGGCCCCAGTTCATGTCGAACTTCTTCATTGCTGTGATGAAGCTGCTTGGCATCGAGACGGTCCGCACCACGGCGTACCATCCCCAAACGAACGGGCAAGTCGAACGGTACAACCGTACCATGGCAACTCAGTTGAGACATTACGTCGCGGACGACCCATCACGATGGGATGACCTACTCCCGGTAATCACCATGGCATATAATAGCCAGCCACACAGGTCGACGGGCATCGCCCCATTCGAGCTTGTTATCCCACGACGGATCCCCAACCTTCCGGTTCGCAACCTGCCCCCGGGCACACCCTTGGCCAACACGGGCACACTCAATGATGAGTTACCCCTGGCTCGCAAACGCGAATTCATGGCCCGCCTTCGCCAGCAAATCCCTGTGGTAGTCGAGGCCTTGCGTAAGACGCAACAACGTTACCAGCGTGACTTCTACCACAGGGTGGCGACCCGCAATGCGGACGTCAAGATTGGCGATTACGTCCACACGAATAACCATGATCGGAAAAATAAGCTGCAAAGCAAAGGCATTGGCCCCTTCGTGGTCCTGGACGCAGATGCCTCCACGTTTGTCATTGACATTGATGGAGAGGAGAAGCGCGTCAGCAGTGACCAAGTCACACCAGCTCCTCGCCCAACGACGACGGACACGGTGCCTCAACCGTTACTCGACGGTTTGGACAAACCCAAGGAACCACTGGCGACCGCCGATGAATATGTCGTCGACAAACTCTAGGGCTTGCGCCAGACCGGTGATACCTACAACGCCAAAGTGCGCTGGTTCGACTATGGCGCCAAGGATGATACCTGGGAACCCTTGGAGAACCTCCCCCGCAACATGGTTGTGCGATTCCTTAGTCAGAAGAAGAGACGCGTACCGGGATACGACTGGCAAACGCCAACACGGCAACGCCGACAGCAAGCCGGGCTCACCTCGGTAACCAACGTCGTAATGGACCCCACATGGACTCCCACCATTCAACATGTGCACGTCACCGCGGATGGAATTATCCATGCCGACGTCTCCTGGTAGGACTTACTCGACACAACCACACTTACGGAAGTAATTCCTGTGGCTTAAGTCCACCCTACCCTCGATGACCCGCAATTTTGCATATGATCCCCAACGTGCCTTCCGGCAGTTCTCTCGCCTGAATTGTGAATTCGGCCCCTACACATATGTGTGGCCAAAAGCCTCGCAATCGACACTGATCAAGTATGATCCTACATCGTCCGTACACCCCAATGGGTTTTCGTACCCCCGGTACAACACCTCGACTCAGTTCTGCGACGCCTGGTATCGACCAAAGAAGAGGCAACCGTGGTAATCCCACAATGGACCAACACCAGTTGGTACGCCACCGCCATCCGTGCGTGTCTCGAGTACCAAGTACTTTTATCATCCGACACAGGGGATACGACTCCCATTTCATGGGCCATGCTGGCCTGCCACTTCCTTCATCGATATGATGACTAACAGGAAACTGGGAAGCGGACGAAGACATGCCACGCGACAGAAACAAACAAGAAACACAAAGCACAACAAGGGCACGTGCCCTACAACCCCTTCGCGGTCAACCGAACGGCCCACGTTGCAGTGGCAGTCACTCCTACTTCTCTTCACCACGACGCGAGTCACGGCGGGAATCACGGCGCGAGCCAACACTGGCCGCCGACTCCTGCGAGACACTGCGTGCACGCGTGTTGCGCGCCGAGGGCGGAGCCCCTGTCGAAGGACCCCCACTCTCATGGGTCCGACGACCAAGGCTGCTCTGCGCGTTGAAACGCGCCGGCGCGGCCTCCTCGTGTGGCTGGATAGCCTCTAGGTGCTGGGCGAATCGCCCATAGTTGGCGTCGCTGTCAACGGCGCGAGCCACGGCCTGTCCAATGATGGACAAGGCAGACTCGACGCCCCGCCCGTCCGCGCGCTCAACAGCGGTCCGCAGGCCGGCGATCTGTTCAACCCAGGCGTTAGCCACCGCCGACAAGGCCGCCCCACGGGGCGCGCGAGCGCGTACATCGCGCACACGCGCCGAGCCAAACAAGGCAACCGCCGCGGAGGAAGACGCGCTGGTCGGCCAAGTGGCATCCATCGCCCGGGGCGGAGACGGCGACAGATCTCGCCGCGGCAAACGCGGGCGGTTGCGACCCTCTCGGTCGTCGCCAACGGAGTAAGCCCCGGGAACATAGCTCCGACGGCCACGGCGCCACACCCCGGGGTGGTTCGACGTGATACGCGCCATCGGGAGTGGCGCGTTCGGGTCCAACGCCCAGTCGAAATCGACACACGGGCGCCGAAGGCAAAAGCCGTACTCCTTGGTCGCGTCGACCGTGATCCGCACTTGACGGGCGTCCCCGGAGTCGCCGTCGCGCCGGACAACGTCCTTCAGGACCTCCCGCCAGGGGAGCGCCTTCAAGGCCTGACGCATCTTGCCGTACAAGACGTACGTGGCCTCGACGTCGGGCGCGTCCTTCAACTTGGACGTGTCCAACACGTCAAAATGACGAAGCGTCTTCTCGTCCAAGTAGACGAAGCGCTTGTCCTCCTGAAGAGTGTGAACCCACGCGGCAATTAAGTTGCAGTAGAAATCGGAGTACACCTCCTGCCAGACCGAGCTGTAGTCGTTGCGCAACGCACCCGCCAGGTACGACACCACCACTGGGGTCGCCACCCACAGCCCCGTGTGCGGCTCCCACGATGGGATGGACGGAAGCCAACGGGACAAGTCGAGCGTCCGTGGCGCACGAAGCAATCCAGCCGCCCACGCGGTGGGCAACAACTCCCGATTGCGAAAGAAGCGCGTGTCTGCGGCCCGACGGTGGTCAGATGGAAACATCGGCAACCGAAAGGGGTTCGGTAACCCGGTAACACGCGGGCTGCGATCGTCCTCGACGCCGTCGTTCTCGTCGTGCTTCACCAGCGCGAGCTGCTCAAGGTACGGCTCCAGGCCGGAGTCGTGCCCGGACGGGACCGAAAGGTCCTCGGCGAGAGCCCGCTTGAGGAAGACGGCCTTCGGCCTGTTGCGCAACAAGCTGCAAAACGAGTTGGCCGCCGCCTCGAACGTCTCTGTCCCCTTAACAGGGAACAGAAGAGCGTTGATGTAAACCAAACGGTGGAGCGGGTGCAGAGGAACTTGGTAGCGTACGACCTCGTTGCAAAACGACATCACCTCGTAGACACGACGCTGGGGCCCCTGGTTACCAAACTACGGGTCCCCGTGGACCTCGGCCACGCGGTCGCCCGCGTGGTCCGGCAACCCGGCTTGCGCCATCATGTCAATGAAGTCAGGCAATGCCTCTTACCGCGCGTGTACACGACGCGTGTGCGCACGAGCGCGATTACGAACGCACATGTCGTAAAGGGCGTTGTCGGTGACACGCGGGACCCCGTCGACCACCTCCACAGGTTCCGCGTGTGCGTAGTACGAGCCGCAGGCCGAAACTGGCGCAAGACCTCTGGGTCCGTGGAGCAATCCACTCCAGGCTGGTCCACCGCGGCGGCGTGAGCCATGTCGCCGACCGCTCCGCCATCGGCAACGCCGCCGTCTACCGCCATCTCGGCCGCGTCCGCCATGGCTTTGGCCGCTCGGGGATGTTGACCCTAGCCGCCGATGCCGCGCTAGCCGCCGATGCCGCGCTGGCCGCCCTAGCCGCCGATGCCGCGCTAGCCGCCGATGCCGCGCTGGCCGCCCTTGCCGCCGACGCCGCGCTCGCCGCGCTCGCCGCGCTTGCCGCGCTCGCCGCCCTTGCCGCGCTTGCCGCCCTTGCCGCGCTTGCCGCCCTTGCCGCGCTTGCCGCATTTGCCGCCCTTGACGCGCTTGCCGTCCTTGCCGCCCTTGCCGACAGGCACGCCGTTCGTGGCCCGCCCGCACCCCAACTCCACCAACCCCAAGGTTATCCACCTCGCGGTAGCGCGCCCCAACTCAAGCAACGCCGTAAGGCAGCAACCCGTGCAAGTGCACTAGAGCACGGGGAGGCCCCGTGCCGCTGGCCGACCACCACTCGCTCGCGCTTGGCGCGGTGTGAACCGGCCACGCGGTGTCAACCCCCCTCCGCGTCGTGGCTTTCGCCTTCTCGACGGAAGAGCAAAACCCAGACGACAATGGCGCCAAGTGGCGGTGACGACGATGGCTCAGCGAACGCTGGCCACCCCGCCGCCCCGACCACGGGTCTTAACCGTGCCCGACCGCCCGCACCCGCGCGTACGCGCCCGGCGACCGCCTGCACAGACACGCTCCACCACGAGCCTCGGCCCCACAGCGCGAGCTGCCGACCACACGCACGCACATGGGTGTTGCTGAGCGGTCGCGGGCGCCACCGACCAACCGCCACCCCCAATGGGGCTGGATCGGCGCTCCCCCACGGCTCGCGCCGCCGGGGCGGTGACACCCGCTCGGGCCTGCGCGGGTCCGCGATCGCCCAATCGGGCGCCGGAATTCCTGGATCTCGCCGGGACGGCTCGAATCTCGCGTTGGAGGTATGTAGCATATCTTCGCCTCTTATTGGCAAATTGCCACTGGTAGCCCCCTTGACTGGCTGAATCCACGGATTTGTGCGACTCGGCTTGTGGCAAGCCCTTCGGGGGGTTACTTCCGCATTGTTCCTTTTATTGTTTTGCTTGCCTGTCCTATCTGTATGCCGGCACTCACTACGATCGCTTGATCGGATGGTCGATCGACCAGTGCCTTTGTTTGTATTAAACCACCGTGGGCCCGGGGTCGCCGTCGTGGGCACCACCCGGCTCCCCATCGGATGCCCTTCAACAAAAGGTCTTTCTTCCTCGCCGCGACGGCGATATAACTCGCTTTATTGCTTGGCTACGGTCGGTCTCAGTACACAGGTAATTGAACCAACGTTATTAATCCCACAGGGGCCGCCAAAGTTACAAGACAAAAGGCACGCTTTACTTGCCGGCGACGACGGTGCCTCCCACCGTCGTCGCCCTTCGTACAAACAGGGCGGAAACCGTTGCGTGGGCCCAATTCCCCTAATGCGAATTGGCCCGCGCCACCGACCAACCAATACAACTAAATACAATGCCAGACAAGTCCCCCAATGCCATAAGTACAGACGAGGGGGATCGCAGCTGCCGGACTGCGCTTGACGTGGCGGCCCCTGGCGTGGCCACGCGGCGGCGCGCGCGCGCCACAGAACCGCCACGCCCGGCGGCGCCCTGACAGCCGTCCGCCACCGGCCCGGGCGTCCGCGCCCCCGACAGCTGCCCAGGCGGCGCCGAGGAGCCGCCCGAGGGGCCGTGGCGGCTGTGCCGCCCGCCCCGCCGCTTGCCACCCGCGGGCCGCGTCCACCCGGACCCCGTCGGGGGTTCCCAGCACCACCCACCGGCGGGTGGTGCTACATCAACCCCTTCCGAGCGACTGCCGTCCCCGGCGGTAAATCGCGGGGCCCGCCCGACCCGGGGGACCCGTGACGCGGTAGGTGGTGGGGCGGCGCGCTCGAGCAACGACCGTGGCGCCGGCGGCGTCGGCCGGCGCGGCCACCGACGGGCCCCCAGTGCCGGGGGCGGCCGCGGCGTCGGCGGAGGCGGTGGGCGCCGCGCCCCGGCGGACGCCGGCCATGGCGGGGCAGCGCCCCTGCTCGACGACGGCTGAGGCGCCGCCGCCGTCGCAGTCGACGTCGCCGCCCCCCGTGCCGTGGGGTGCCGCGGCGGCTGCGGCGCCCGGAGGGGCGCCCGGAGGCGGGGCGTCGTCCGCGGCGGCGGGAGCCGCCGGTCGCGGAGGCGGCGGACCGGCGACGTGCGGGAGTCGGGCGCACTCGGCGCTCGCGGAGAACCTCCTTCGGACCGCGACGTGGGCCCGGGTCCCCTACCGGGCCCATCTGCGGCCGACGCCGCGGCCGCCGCGGACGCTTCCCCCGGGGCTACGGGACCCGGTCCCCGACCCGGTCATGCTGCCGCCGCCGGCGGCCCCGGCTCCACTGCCCGTCGGGCTGCCGCTTGAGGTCGCGGACGCCTGCGACGTCGACGGCGAGGGCCCTTCGCCGACAGTGCGCGATGCATCCGGGGGCTCCATGGCGGGGCCTAACGACTGCGCGGCCATCGACGCGGCGTGGACCCGCATGCTCGCCGTGGGCGAAGCGGGCGGGTACCTGACGGCGGGCGCGGCGCCGAACGTCTTGAAGTCGTTAGCCGCCATCGACCGCCCGCTCGCCGCCGAGTACTTCCGCCGCCTGCTGCGGGTGAACGAGGTCGCCGTGCTCCTGCCGGAGCCGATGTCGGGCATCTCGGAGATGTTCTGCGTCGACGGCGCGGCGGGGTTTGCGTGGTTGGTGGCGCTGCAGCGCCAGCTGCCGACGCTGCGGGAGACGACGTGGGGGGACGTGAGCGTCGGGTTGGAGTTTTGGGTGGGGCGTGAGCCCCTTCTCACCTCCGTGCCGGTCCCCGGGGACGACTGGGCCAACGAGCGGGACGCCCGCATGATGGGGCGGATCGCGCCGGTGGCCCATGCTGGTCATGGCGCGATGCGCCTGCCGCTGCGTGAGTCCGCCGACCGAACGTTCCTCCTCCCGTCGGCCCCGTCCGACTGGGACTCCGTGTTTGCCGCGCCGCGGCTACTCCCTTGGTTCCTGCCGCGGGTCTTCACGCACCATGCGAACCGCCTTGCGACGGCGACGAGGGACCCCCTCCTTGGCGTGGCGAGGCTCGCGGCGGCGTGTGCTATGGTGAGCGCCGTGCTCGCTGCGTACGAGCGGGACCGCCGCTTGTTCCGGCCCCCGCCCTTAGCGATGTGGGCTCTCACCCTCTTCGGGCCGGTGGCCCTCGCCCAAGGGGACAACCGGCGGGCCGCGACGCTGCGCCTCATACTGGCGGCGTGGCCGCATGTCCCGTGGCGCCTCGTGCGCCAGCGCCTCCCCTACTTGACGCCGGGGAAGGAACCCCCCACCATCCCCTATGCGCACCGGGGGACGATGATGAGTGCCGAGCGTCACTGGGTAGGCGTGACGCCCTGTGCGTCCTGGCCGACCGGGTTGGGGTGTACGGAGGCTGTCCTTGAGGCGGACTTGCCCACGCAGTTCCCCTATGTGAACATCGGCGGGGGCGGCTACGATGCCACCCACTCGGCGGCGTCCGCCGAACCCCCTGGGGCCGGCGGGGCCGATCCGCCGCGGTCTCCGCGGTCGGAGCTCCAAGAAGGCAGCGCCGACGGCCCCTCGGACGCGGGTGGCGCCGCGTCGCCCGGCGGCGGTGCCGGCCGTGCGGGCGGTCGCGGAGGGGCCGACCAGGGCGGCGGCAGACGGTACCCCACCACCGGCGACGCGGCGGCGCGGTGGGACCCCCCGGCGCACGCCGGAGAACGCGGGGGCCGCGACTACCCGGCCAGTGGCGGCGCGGACTGACACGGCGACCAAGGGGACGGTGGTGGTGACAAGCGCCACGGCGGCTGCTGGCAACCGGGCGGCGGCGGCCGCGGTGGTTGGTCGTCGAATGCTGGGGGCAACCCCGATGCGGACGCCGGGTGGGACCCGGCTTCCGCAGGCCGCGGCGGGTGGCACCAGCGCGGTGCTGGTGACCGCTCCGGGGGCGGCGGATGGACGGGCGCGGACCGCCGTCCCGGCGGCCCGTCCGACGACTGGGGTTACCACGGTGGGGACCACCACCGCGGCGGCGGACACCGCGGCGGCGACGACCGCGTCGGCGGGTACGGCGGCGAGTACCGCGACGGCGGCGGACACCGCGGCGGTGACGACCGCGGCGGCGGTTACGGCGGCGAGTACCTCGACGGCGGCGGCCGCGGCGGTGACGACGGCGGTGGCGAGTACCGCGGCGGCGGCGATCGCGGCGGCGAGCACTGCGGCGGCGGATACCGCGGTGGTGACGACCGCGGGTACCTTCGCCGCGGCGGCGGGTACCGAGGCGGTGATGACCGCGGGTACGACCACCGCGGCGGCGGCTACCGCGGCGGCGACGACCGAGGGTACGACGACCCCGGCGGTGACTACCGCGGGTGGGGCTACGGGGCCGGTGATCACGGGCCCGAGGGCGACCGGGGTGATGAACCCCGTTACGGGCACGGCCGTGGCATCGGCGGTGGGGACCGCGATCGGGCCCCGCCGCCGGCGCCGCCCCGCGACCGGCGTGGTTACCCGTGCAGCGGCGGGGGTGAGGCCCCGCCGACACCACCGCGCCTGGAGCCCACATTCGCTGTGTCGCCGACACCGCCACGCCGGGAGTCCGCGCCCGCTGCGCCTCCGCCGGTGCCGCCGCCGGTATTGCCGGCGTCGGGCCCGCCGGCGCCCGGGCGTTCCCTCGCTCCCGCCGCGGCCGCCGTGTCCCCGACCCTGCCGCCCGCGGGGTTGCCGGCGGCGGCGCCGCCGTCCCCGGCGCGGGGAGCCACGGCGGCGGACGCCGGGCGGGACGGTGCGCTCGACCCGACCCGTGGGGACGCGGGGACCCGCGGCGGGTGCGACCACCCGAGCGGGGTGCCTGTTGGCGCCCCGCCAGCGCGTCCGTGTCCGGCCGCTGCGCCCGCCACGCCCCCGACCACGCCGCGGGCGGGGCACGCGCCGCCCCCGCTGCCGCCGTCGGCGCCGACGCCCGTGTCGGCAGGAGCCGCGGCGGGACCCGCCGCCGCGGGGGCGGAAGTGGCGCCCCCGCGTCGGGGTTCCGCGCCCGCCGCGCCGCCGGCCACGCCGGGACCGGGGATGTCTCCCTCCTCCCGGCGCTCCTCATCGCCGCCGGCGAGGCGGACGACTCGGGCGGCTGGCGTTGCTGCGGGTGCCGTCGACCCCGCGCCGCTTGGGGCCACGCCGGGTGCCCCGGTCATGCGGGACCCTCCGCGCGGCGCCCCTCGGCGGGACGCCCCCGAACACCCCCCCCCCCCCCCCCCGCCCCCCCC
>ENA-ORXR01002726-ORXR01002726.1-marine-metagenome-genome-assembly--contig:-NODE-2726-length-16511-cov-8.923330_pt1 | contig 16511 bp, 14 predicted proteins | sample MGYA00237866_ERZ511479 | MGnify/ENA metagenome assembly ERZ511479 | reverse complement strand
TGCCCCGGGCCCCCGCTCGCAGCGGGGCCCGCACCACCACCCGCGCCCTCGCGTGGACGCTCGGCTGCGCCCGCGCCCGCGTCGCGCCGACACCCCTGATGGACCCCCACCCGACGCCCGGGCGCCTGGAAGCGCCCCGGCGCGGCGCGGCGGGCAGAGAAACCGACGGCGGGGCGAGCGGCCGACGGACCGGGCGGGAACACGCCGCCCACCCCACGCACGTGCGTCGACGGGCGGGGGTGGTCGCGTGTGCCGCGCCAGTCGCCTCGGCCCGCGTGCAGTGGCCCCGAGTGCGCTGCTGACAGAGCGCCGTCGGCCGCGCCGCACCCCCGCGCCGCGCCCATGGGGCCCGGCGTCGGGTGCGCGTGGCCGCCGGCCTTGGCGCTGCCCGCGGCGGACGCGTCGGCCCTCCGTCTCGGCGGCCACCTCGGCGGGACGCCCGCGCCCATGACGGCAAGCGACAAGGCCGGCGGTTGGGACGGGTTCCCCCCGTCCCCCACCTCCATTGACGCGGGCGCCCGCGGCGGGGAGCTCCCCCTTGCGCCACCCTGCGACGCGCCGCCGCCGCCCCGCCCCGCCCGCGTGCCCCGTGAGGATGGGGCGGCGCGGGCGCTCGGCGTTGTTGCCGCCCTGGCGTTTGGTGCGGTGATTGCGGCGACGGGGGGGCACCCACTGGCCTCCCACCCGCCGCCCGCCGTCCGCGCGGCGGCGTTTGACTACCCGTGGGTCGACCGCTCCGCCGGCGCCGTCGGCGCGTTCCGCTACTGGTCCGCGTGGCTGCTGTACGGGGCCCACCAGGTCGGCCACTGGGCGCTCGTGTGGGTGGCAAGCCGGCGGAAAGGGGGAGGGCAAGCGCCCGCGCGGCGCCGCTCCGCGGCCGGCGCCCATGCAGCTGGCGACGGGCCGGGTGGGCCCACGGTCGGCCGCCCGTCGTCGGCTGCCCCCGCTGCCCCGCCGCCCACCGACGCCCACAGCCTCTGCTGGTGGCACGTTGCGACGCTCGCCCACCACGCGACGTTTTGCGCGGCGCGCGTCGCCCACACCCGGTGGGTCTCGTACAACGGGCTGGCGCGGGACGTGCACGAACTCACCTCCCTCTCTGCCGTCGCGGCGCTCCTCGTGTGGGTGTGGCTCCTCCGGTCCCCGACGCGGGGTGTGTGTGGCGGCGCGTCCCTGCCCCTGCCGGGCGGCCGCCGGGCGGCGGCGGCCCTCCACCGGGCGGCGGTTGCGACGCACGGCTACTTCTTTTCCTGGGCGGCCGTGTACACCCTCTGGTACCACCCGGCGGTGGCCACCCCCGCCCACGTGACGGGGTTTGTGTACCTCGCCCTGCTGCTCGTGCAGTCAGGCATTGCCGGCACGGCCGCGCACGTGGCGGGGGGGTGGGTGACGGCGTTGGAGGTTGGCGTCGCCGTCCACGCGGCCGCCACCGCTGCAGCCGCGCCCGTGCGGGCGGGGGGGCGTAGCTTGGTGCCGCTCTTTGGGTGGGGCTTTGCAACGACCTTTGTGGCCGTGCACCTGCATGGGGGGGGGCGTCGCCGGTCGACGCGCGCGGGGGTGACGGCCGCGTACGTGGCGGCCGCGGCGGCGGCGGTTGGCACGGGGTGGGGCGGCACCCGCCCGTACCACATTGTCGCCATTGCCGTGGTCGACTATGCCATGTTGGCGGTGCTGGTGGTCGTGCTGGGGGGGGGGGCGGCGGTGGCGGCGTGGGTGGACGCCTGGCGGTGCGCGGGGGGGGGCGTCGCGGCCCGCGAGGCGCGCGCCGTGGACGGGCCGCGTGGTCGATATCGGTAGTGGCTATATATGCTGAGGAGAGTGCTCGACGCCACCACAGAGTGGGGGAGAGCGGGAGGGGGGGGATGTTTGTATCTACCGCCAGGTTGGTAGTGAAAATGCACAGTACGTACCGTACGGTAGAGTACGGCACGCAGGGCGGCACACAGGGCATCGGACCTGGTGCCTGTCAGGACGATGAGGTGCCAAAGTACTTTCGCACGCTGTAGTCAACGATTTAAGGGCTCATGCAGAGTCAGTTTCTCCCTCCTGGACTGTGCGGGCTGTAAACGCTCCAGCAATGCAGCCCCCTCGTTGGCGTGTGCTCCAGCTGGTGAGCGCCCCCCGACTGGTCCCCCCAGCGGGGCCCTGACGGTGGCCGATTAGCGGTAACTTGGTGGCGGACGAGGTGCAACGCGGCAGCGCGGCCCAACCATCGGCGGCCTTCTCCGCTGGTGTTCTTGTGTGGATGGTCGGATGGCACCGCCCCAAACGCGGCGCCACGACACGTCCACGACGGCGGGTCGCCAACCTGGCGCCAGCTGCACGGCGGGGCGGCCACGCGTGTGCCCCCCTGCTGCCGGCCTCACGCACACGGTTTTGGTCAGCCCCCCCGCCGCGGGCGTGCCACGCCGCTGCCGCGGGCACACGCCTCGCCGAGCGCGCGGGCCGACACCCTGTTTTTTTTATTCTTGTCGGTGTCCTCGCCGCGCGTGCGCTGCTGCACCACCACCCTTGTGGGCGCCTTGCGGGCGCGTATCGCCGCCGCGCGCGCGTGGCGCCGGGGGTGTCCGCTCGGGCGCCATCGGTGGCACGCGCCCCGTGCGTTTACGGGCAGGGTGCCGCACGTGCGGAGCGCGCGCGCGCGGCCATACGGCCCGTCCTCGCGGGCTGAGGACGGTGGGCGGGGGCCACCGCGGTCGGCCACGTGGGGCAGCCGGCGCCCCACCGACTGCGGCGCTCTTTCTTTTTTTTTCACCGACGGTGGCGCGTGCGGCGGCGACGGCTGCCGGGCGGTCAAACTCGCCAACCGCACGAGCTTTGTGCGCGTCGCCGCCGGCACCGAGTTGTCGACCGACGGCCTCGTGCCGCTGGCCGTCTACCAAGAGACGTGCCTCCTCCGCTCCCTCGACGCCCTCTTTGTGCGCCAAGCCGCCGACACGGTGCCGTGGGCCTACTTTGGCACCGCCAATGGGGTGCACCGCATCTACCCGGGCGCCCGCCGCACGCACCGCGACGACGGGACGTGCCGGCCGTACGATCCGCGGCTGCGCCCGTGGTACGCGTCGGCCGCGTCGGGGCCCCTGGACGTGGCCATTGTCGTGGACCGCTCCGCGGCGATGGGCACCACCGTCACCCCCGGCGGGCGGTCGGTGATGAAGGCGGCGGTGGCGGCGGTCGACGGGCTCCTCGGCACCCTCGATTGGTCCTCGTACGTTGGCGTCGTGCGCTACAATGACGCTGCGGATGTGCTCGTGTCGTTGGACCGCTTCCTCCAAGCGACGCGGGAAAAGGTCGGCCTCCTCCAATCCGAGGCGGCGTCCTCCCTGTCGCCCGCCGGGGGGGTCAACGTGTCGGCCGCCCTCGGCACCGCCTTTGACCTCTTTGAGCGCTCCGCGGCGGCGGGGCGCAGCTCCCGCTGCACGCGCGTGCTCTTTTGGTTGACCGGCACCACCGACGACTGCTATGCTCGCGAGTGTGGGCCCGACGCGCGCGGGCCGTGCACGTGCACGTCGAAGGTTGTCGACGCGGTGCGGCGGCGGCAGGCCGCCCTCGTCGCCGCCGGCGGCCTGCCCGTCACCATCATTGTGTTGTCGTTTGGGGGCGCCTCGGACGCCCTCGCGCGGCAGCTAACGTGCGGCGGCGCCGTCGACGCGCAGGGCCTGGTCGTCCCGATCGAGGACGATGGGGGCAACTTGGTCACAGCCATGGCCCCCGCCTACCGGTGGTTGTCCACCGCCCGCCGCCGCACGCCGTTGACGGCCGAATCGGTGTTTTTCTCCGAGTCGTACGTGGACGATGGTGGGTTTGGCGACTTGACCACGGCCGCGTTGCCCGTGTATGATGATGCCGGCGCGCTGCTCGGCGTGGCGGGCGTGGACATTCCCCTCGGGGAGCTCCGCCGCCGCTCCCCGTCGGCCGACGACGCGGTCGCCGAGCTCTCTGCCCTCGGCACGTGCACCCGCCCGGGCCTAACGTCGTGCGAGCAGCAGGCGTTGCGGGCGTCCGCCGCGGGGGTGTGCGCGCAGCAGCTGCCGCACGCGGAGAGCCGGTGCTTTTCGTCACCGGTGGGCGACGACGGTGACGGCACCGACGATGATGGCGGCGACGGCGTCGTGTGGGTCACCCACCTCAACCCGGCCGACGCGCTGCCGGCGGCCGCCGCCGCCGCCGCGTGCGCGCGCCTGACGCCCGACGGCTCGGGGCGGCTGGCGACAGGGCGGTCGGCAGCGGCGGCGGCGGCGCTCGCCGGCGTCCTCGGCGTGGATCGCACGTGGGTGGGCGCGTCCCGCGGCGGCGGCGGCAGCGGCAGCAGCAACGCCGGCGACAGCGGCTACGTCTGGGCGCTCGGAGGCAACCGCACCGTGCCCGTCACGTACACGTAGGGGTGGCCGCGGGGAGACGCGCCCCGCCCGGGCGACGGCAGCGGCGACTGCGTCACGTCCGACCGGCGGGGCGTCGGTGGCGCGTGGGCGCCGACGCCCTGCACGACCGCCGCCGTGTACGTGTGCGAGCTTCCCAGTGCGGCGGCGGCCGCCGCGGCGGCGGCACTGTCGTCAGTGTGTGGCGACGGCGGCGCCACGCCGATTGGCGACGCGCCGCTGGCGCAGACGGTCAACCCACCCGTGTCGCGGTGCCCCGCGCCGGCGGCGGGCCCGCCAACGTGCCCGGTCGTGCCCGAGTGCCAGCGCCGCCCGTTTTGTCCTCTCGGCACGCCGGGGGATGATTGTGCCGGCCGCTGCTTCGCCGGCTGCACCTGCACCTCGGCGTTGTCCAAGAAGGACCCTCGGGAGGGCGGGGGGGGGAGGGAAGAGGGGGGCGGCGGACTCGGCGCCGCCTCGATTGTCGGGGTGGCTGTTGGGGGCCTGGTCGGCGTGGCGGTCGTTGCCGCCCTTGGCTGGTATGTGATGCCATGGATCCGCCGGTGCGGGGGGGGGGGGGGGGGGCACCTCGCCGCCAAGCCCCTGAGCATCGCTTCGGAGGGGTCGGTAGAGGGGGGGGTCAGCGGAGGCATGGACGGCGAGCCTCGCGGCGTGTCCGTGCCAGACAGTTGGGACACGTAGGGCGATGAGGGGCGGGGACAGCGGGTGCGTGGACTGAACACAAGAGCTGACAGTCAGACAGAAGAAACGCTCCCGCCGCCGCCGAGCCTCGCGGCCGAGGCAGGACGCGGCGGGGCTGGCAGCTGCGGCTGCCGCGGTGGGGCGAGCGACAAGCTCGCCCCACTGCGATAGGCGATATCCCCCGCAGCATTGGGCTTTGGCCACCTTCGAGACGACGTGATAAAGGAGGCGACATCCCAGAGCAGCTGGGGATATCGCTGACTGCCTGGCCCATTTTGTGGACGTCAAGAATAATCCAAGTAGTCTGACACTGTTCTTCAGCCGTCCACCAAGCCGAATAAATTGGATCGGCCAATGGGCAGTTGACACAGACGCCCATAGCGTCCAACAGCGGGAAGGCAGCAATACATTTCCAACGAATGACAGATTCCTGTTGGAAACAAGATGCAGATCTCAAGGACATGACAGAGAGGTCGAGTAGTTGGGGGCTCCAACGGGGGAGAAGCAGAAGGAGCAGGAGGAGCTGCAGGAAAAACAGCCTGTGACAGCGGGTCGGCAGTCGGTGACTGTGGATGGTGGGGTAGGGCGGCCGGTGGGGCAGGTGGCCAACAGATGGGGCACACGACTGGCCACCCCAGTCAGCGGTGAGCGGCTGCCTCGTTGAAGGTGGTGCCGGTGCGACGGGCGGTCTGGAAAACGGCGGGAGACTCGAATGATGGGTGGAAACAAGCAGCAGCCCGGTGCGCCCGAAAAGGAATTGCTTCTGCGTGCTTGGCGTCTGCGTCCGCCCTTGGCGCAGCGGCGGTCGCCAGCAAAGCAAGGCAGCTGGCGGTGGCCCTTCTTCTCCTGCTGTCGCTCTGGCCACCCTACCAGGCGAGGACCCGCTCGCTGCTCCTGGCGCGTGTCACCTACCCATCATCAAATAGTCGATGCCCCCCTGGCACGCCTGGGCTCACGTCGTCGCCTCAGGCGCCCGCCGCCTCCTGTCGCGTGCTGCAGGCAACCGCCAGCTCTTACAGATACGGCTGTTGTTGGGAGAAAGATTCGTCACGCGAGTACCACGACCGCGCTCAGACACGGTCCCCAACAGAGTTTAGCGGTTGCGCTGTGGGGGTCCTGCACCGATACACACCACTCCCTCCACAGTGGGGTGCGGATGGCAGACCGTTCCTTCCACTCCGAGGCCAACAATTCGATTGCAGTGCCTGCAGGCGTAGCTGACGTTGGCGTCCGGGCCTTCATCTGTTTGCGAAGCAATGACACTTCGCACGGGCGCTGACCTGAGACGGCGCGCGCCACGATGTTGGTGTGCCTCACGAAACAGCCATAGTGTACTGTCTTAGGCGACAGCGGGGTCCACGAGGTATGAGGGCGAGGCACCTATCTATGTCCCCTTTTGGTCGCAGACAGTCGCCCATCCCAGAGAGGCAGCTACAGCTGGCTGGCCAACAGAGTCGGCGGTTTCCCCAGCTGGCAGATTTTTCCGAGGCCGACCCTGTCACACCGTCGTGGGCCAGCTTCCACTGCGAAGAAGCCGCATGCGGGCTCCTCGACAGACCCGTAGCTACAGCGCGGGCCACACTGGAGTGGTGATGTCGCCCGAGCCTTGCGTCGTGCGACGCTGACCGACCAGTAGCGACTCGCCTCTGCAGAGGATGAGAAACGCTGATTGTGTAAGTTCTCATCACAATTTCATTGCTGTGCATTGGTGGAAGAGCTCAGATTTTTTCGGTCTCTGTCAGACCTCCAGGTGGCGGCACCAGCGCAGACCCTTCATCTTCATGACGTGCTGCACGTGGATGAACTCATTTCGTCCACATCCTGTGCACTCTTGCAGTGCCAGATGCAGCATCGAGGCATCCGAGATAACAAATCTGGCGATCTCCACACTCGCTGGACCATTCAGCTTGCGGCAACAGCGAGCGTTACACCATCAAGCAACAACGTCTCCGTACTTGAGAGTCCGGCCCAAGGACACAACCACAGCCTCGATATGTGCCACCAAGGGCCCACGTGCGTTGCGTGGTCCGCGAGGTGCACATCTCCCCCTGCAGGTGCCTCGCTGGAAGTCGAAACGTCGACCCAATGACACAACTTGTGAGGAATCGTTTGCACCTTACATGCACTTTTTGCACCTATGTGGCGGCGTAATTCAGCCACACGCGCCAAGATGACGCCGCAGCTGCCTCTGGCGGCTCTGTCTGGTGTGAGTCGCACCGAGCGGGGCGGGGAACACAAATTTGCAGTGCACCAGGCAGAGCCAGCCGGGGCTTGTGTCGCCTCGTGACCGACACCTGGGGTGTGGTGGCTGTCGCTGACGACCTGTCCCCGCCCAGCGTGTGGCCAGATTGGTTGCATGACAGATTTTTTAGTGCAACGTATGCAGCGAGTACGGACGCCACGTTGACAACTGCCACCCCTCCAGGTCCACAGGCCGCCTCCATCCTTGCCATCTCTTGCGCATTCGCAGCGGTTCCACACCTCCAGCGGAGCCTTGGACGGCCGCGGGCGCGCAAGCGGCGCCGACCCCTCCGTTTCGACGAGGTGGGGGGACCCGGCAATCCGTTTCAACCACAGGAACCGCCAATCCGAGACGTTCCACCGGCGCGGACCGGAAAGCGACCTCCTCTCGCTCGCGACGGCCCCCAGGCCGAGGCCGCGCTGGCCAGCAGTGTCGCCACGGAAGTGTGCGGCCCGCCAGCACACCCCATCTGTTTGAAGTTTCACGGCAAACTCGCCGCCTTCCACTCCGCCCCGACAAGACCCCCCTCAGCGCGGTTGTCGATGGGGGAGTGGCCGCGTTGGCCCCCCCAGACGCCGGAGGAGGGGCCTGTGGCCTGGGGAGCCGCCCACAGACACACTGGGCGGGAGGGGTCGGTGGGAGGGGGGCGGCGCTGGGACAGTGGCTCCGTTTTGCAACGCCCCTCCAAGGGGGTGCCGCTGGTAGGCCAGACGCGTCGGTGTTGGCCCAGTGCCGCTGTTTTGTCGGCGCTGGTTTTCTTGCCCCCACAGGCGCCCCCCGGTCCACGCTCCTGGGCGGGTGCGTGCTCGTGCTTCGCGCGCACGTGGCGTTGAGGGCCTCCCAGTGGCCTGCCATCGCTGTGCAGATATAAGCAGTCTGGTCGCGCCTGTCCCTGTGACAGCATTGTCGCGTCGTTGCACGGTCGTCTCTTCCCTATTCCCTATTCATACCCTCCTTCCATCCCTGGTGACGCGGGCGGGCCGCGCCCGCGCGCGCACACCTGTCTTGCGTTCCCGTTGACGTTCCCCTTCCTTCCTTTCCCCCTCCTACCTCCGGCGCCTTCCCGCGCCCCCCCTTTTTTTGGTTTGCGGAGTCTCCCGCACGGTCTCGGGGATGATGCACTTGCGCGAACGGGACACGGTGCGGGATGCGGCCATGGCGGGAGATGCTGTAACCCCCTCCGAGCCGCGGACGGCGTTCATGGCGTCGTCGCCCGTCTCCGTCCGGTTTGTGTCGGACGTGCGTCTGTTGAAGCAGCGGCACCGACCACGACCGAGCGAGTACCCCTGGGAGAGTGACGATGGATTATTGGGCGCGTCGCCCATGTCGGTCTCCCCGTCCGGCTCGCCCTCGTCCTCGTCATGGACGATGCGCGCGCGTTTTTGGCCCGCCTCACACTCGGGCGGCCGGTACCGGTCCGGGTCGACAGTGGCGACGTTGCCGCCTTCGGCGTCAGGCGTGTTGGAAGAGCGGTCGACCGCTGACCGCTTCGCGGAGCTCGTCCCGATGGGCTCGTCCATGCCTGACGTTCTTGGCGAGGATCTCATGTGCGGTGTTAAGGGCGTGCCGCTGCTTCCGGTGGCGCCCGAGCTGCCCCGCATGGACGCCGATAGCGCATCACAGCTGGCGTCGGCCGTGCGGCAACTGGACTCTGCTATGTACGCATACCTGGGACCGATTGCTCGCAACAAGGTCGTCCGAGCGTTGGAGATGGCGCAGACCCTCTCGGTGCAGACGCAGACGACGCGGCTGGTGGAGAACGTGTCCGTCGCGGCCATCGTAGCTGACTTGCAGTGGGACGTGGACACTGTCATTGCGGCGGTCCTGCGTGGCCTGGTCGCGTCTCCGTCGCTGATGTTTGCGGGGGTAGGTTCGGACGACACCCTCTCGTCGTACGTGGCATCGTCTGGTCTGTCGGAGGCAGACGTGGAGGCCAACGTGGGTGGTGACGTGCTCCTCATCCTGCGGCAAAACCACATTGTCGACAACGTTGTTGAGGTGACCAAGGATTCAGTCATGAGTGAGGCGAACTTTGCGACTCTGCGGCAGCTGATCCTGGCGACGGCCACGGACGTACGAGCGGTGGCGCTGCAGCTGGCCACAGCGGTAGTCGCTGCACGGCGGATGGCGTCTGCGGGCGTGCCCTGCGAGGATCCGGACGATGTGGGCCACGCGGATGCGACGCGCACCCTTAGCCTGTACGCGCCTCTGGCCAACCAGCTGGGTGTGTGGGCTGTGCAGACGGAGCTGGAAGAGCTGGGCTTCGAGGCCCTGTATCCGGAGGAGTGTGCGCGTGTTCGGGAGCTGGTCGGAGCCCGGATGGACGAATGCGCAGCTACACTGGATGAGACGAAGCGGGAGCTTGAGCGGACATTGTCCCGCTCTCCTGCGGTCCGGCGGTCGGCGCGGTCGGTGCGGATTCGGGGCCGTGTCAAGGGCATCTTCTCCTTGGCCCGCAAGATGTCCCGGTCCGGCAAGTCGTTGGATGACATCCATGACCTGCTCGCCTTGCGCGTCATTGTGCAGCCTCGGGCGGCCGGGGACGATGATGAGGCGGCTGCGTGCTACGACGTGATGGCCGCCGTCGAGGACGCGTGGTCGGTCATCGAGTCCCGCTCTAAGGACTACCTGGCCAACCCCAAGCCCAATGGGTACCGCTCGCTTCACACGACGGTGCGATCGTCCTCTGGCACGCCGCTTGAAGTACAGGTGCGCACGGAGAAGATGCACGTGCTGGCGGAGTATGGTCAGGCGGCGCATTGGATCTACAAGGAGACGGGCTCGTCCGAGCCGACTGCTCTGTCGTCTGTACCGCTCTCTTCCTTTGACGCCTGTGATCGCCCTCCCCAACCTACCACCGACGAGTCGCGAGTTCTCGGCATTCCGCGCGGGGCTTCCCTCCACCACCGGCCGGCCGCCTCTGCGCCTGTCCCCATCCCCAAGGCTGCGCACGCGTCTCCCGTTCAGGAACGCTTTCTCTCTGCGGACGTAGCGGGTGCGTCAGCCTGGAGCGGTACGGATACTCTGCACGCGGAGCTCCGCGAGGCGCAGGCGCGGCCGGCACGCCGTGGCCAGACTAGCAGTGCTGCCGCGTCCGAGGCCGCACTGATGACGCTTGCGTCTGTTGGCCGTGCCATCCGCGACAGCTGGGTCATTGTGTGTGCGGCAGGCCAGCTGCACCGCCTGGCCGTTGGGTCAACGCTGCTCGATCTCGCGGTGCGGACAGGCGTTGTCGAAGCGGCGACGTTTGCCTCCAAGGGGGTCGTTGCGCTCGTTAACGGTCGCGTTGTGCCGTCGTCGTACCGCTTGCGCATGAACGACAACGTCAGTTTTGTCAGCGGTGACGATCGGAGAACGGCATGCACTGCGGCTACGTCGACGCGGCGGGGAGAGGTTCGCGTCGCGGCTTGACGGCTCGACAGCTGCGTGTGTTGGCCGCCCCACCATTGGGGGCTTGCCGACATTTTGTCTGGGACCACGCTCACGCATCCTCCTCGTTTTGCGCTTGACTATCTGTGGCAAGGCGGTCCCGGGCCTCGACGAGCTCCTGTACATACTCATCCCCTTTTGTGGGCTGTATCGCGGCTGCCGGCAGACGGCGGACCATCCCGTCTGCGGTACGACGGCCGCCCGCCGGCGGCGCGGCGAGAGCATCTCCGCGTCGACCGCCCGGCCCTTCCCTTTTGACCTGCAGGCGCTGGACGTCTGTTCTTCCTACTCGGCGGCTCCTTGCCGCTGTCCCTGTCGGTCGCGGGTGGTGAGTTACACCCACCCCCGTGCGGACCGGCCACCCCGCCACGACCTCCCCTCGCGCGACCCCTTGTACATAGCCGACGTCGGTCGCGCGACGGATGGTGGTGACACAATTTTGAGACGCGTGCCTGCTTCGAAAGCGCCGCGTATCTCTTACTTTATTTTCCTTGCGCGGTGCCTGCGTCAGGCTGCGTGCCTGCTTCGAAGGCGCCGCGTATCTCTTACTTATTTTCCTTGCGCGGTGCCTGCGTCAGGCTGTGTCGTTGGGATGAGAGTGAGCATAAAAAATGAAGGAATAAACAAAACATGCCAGCAGATGAGCACGCCGGCATCTTCGCGCACACCCTCTACGCTGGTGTGTACATTAGTGTACAATAGTGTATTGTACTACTCTATTCTTGCCGCACGCCATTTCTGTTCTCGTGCCTGTGTCTCTTAACTTGACGTGTGGTGTTTTGTGTTCGCTGGCTCTGCCTCATGGAACTCACTGAGATGTGCCTTAACCAACGTGTCATGAGCGCGGCGTCGGCCATTCACTCCCTCCGCGAGGATGCATGTGTGCACACACGTAGACTGCACGCGCGCGCCGCGTCACGATCACTACGACACCATCACTCACCCGACGACCGACCGCGCACAGTCGGACGCCACTGTGGAGCCGAACGCGCGCAGTAGAGCGATGCTGACCTCGATACAACACGTTCACTACACCACTACAGATAGCAGCAAGTCCGCGCGTGCAAGAAAGAGCACGGTGTCCTCTAGAATCACAAATCCACGCTGCAGGCGCTGCCAAGTCACATGTACAAGCCGAGCTAGTGCCAATGGCAGAGAGTATGTATGCGCGACGCCAGTGACACGGCTGACACAACACATCCAAGTATGCAGTGCGCGACGCCAGTGACACGGTTGACACCACACATCCAAAATGGACCACCAGCTGGCACGGGCGCGCAGTGCCGCCACAACCAATCGACGGGTGCCCCCCGACCAAAGAGCACACGAACAACAGAATACAGTACCTAGGAGCTCGTCGTTCACACAAAAGAAAAAAACCGAAAGCAACCAGCCAGACTGTCCACCCCTCGCCGCCCGCTTCCCCCTCCCATCCCATTTCCGCTGCGGCTCGCCTAGTCCTTGCGCGGGCGACGGTCCTTGTTACCCCCCTTCTTGCGGTCGTCGGTCGGCGCCGACGAGCGGGCGTCAAAGGTCAATACGTTAAAGATGGACGAGAGGAACTCAGTGTCCTTGTCCGTCGTCGTGTCCACCGCCGAGCGGCGGTTGAAGAAGCGCGGCTTGGACTTCTTAAATGTCCGACCGTTGGCGCGGTTGCGCGCCCGCTTCTCCAGCTTGAGGTTGCGGCGGCAGCGCATCGCCACGTCGCCGCCAAAGAGCGGCGCGCCAACGACTACCACGGGTGCGGCGGTCACGGGGGGCAGCACGGGGGCGCCGCAGATCGCGGCGGCGGCAGGACGCGCCACGACGGCGGCGCCGCGGAAGGCAGAGCCGGCAACGGGCACAAAGGCCGGCGCCCGGTGGACGGCGGGGGCGTTCATGGTGGTGGGGTGGGAGGAAAGGGGAGTGGTGGAAGAGAAAGGAGTCGTGGGGGGGGAGAAAGGTGGAGGGGGGAGGGATATGGGGGGGGGAACGAGCAGCGTAGCGTAGTTCGAGGAGGTGGGGCGGCGGGGTGGCGGCAGAGAAAGAGGTCTGGGAGGGTGTGGGCACTTGCTACACGCGAGCTGCGGCGGCGGTTGAGCTTTGCGACGCCGCGAAGGCGCAATCTCGTCCGCTGGGTCATAAAATTGGGGACCACGCCCTGGAACGTGCAAGGCAATAGGTCCACTTATAATTATAAGTATAGTAGCACCCCTCGACAAGGGGCGTGCAAATGCACCTGGCTGTCGAGATTCGCCGAGGTCCACCTCGCTCGGGCAGGCAGCCCGGGCACCCAGCCCTTCTCCCCAACGCTCCTCGATCCTCGCCGCGCCGTGGCAGTGGCATCACGCTCGCCCCGCTCGCCCCGCTCGCCCGGCCGTGGCAGCGGCATCACACTCGCCCCGCCCCCGCCCATTTTTAAGACCTCGCCGCTGGCACCACTGGCGACGCGGTGCTTGGTGTGTCTCCTGCTTCTCTAGCCTCTGCGCTGTTGCAGATATCCGCTCTTCCGGCCTCCACGCTCGCCCAGGCGCCCGCCGCTCTGACTGTTGCGCCGACGCGGACGCCCCCTGATTCACTGACCTGCCTGAAACTCCACGCGGTGACCATGATGGCATTCTGTGGGCCGACGTCGGCCGCTCTTCGGCCTGCCGCTGGCACGCTCGTCGGTCGCGCTTGCGGCCGGCCAGCGTCAGCCTTTGTCGCGCCGGCGCCCGCGCCAGCGCGGCTGACCGTCACGCAGCCGCCAGCGCGGCGCGGCGGCCACCCGCGAATGGCCGCGTCGGAAGACACGGCCGCGGCAACGGCGGCTGCCGGCAGCGGCGACCCGAAGGTCGCTGCTGCCGCTAGCCCCGCTGGCGGCAATGGCACCAGCGCCACCAATGGTGACGGGGCTAATGACGCCGAGGAGGAGGAGGAAGAGGACGTCGACTTTGGGGTCATGTCCGCCCCCACCGAAGCCGACGCTGCGCTCCTCACCGCCGCCATGGAGGGCGACATGGACGCGGTCGACGCCGCCCTCGCGGCAGGCGGCAGCCCCGACGCGGCCGACTCCAACGGCCGCACCGCCCTCCACATTGCGGCCGCCAATGGCATGCGGCCGTCCATCGCGGCGCTGCTTGAGCGGGGCGGCGACGTCAACGCGGCGGACCACGACGGGCTGACGCCCCTCCACATGGCCACGGGCTACCAGCGCCCCGATACGGTGCGCGCGCTGTTGGCGGCGGGGGCGGACCCAGACGCCCGCTCCCACGTCGGCGACATGGCCGTGGAGCTCGCGGAGAAGGTGGTCGGCGTGACCCCCGAAAAGGTATTTTGGCGAACGAACCCAAAGTACGAGACGGCCGTGGAGGTGCTCAACATCCTCGACGAACTGTACGAGTTTTACGACGAGGAGGGGGAGGGGGAGGGGGGGTCCCCGCCGGCGGACGGGAATGGCGACGGCGACGCGGCGGCGGCGGTCAAGACGACGGTGCGGAAGCGCGTGCGCGCCGACGCGGGGGGGGAGGAGGTGCCGGCGACGGCCGCCGAGGCGGCGGCGCCAGTGGCCGTCGGGGACGTGCAGACGACCGTGCGGGTGCGCAAGCCGCAACAGGAGTGAGCGGCGGGTGGCGAAGCGGTGCCGAGACGTGTGCGGGTTGCAGACGGCGGATGGTCGGGCGTACGCAGCGACCTGCCCGATGCGGTGGTGTGGCGTGGATGCGCATCGCAGCAGCCTTGTGGCAAGTCGGTGGCGACTGATGGCGGTCGTCCGGGACAAGGGTGCGTGTCGCCACCGCAGGGGAGCGTGTCGGTGACCAAGGGGCGGTGCGGCGCGTACTCTGTTTGGGGTCACCTCATGGCATGGGGGCGACTGTGGATGGCGATGGGTGGTGAGGAGAACCCGTGTCGGTACCGCGCAGGGTCTTTGTAGCCACTCTTGCTCGGGGGGGTGTGGTTGGTTCGTCCGGCGTTTGTTCTTTCTTCTGTTGCGTTTATTGCTGGTCTTGTGTGCGAAGGTTGCACGTTGTTGACGATATCCGTGTGAACGCTTGCAAAGGAGTATCAACGTTGCAGATGTATGCGCTGCTGCGCGTCCGCACACGCCCGTGCGATATTTGTGGCGTGGAAACAAATGGTCTATAATCAATGGTACAAAACACAGGAGACAAGAACCCACGTCGAGGCGGCTTGCGTATAGCACTCGCCCAGCTCACCACCCTCTGTTCAACAAGGATCAACAATGAGAACCACGATGGGCGCCCGGCTGCTGCTCCGAGAAGCAAGCATATGTACAGGACGAGCACCCCCCAGCAACATAGCATACGTTCACGATCCCGCAAACGACGGACTCCGCTGCTCCAGCATCAAGCACCAAAGGTCATAAGGTCATAGCCTTTCGCGATGCTCCACTACACGCTCCAAAGAAAAAACGATACAACTGCCACGCTCAGCAGACCGACCACCGACACCCACCCCGTGCCATCGTGGCGCCTTCGCGCCCAAATTCATAACTGATCGTCCGTAACCGCACGAGGCAACCCAAACTTAAATGGCGCCCGCGCGGATGAGCATGCGGGACAGCTTCTCCGCCTCTCCACTCTTGCGCGCCTCTCGCAGGGGCGTCGTCTTACCGCCGTCCGACACGCGGCCCGACGCCGAACCCTTGGTGTTGACGTCCGCGCCGCACTCGACGAGCGCGGTCAGAGCGTCGGCGTTGCCACACGCGGCCGCCCACAGCAGGGGCGTCCACTCCACCACATTCTTGGCGTCGACCACCGCGCCGAGGCCAACGAGTGTGCGGATGGTGTCGGCGTGGTTGTCAATCGCCGCCAAATGCAAGGCCGTGTGGCGGTACCCCTTGTTGACCGCATTCACGTCCAAGCCCCGGCTGACGAGCAGGTCGACGAGGCCCGGGTAGCCCTTGCGAGCGGCCAAATGGAGGAGCGTCTCCCCATACGGCGACACAATGCTCGCGTCGGCGCCCGACACGAGGAGCAGCTTGGCCACCCCCGCGTGGCCCGTCACGCGCGCCTTGACCTCCATCTGCGGCGGCGCCTTTTTAGCATTCTTACCCGTCAGGCCCGGGAAGCCCGGCGGCGGCGGCGGCCGCGGCTTGGTCGTCGGCAGGTTGTCAAACGCGTACATGAGCGCCGTGTGCCCAGTGTTGGCCGCCGCATTCACGTCTGCGCCAGCGGCAAGGAGCGCCTTGGCAATCGCCACGTTGCCCTCCGACGCGGCCCACATGAGCGCCGTCATGCGGCTGTCCCCTTGCGTCGACGCGTAGTTGGCCGACACGCCCGCCTCGAGGGCGGCCACCACCGCCGCCTCGATCGTGGGCATCATCGCCGCCCGACGTCCGACCAGGTGGCCGATGGCCTCGTCCACCGCCGAGGCGGCGGTGGACGAGTCGGTGGTGATCGCGTGAGCGCGACTGTCCTGATACATGGTTGCCCCCTATTCGGCGGTTCGCTCGGCAGCAGGCAGGCCAGCCGCCGCTCGATGCGCCCGGCAAACACCCGCTGCTCGTCCACCCGGACCCGCTCACCGTCCGCTCACCGTCCTGTCACCACACTACTCGTCCGCGCCGATCACGTCCACACCGGGCGGCACCTCGAAGATGAACGTGCCGGCGTCCGGCTCGACGCCTGCGTCGAACTCCTCGAAGCGGATCTGGGTGGCCTGATCGAAGCTGTCGCGCAACTCCAACGCCGCAAGATCGGCCCCGGCGAAGCCGATGAACACCGCCTCGAAGTCGGCATCCTGCTGCACCGGGGTGAGCTCCAGCCAGGACACGCCTTCGGAGTCGCCCAGCTCGGCGA
>ENA-ORXR01002725-ORXR01002725.1-marine-metagenome-genome-assembly--contig:-NODE-2725-length-16513-cov-19.743612_pt1 | contig 16513 bp, 11 predicted proteins | sample MGYA00237866_ERZ511479 | MGnify/ENA metagenome assembly ERZ511479 | reverse complement strand
ATTAATTATCAGTAAAAAATAAAATAAGATTTAAATTCATTTGTCATTCAAAATTCATAATTTGGCGAAGACATTGACTACTAAGTGCTTATTTAAAGTTCAAGTTCAAGAACAAGTTCTCCCGATAGCTATACGGGACAAATTTAAGCCTCCTTCGGAGGGATAATCAACATCGCAAATTTATCGACAACATGTTGGTTTCAAAAAATTACTAAGTGCCTAAAACAAAAACAGTCCACAGCCTTCCCTAACCCAAGTTGAATATGTAGTTCCCAAAAATCAGAGTGGGGAGAGTCGTCTGACGATTATGCCATGTAAAAAACTTGGGGACTACATATTCAACTTGGGCTAAAAGACTGTGGACTGTCGTATCTATATCCGCGAATAAATTTAATTCACACGTTTACCTTCTTCAAAATGAACAACTTGTGCTTCTGCGAAGCGTCCAAGAATATTTCTATCCATAAAAGTCTCTGCTTGTACTTGGTTACGAAAATCGCCTATCATATACAAGTACTCACCTACCATCGTTTGCTGTACAGTCACAAAGGCAAACTCACGGAAAATCTCGTGCGTTTTAGGCAGTGGACTTGGCGCACCAATCAACTGTATTTTGTAACCTGTATAATTAGCCGGAAGTCTGATAGCTCCTTTGCCTTCCGAAGCGACTACACGTGGCTTGCTTGGTGGCGTAGGTGTAGCAGGTTTGGCATCAGCATCAGTGACCGGAGCAGGTAGATTTGGCGTACTTGCCTCTTCTGCATCACGGCGCGGTGTAGGAAGTGTAACCTTGTCTTTTGCAATCTCTACGACTTCCTGAGTTGTCTGCTCTACTGTCTGCTCAATGCTGCGTGACGAAGGATAAGTCACACTAGTATTCGGTTGTGTTGCCTCCTGCTCTACTTTTGCAGGTGCCTCCGGGCTTGTGCGTGGCGCAGGAAGTGTCGATTTTCCGGCAACTTGTCCTTTACCAAGTGTGGGTTTTTCGACAGAGCGGGTAGGTGCTTGGTCGGTCTCAAATTCACCTTTTCTCACTTCTTGCTCTGCGTTTGTTCGTGCTTTGGGTTTCGGCAATTGAGCATCCGCAGGTATTTGAATCACTTCACCCTCGCCACGCATGATACGCTCTTGCTCGGCTGCGCTTATAGTTGTTCTTGGTACAGCAGGTGTCGTTTTTGGTGCGGTTGGAGTAGTTGTTTTAGGCACTTGGGCATCCGCCGGAATTTGAATCACTTCGCCTTCGCCGCGCATGATTTTCTCCCATTCTTCGGCATCAACATCTGCCTTATTCGTTTGCGCTTCGGCTTTTGCTACATCGTCAGCTACTTCTTTTGGAGGAAAGCCGCCTTCAGGTACTTTGATAACAGAGTTTTCTAATTCTGCCAAAATCTCATCCATGCTTTGTTCCATCATCGAACTCGCCAATGAACCTTGATTTTCTTCATCTACCGCCAATACTTGTAATACTTTGAACTCTGTACGGCGATTTTGAGCATGTTGGTCTTCCGTGCATTTTTGAGCAGGTGTTTTGGCTTTATTGCAGTCGCACTCTTTGAGTTTGAGTTCCATTTCACCGTAGCCTTTATAGCTTAATCTGTTTGGTGAAATTTTACCGTTATTTACAAGATACTCCACCGCAGATTTTGCTCTTTTTTCGGATAAAAGCTGATTGGATGCCTGCAAATCACGGCAATCCGTATGTGCGCCCAATTCGACGACCAAATTCGGGTTATCATTCAGCAGACCCGCCAATTTATCCAACTCCAATGCTGCCGTAGAGGTAATACCCCATTTACCATATTCATACAAAATATTATTCACCTCAATAGCCTCTCCAATGACGATACGACGCATATCAATATTCGCAACGAGTGTACCCGCAGAGTTTTCTGCTGTGAGATTGTCGGAAATACCCGGTTGTACATTACTCAAACCTTCAAAGCACAACAAACAACCATTGACATCTACATTCGCTTGCAGACGTTTGGTATAAAAACCTTCTTTTCGTATCAAAACGATGTATTGGTTTCCTTTTTCAAAGGTATGAGAAAAGGTGTGTTTTTCGTGTTGGCGCAAAACGAGTTCGGGTTTCTTTTTTGTGTTATTATAAATTTCAATCGTCGCTCCGCGAATCGCATCCGTTGGCTCTACGACTTCTCCGCCTTTGCCTTCTGCTAATGTGGCTTCAAAAATATATCCCGGCGATCTATCCATCGGAATTTTAACATAGATTTTATCTCCGGCGGCTTTGCCTTTTGTACTTCCTGCGATTTCTTTCTCCTTGAATCCTGCTTTACTGGCTACAAAACGGTAGTCCATTCCGACAGGTAATTGCATCGCAAATTGACCGTCCATATTGGACATAGCATCGCCTTGTGGCTTATCGCCAGCGTATGCTGTTACGACGACTTCATTGAGATAACCTTGATTATTCGCAGCAAATGCGTAACCTTCGACTGTCACCATTTGCGCTTGTGCGCCGACCACCGCCAACGCAAAAACAAATAACAAAATAAACTTTTTCATAGTAGAAATTAGTTACGAGTAGCGAGTAGCGAGTAGCGAGTCTGTATATCTCGTTACTCGCTACTCGTCACTCGCTACTTTTTTACAATTTTTTTAACTGATAATAAATTAATGGCATTATCGGTAATGCCGTTGACATTGGCGCGAAAGAATCGTGCCGTTTCGTCATAATATAAGAAAATAACGGGTGCTTCTTCTATGACGATGCGATCCATTTGTTGGTACAGGTCGTAGCGTTTGGCGTCGTTATTTTCATTCAGCGCAGCTTCATACAGCTTATCAAAATCAACGTTTTTGAAGCGTGTATAGTTGGGTGGCGCCGGATTTTTGCTATAAAATAGTGTCATAAAGTTCTCTGCATCAGGGTAATCTGCAATCCATGAGGCACGGAAGAAATCTGCTTCGCCTTTGGACATTAATTCGCGTAATGTGGCGGATTGCATGAGTTCGATTTTTGTTTTGACGCCGAGGTCTTCCCATTGTCTGGCGATAAATTGGCAAATATCCAAGTAGTCGCTATTGGTACGGAGTTCGATTTCGGGCATACCTTTTCCGTTGGCATATCCTGCTTCTGCAAGTAATTTGGCGGCTTTCGAGGGATTATAATCGTAGCCTTTTACCTTAGACACATCAAATGAAGGCAAACCCGCCGGTGCGAAACCCGAAGTTGCAGGTCGTGCCACGCCGTTGCGGAGTGTTTGGAGCATTTTGGCGCGGTCAAATCCATAATTGAGGGCTTGGCGCACCTTTTTATGGCGTAGTGGGCTGTTGGCTCTTTTGCCCGTAAAATCCATATTGATACCGAAATATTCGGAATTGAGATAGGGCGATTTTTGGTATTGAAGTTTGCCTCGGTGTTCGGGCTTGAGTTCGCCTGTTTCGGTGAGCAATTCGTCGGCATACGAGGATTCTAAGCCGGAAATGAAATCCAAATTACCGTTCATCAATTCGAGGTAAGCCGTGTTTCTATCTGTCATAAAATTGACGCGTACTGCATCGACTTTCGGCAAGCCCGCTTCAAAGTATTTTTCGTTTTTGGCTAATAATAAAGCCTGATTTTCGAGCCACTTTGTGAATTTGAACGCGCCTGTACCGACGGGATTTGCGCGGAAACTTTTACCATATTTTTCAATTGCTTCCTTTGGAATGACGCTACAATATTGCATGGAAAGTATGCCCAACATCGGGCGAAATGGTCGCTTCAATTTTACTTGAAATGTATTGTCGTCTATCGCTTTGAATGGTTGGCTGTCTGCCACGCGGTCTTTGAAAATCCACGCGCCGGGAGAGTTGACCGTTTTATCCAAAATACGATTGAAACTATACACGACATCCGCAGCAAGCACTCTCCTACCCTTTCCATCTGCAAAACATTCATCGTCATGAAAATACACATCGTCGCGCAGATTAAAAGTATAGGTCAAACCGTCGTCGGAAATATCCCAGCTCTTAGCAAGCGAGGCTTGTACATTGAGGTTTTCGTCGAGCTGTACCAAGCCGTTGTACATGTGGTCAATCGCCCATATATTCGTCTGGCTACGCGCGAATGCGGGGTCGAGCGAAGTCACGGCATTGGGCTGGTTGTAGATAAAGATTTTTTTGTCGCCGGAGTTGTTGGTATTGGCAGAATCACCACCACAAGCGGTCAACAAAATTCCAAATAACAAGCACCAAATTCCAATTTGGACGCGAGCTAAATAATATTTTGTTGGAGTTTGTAAGTTGTTTGTAAATTGATTTATATTTTTTATTTTCATTCGTTGTATATATTGAATCAAGGCAAAGATAGCAAAAACATAATGTCGTTAAGTTAAGCGATTTTGAAATTCATTTTAACAAAAAATAAATTTATAATTATACTGAATAAAAATATTTACATTGAATTTGCAGCCGTATAACGGCGGCACTATTTGTAACAGGAATATTCCTCCAACTTCAAAAGGCGCATAGCACCGACACCCTTAACACCCTCAATTTGGTAGTTTTAAGAGTGCCGCCGCTATGCGACTATAAAACATTAACATAATTATGTATTTATTTTTTTGTAAAGTTAAAATAAAAATTGCTTAACTTAATCAATGTGTTCGCCAATTTTGAATTTTGAATGAAAAATTATGAATGATTAAAAATGTATAATTTGTAAGAAATTTATTATCAATAAAAAACAAAGTAGAATTTAAATTCATTCATCATTCAAAATTCATCATTCATAATTTGGCGAAGACATTGTTAATGACATTAAGCAAAAACGTTGCGCGATTTTATAAATCGCTTATTTCAAAAGTATTTTGATTACTTTGCAAAATCTCTTTCAGGCTACCCGTCTAAGTTTGCTTACGGGGTTTACTCATCTGACGAATGTTGTGTTGAAATGCGGTGATTTATTGTATAAAATATTCACTCTGAATAAAAGGATTCGTCTGACGAGTTCTATTGGGCAAAGTTAGACAGATAGCCCTCTTTCACGAATTATTACGTCAGTACGTCCACACATCAGTACTTAGCAAGTTCTCCTTTGAGGTAGTTGATAACTTCTATTTCCACAGCGTCCACATCTTCCTGTAATTCAGATAGATACCATGACAGCCAATCGCCGAAATGGACGTGGTACATCATGCGTTCAAATTTGTTATTTCCTTTGGATAAAATCTCATAAACAGGCGCGTACTTTTTAATGATGTCCTGATTGATGCGGACGCGGGTTTGGTTGCGTTCGTGGTCGCTTTTATTGCGGAGGTAGAGGACGGCAAGTTGGTCGTTTTTGCTGCGCCAACCGACGAGTTCGTTGTGGTTCATTTCGGGAATGACGTGGTGCCAACACAGCATTTTTGAGTTTTCGTTGATTTGCTGACGCAGACGTACCGCCGGGGCTTCCATGCCTTCTGTGCTGTATATTATCGGAAGTTTTCCCTTTAAATGATTTGCCATTTCGAGGGCTTGTACCATGATGTCGCCTTGTTCATCGGCAAGTAAATTGGCTGCTGTGGGTATCGTGTTAATAATATTATCGCCAATTATATTTAATTTATTTAGAATATATAATTGCTGTACAATCGAATAGCCCATGCACGCACGCGGACTTGGTTTTCCGCCCGGAAGCTGGATATAATCCAAACCTTTTTCTTGTGCTGTGGCGATTAATTTTCCGCCGGAAGAGATACAAACGATTTTCGCACCTGTATTTAGTGCCTTTTCAAATGCGATAAGCGTTTCCTCTGTATTGCCCGAATAAGACGAAAAAATGGCTAAGGTATTTTCGCCTACATAGCCGGGTAAGCTGTAGCCTTTATTTACTAAAACGGGTATATTGCTCTCATTTTCAACTAATTCCTTCACGAATGTGCCACCTATACCCGAACCGCCCAATCCGCACACCAGTACGTGATGAATATCTTTTTTGTATTTTTTAATTTTGGCGGCTTCGCCAATTTCGATTGCTTCTTTGAGTTGTTCGGGGAATTCTCGGATGAGTGAATCCATCATGTGAAGTATAAGTTTATCCCGTACAGTTGTCGGGAAAGATGAAGTTTAAATTGAACGCGAGGCTGAACGAACTTCTTTATGTATTTTATTTATTTTAAATTAAAAAACAAAATTAAATATTTGATAGATTGCGCGGGATTGGATTGTAATTATTTTGAGGGTCAAAACATTGGACTGTCGTTCCTGCGAAATTTCGAATTAATGCTGCTCTTATTTCAGGATGATTTTTAAATACTGTAAACCATACAGAGAAAAAACCTCTCGGTAGTGCCAAATCAATTATGATTTCAATCGTGGTTTCTTCTTGTGTATATTTTTGTTCATACTTAGTTGCCAATTTCCATACTTCAAATCTGCGTTGCCATCTGTTGTCGCCAAACTTGCCAGGGCATTTATCCAAACCGACTAAATCAATTAGTGCTTTTGCTTTTTGATATTCCGGCGAACCTACTATCAAATTTGAGTGGACTTGTACAAAACCGCCTTGTCCGTATTCAATCGAAAGCATCGTATTATTGAGATGCGGTAGATGAATATTTCCAAATACGACATCTTTATTCCATTTATTATCAGCACCATTACATCTGGAACATGCCAATAAGAAATTTGACCAAGCAAATTCGAGATGAACATATTTGGTAAGGCTTTTTGCCTGCACATGCTCTATGGCAGATGCTTCGTCTGTAATCGGTTTTTCACAATAGCTACAATAATTGGCAATATTTGCCGCAAGCGGGTCTTTAGCATTTTGATATGGCTTATAAGTTGTTTGAACCTCATGCGTAGTGCCGTCCAATAATGTCACGGAATCACCGGGCTTTAATTTGCTAACGGGTCTCATAAATTTGTACTTGCTCTTTCGGCTTTTAGGAGGGCAACGTAAGCTGCGTCGTCGCTGTATCGGGCTTCGAGTTCGGTGAGGCGTTCGCGGAGATTCACGACTTTTGTGCCGTTTTTTCCTTGCTTGAGTAAACCGTAATATTCCTCTGCGACTTTTATCATTTCATTAAATTCATTGCTGCGCGGCATGCCTTCTACTTGCATAATATCCTCCGCCACATCTTCAATGCTTTGTTTGTACGGGTCTTCTTCGGGTTTTGCATTATTAGTATCAAGATTTATTAATTCTTCTTTCCTAAGTGATTGAATAATGAATGGCGAATGACTTGTCGCAATAAATTGAATTTTGGGAAATACACGTTTCAGGTCAGCGACGATGCGTCTTTGCCAATTCGGATGCAAATGTAAATCCAATTCATCAATCAACACCACACCTTCTGTTTCTTTTACTACGTTTTCTTTCAAATGCGGATTCAACTGAATGCAACGATACGTCATATCAGCTACCATACCGATGACATTGCGATAGCCGTCGCTGAGTTGGTTGAAAGAAAGGTATTGCTTTTCGCCGTTTTCGTCGGTCATGAAGCCGATGAGTTCGTCTGTTTTGAAGCTGTATGCCATGTCCGTCCATTGTTTTACAAAAGATGAAACGGTGGAATTAAACACATTTAAAAAGACTTTATCTTCTTCTTTGTCGAATTTTCTGATTTCGTCTTCGTAGGTTTTATACCATGAGATAAAAGCTTTGCTATTTGTGTGAGCAACCATACAATTGTTGTATCCGGCTGCTATACCCTCTACCTGTTTAAAATATTCTGTATCAAGGCCTTGAATCCATAGCCTTGCAGTTCTATAATATGAAAGTAGTGGTAGATTTACTTCATTTCCATTACGATTATCTTCAGACATTTTGCGAGCAAGATAATTTAAACGTAACCAGCTTTTGGCTGAATCATCTGTCACTCCTCGAAAATCTCTGGATTCTGTAAGCCAACTCAAATCCTCTCCATTCAAAACGCCATCTGCTTTAACTATGATGGGGAATTGAAATCGAGGTTGTCCGTAAGCCGTTATAGTTCTTATTTCTTTTTCATGAAAAAATATAGGCTTATAAAAATCATTTATTTCATTTTCCGGATCTTCAATTATTAACTTGATGTGTAACTCATCAAGAAAGGGTTCTAGTAGCTTAACACAAGCATCCAAAAAGCTCGTCTTCCCAGCCCCATTATCCCCAATCACAAGATTAAACTGTGGATTCAATTCCACCGTCAAATCCTCAAAACCTCTGTAATTGCGAATATGGATTTTATCCAGTCTCATTATTTATTTTATAAATGAAAAAATAATTACACTACAAATTTAAAACAAAAATTGAACTTGCGCTCACAATTTGAACTTGAACTTGATTCTTGCACTTGCACTTTCACACTTTTATCCCCTTCCAACTCCCCGACCGTAGATACCAAAGCGTCAGTACAATCATCACCAACCAGTACAAAATCTCTGCTGTCCATGCCCATTTCAAACCACCGCCAATCAATACGATAACCGCATAAATATACGCCAGATAAACTACCGCACACACAATCTGAATATACAAACCGACCTGCGTCGCGCCCGTTCCTACCAAGCCATTGAAATAGATAGAACCGACGGAAAAAAGCGCGAGAATCACCACCAAAATTGGCAAAGTTGGACGTGCTACCTCATAAATCGCTGTATCGGGCGTAAAAGCTGCCATAATCGTATCGGGAAACACCAGCATCACAGCCGTCAGCGACATGGTAAAGAGGAAACACAACCAAGCTGTTTTGTGCATGATGGGGTAAAGTTGGTCGGTACGATTTCTGCCTAATGCATTGCTAACCAGCGTATTGATACCCGACGAAAAGCCCCAACATGGAATCGACAAGCCGAGGTATATCATACGTACCACATTGGCAGCCGCCATATTGCGTTCGCCCAGATTTTCTACGATACTAAAAAAAACAAAAGAACTACCCAATGCCACGACCATCTGTACGACCATCGGACCGGAAATGCGAAGCTGTGTTTTGATGAGTTCAATGTCGATTTTAGGTAATTTAAACAGGCGGTATTTCCGTAGGTTTCCATCAAAAATCATATACACAAAAAAGGTCAAAAACGCCACTACTTCCGCTATCGTACTCGCCAATCCTGCCCCGGCTATCCCCATTTCCGGAAAGCCAAATTTGCCATAAATCAAAGTGTAATTCAGAAAAATATTGGTAAGACCCAGTACAATAGTATCAATAAAAATGAAGGTCGTCCGCGCAATTCCGGCATAAAAAGCGATAATTGCTACGCCCGTATAGCTGAAAAAGACGCCCCACATGCGGTAGTCCAGATATTCGAGGCTTTTGTAAAATATCGCATCCGAATTGACAAAGGCAGCAAAGAAATAATACGACCCAAAATACATAAAGGCGAACATGACTATTGCCAATGCCAGCTCGAAATAAAGCAAACTATACGTGGCTTTCGCCACACCGTCAATATCGCCTTCGCCATCTCGCCGTGCAATCATAATCTGTCCGCCGCGCGAAAAGCCGTAGCCAATCGCCGCAATTATCATATAAAAAACACTGACGAAACCAATCGCACCAAGCTCGACCTCGCCAACCCGCCCCAAGAAAATACCATCTGCCAATGTGACGACATTCTGCCCGGCACTAGCCAGCATGATGGGGGCTGATATAGCGAAAATTTTTCCGTAAGATACCTCTGCTCTCGACTTCTTCATGTATGTGGTTAGATTGTTTTTTAGACGTTTAAAATTAGGTCAGAGATACATTAAAAAGAGATTTATTGGACGAAGTAACAAAATAAATAGATGAACACCAATGCGGCAATGCGATAATGCTGAAATGCGTTAATGAAGGTATTGTCGGATTTCCGCATTATGGCATTATTCATCATACAAATCTAAACATAATATTGACCGCAGTAATTGCCATCAAGGCCAACGAGAGCGGACGCATCCAGTTGCCATGACTGCCAATAAATTCTTCTTGCCGTTTGCGTTTAGCACGGTCTTGTGTAGTGATAATATTCGTAGAATAAAGGTACAGGTACACCGCTACCGCGAACATTATCAGCTCCATCACAAAGCCGATAATTTCGATGCGTGTCATTGGTTAAGGATTTGAGCAACCTTGATTAGAATACACAAGGTTACGATTATATACGTGTCTGATAGCTTATGTAAAACTACAAAATAATAATATACTGTTATGCAAACATGCCATAAGTTTTCAAAAACTTATGGCATGTTTGTAAAGTATTGCCGGAAATTGATGAGCATATTGGACAAGTTCATTGAAGTAGTTGACACTTTTTTAGAAATGTAAAATGTAAAAGTGCTTGTAGTACGTACACAAACATTCTTATTTTCTTATTTTTTAATAAATTTAAAATCAATAAAATACGGAAGAATCGCGTTAGTCTCGCGTCCTACAACTTTTACATTTTAAATTTATTATTTTACATTTTACATTCATTTAATTTGGAATTTGGTGCTTGGAATTTTGGAATTTGTCAAAGCCCCGCCGCACTGTCGTCTCCGCGTATATCTGCAACGCCTTCGAGTTTTCCATCAGGGTAAACCAGAATGGCTTCTACCCGCCCAATGTAGCCTCTTTTTTCGATTTTATGCCCCATTTTTTCTAAAGTTGCTCTTTTTTCCTGCGATATAGCCTCTTTCTCAATAAAAATTTTATCCGGTAGCCATTGATGATGAAAACGCGGATTATGTACCGCATCTTTCAGTGGTAAACCATACTCTGCAACATTGATAAAAGTCTGAAATACAGAGGTAATAATCGTAGAACCGCCCGGTGTTCCTACGACCATAAACAACTCATTGTCTTTCTCAACAATCGTCGGAGTCATCGAACTCAACATGCGTTTTTCCGGTTCAATGGCATTCGCTTCGCCGCCGACCAAACCATAAACATTTGGCACTCCGGGCTTGGCACTAAAATCGTCCATTTCATTATTCAATAGGAATCCACCGCCTTTTACGACCACTTTTGAGCCGTAGCCGGAGTTTAAAGTTGTGGTGACAGAAACCGCATTGCCTTGTACATCTACTATCGAAAAGTGTGTTGTTTCTTCGCTTTCCTCCAATACTTTTCCTGCACTGATGTCGCTGCTTGGTGTGGCTTTTTTAGGGTCAAAATTTGCCATTCGTTTTGTGGCGTATTCTTTTTTAATTAATTGATTTGTAGGAACATCATAAAAATCGCTATCCCCCATGTGTTCGGCGCGGTCTGCGTAGGCACGTCGCTCTGCCTCTGTGATTAGGTGTACACTTTTCGTGGATTGAAAACCCCATTCAGATAAGGCATACGGCTCTATCATATTTAATAATTGCGACAACACAATCCCTCCACTCGAAGGTGGTGGCATCGAAATAATTTTATATTCTTTGTAATCCGAAACAATTGGGTCGCGCCAAACGGCTTCGTATTTTTTGAGGTCTTCATGGGTAATGATACCGCCACCTGTTTTCATTTCCGCTACTATCAAATCCGCCGTTTTTCCTCCATAAAACCCATCAAAACCGCTGTCGTGTATGCGTTGCAGTACATCAGCAAGGTCGGTTTGGGTAATTATATCACCTGTTTTCCATGTGCCGTGAAACGGTGTGGTGTGTGAGTTATATTTCGTAAATTCTTCTTGCTGACCGTTCAGTCTTTTTGCCTCTCGTTCGGTGAGTGCAAAGCCGTCTTTTGCCAATCGAATAGAAGGTTTCACTAAGCTCGCAAAAGGTAAAAGACCATGTTTGGCATTTGCCTGAATCATACCTGCCACTGCCCCCGGCACACCTACCGCAAGGTGTCCGCGACGACTAAGTTCGGCTACGGCATCGCCTTTTTTGTCGAGGTACATATCGCGGTGTGCTGCAAGCGGTGCTTTCTCACGATAATCCAACGTAGTATTTGTTCCATCAGCATTTCGAATCACCATAAAACCACCGCCACCGATATTGCCCGCAACCGGATATACCACCGCGAGGGCAAACTGCACCGCTACTGCCGCATCCACTGCATTACCGCCTTGTCGTAGTATCTCCAAACCCACTTCCGAAGCCAAAGGGTGCGCCGTCACGACCATCGCTTTTTCGCCCATCAATACTTTATTGGTGGTAAATGGAAAATCGGGTGACGCAGTTTCTTGTGCAGTCGTGGTCACTTTTTCTACGATTTCCTCTTTGATTTCTTTTTTAATTTCAGTGGTTTGGCGAGGAACGTTGCAGGTAAAAAACAACGTCAATGCGAATAGTAGTCTTAGTTTATTTTTCATAATTTGTATGATGTTCAATACAGTCATTCCTGTTTGCCTGTACTGTGTGAAAAACGGACAGGAATGTCCGTGTTACGATGCAAAATAGGAAATATTTTTTGGAAAATATACACAACAATATTTTTAGAAATGAAAAAGCCCACATAGGTGCGTGACCTTGTGGGCGTGGAGGGTGTGCGGATGTGAGGAAGTCGAATGTTTTTATTCAGGATTTTCGTTTTCGATGAGATTCTGGACAGTCTGATTTTCGTTGCTATTTGTGAAGGGGTTTGTGTTGAAACGAAAAGAAATAGAGATAAAAGGGTCTGCCGTATATAGATTTTCGTGCAATTGTTTATCCGTCAGAGGGATTTCTACTATATCACCTTTCTTATATTCGCCGAGTAAAATTCGGGTGGTGTTCGACAAAAATAGGGTGAGCAATTATACGCGAGTCGCAAGGCGAATTCCTTTGTTGAACATGGATATTTGAGTATTAAAACACCCATTTTTACACAAAAACATTCGCCTTGCGACTATTCCCTATTTTACTCGAACACCTCCCAAAATTCGCTCATTCACTCATTTCATTGTCGCATTATTTATTGATTATCACATTCAAAACATTGGCTACCCATCTAACTCAGCCCAAATGAAAACTCGTCAGACGAATCCTTTTATTCGGAGCGAATATTTTATGCGACAAATCACTGCATTTTATAACAACCTTCGTCAGACGAGTAAACCCTGCAGACAAACTTAGACGGATAGCTCGTTTTTTAATACACTTGCCTGATTTTCATGGAAATATTTTTGATTGGGCGGTCATTTTTGGTTTCGGTAGTAGCGATTTTATCCAAGACATCAAAACCATCTATGACCATTCCGAATACGGTATATTCTCTATCGAGTTGAGGTGTGCCGCCCATTTTGAGGTACATGGCGCGTTGTTCGGGGGTATATCGAAAGCCGCGTTCAGCCTCTATTTTATTGAGTCTTTCATCTGTACAATTATTGCCATGTACGATATAAAATTGCGAACCGGATGATGCTTTTTCAGGGTTATCGTCTCGTGCCGCTGCGAGTGCGCCGCGTACATGCACACGTTGTGGCGAAAACTCTGCCGGAACGGTATAACCCGGACCGCCTGTTCCGATACGTTTGCTTTGGGATGCTCCACGCGATTCAGGGTCGCCACCTTGTACCATAAAACCCGGAATGACACGATGAAACAAGATTTCATCATAATATTGTTGATCGATTAATTTTAGAAAATTATCGCGGTGTTCGGGCGTATCATCAAATAATATGATGGTCATATTGCCAAATTCTGTTTCCAACTTTATCGTGCAGTCCTGTGGCGCACGTACTGCGATATATTGTTGGTAAACAGTAGATTGTTCGCCTTTTTCTGCTTTTAATGTTACCAGATAATTCCCTGAATTTTTGTATTGATGTACGGGGGAAATGGTATCAGAAATATTGCCATCGCCAAAATCCCATTCATAACGGTCAGCTCCTGTCGAAGTATTTTCAAACTCAACCATTGCGGGTGCTTCGTACCTTGCATTTAAATGAGTGAATGAAGCTTTCGGCACACCACAACCCAGTAAGACGAGAGACATGAGAAATAGTAAACGGTAGATGGTAAACGGTGGACGGTGGACGCCTAACGAACCATGAACTATGAACTTTGAACTATAAACTTTACTTAACATTAATTTGCGTTTAGATGCTGAATATGTTTTGAATTGGCTTTTGATACGTAGATGTCTTCGCCAAATTGAGAATTGAGAATGTATAATTGAGAATTTATTTGTGACACACTCAATTTATTTTAAGTTATTATTTATAATAAATTTATTTTCAGATTTTTACAAAAAATGAAATAAACTAATTATCAACTCTCAATTATCAATTTTTCATTTGACGAACATATTGATACGTAGATGTTGGAATTTGTGTTTAAATTTGCGGCGCAAGTTCGTTAAAAAATATGAGATAAAAGATACGAGACGCGAGTCAAGGGACAAGAGAAGTAAAAAATCTCTTTATCTCGACGCTCTCATCTCCTGTCTCCTGTCTCGCGTCTAATTTAATTATGTCGATAAGAAAGTTTTCCCAATTTGTCATATGCCTCTTAATGGTAATTTGCTGTTTTTCCTGCAAAAATGACCCAACAACGCCGCCTCCTGCGCCGATTACGATTGATATACCTACGTTCAACGCAGATATGGCGTATCGTTATATCGAAAAACAAGTTTCCTTCGGACCGCGTGTTCCCAATTCTCCTGCACATGATTCGTGTGCGGCGTGGCTCAAGCGCGAATTTCATGGAATAGGTGCGCGAGTCATTGTACAACATGCCGACTTGAAGGCTTATACCGGCGAAATTCTTAAAGCGAAAAATATCATCGCTGTTTATAATCCCGATGCCAAGCGGCGCGTCATGTTGGCGGCACATTGGGACTCGCGCCATATGGCAGAGTGGGACGCCGACCCGGACAAACGTATGGAACCCATTCTGGGGGCAGACGACGGCGCTAGCGGTGTCGGTGTTTTGCTTGAGATAGCTCGTAATCTGGATGTTCACAAAATCGAAGGGCTTGGTGTCGATATCGTGCTTTTTGACGCAGAAGATATCGGGCAGCCACGTGGCGGCGGTGGTTTTACCGAACAAAAAGATACTTGGTGCTTGGGTTCGCAACACTGGTCGCGCAACAAACATGTGTCCGACTATCGGGCAATGTATGGTATTTTGTTGGACATGGTAGGCTCAAAAAATGCGCGTTTTCCGCGAGAAGATGTTTCGATGCAGTACGCGCCCGATGTCGTCAATAAAGTCTGGACGGAAGCACAAAAAGCAGGTTACAGCAGTTACTTCGACTTTTCTAAAGCACCCGGCGTCACAGACGACCATTTATACGTCAATCAAATCGCTAAAATTCCGATGATTGACATTATCAATCGCCCTGTAACGAGTGAGACAGGTTTTGGACATTATTGGCATACGCATAAAGACGATATGAGTGTCATTGATAAACAAACACTTACAGCCGTCGGGCAGACGGTGCTGAACGTGCTGTATAAAGAAGCGGCAGGGGCATGGTAGGATTTTTTGATTGGGCGATTTTTGATTTTTGATTTTTGATTGGGAATTGGACTTTTGTAGAAATAACTTTTTTGAGGTTATTTTGACAAAACTTGTTGCCGGAAGTTTAGTAGAAAACCAACTTATACCTCTTTCCCTCCTATTTCCAAGAGTTTTTCTACCAAATAGTGTACCATCGTATAGTTCCTGTGGTTCTTTAGACATTTTCAGTAATAGGTTCGGTTATAAATTCTCCAAGTGAAGGTACACCTCCGTAGATTCCTGCAAGATATTGACGTGCAAAATCTGCATCATTAGGAATACCTTTAAGGTCGGAGAGCGAATCTAAGCACGTTTCTTCCTCCTGATTTTTCTCTGTAAAATAAAACTGATCCCGTCGCATAATACTTGGTTTCATCAAATTTGTATCATGACTTGTAAATAATAATTGCGACTTGGACTTATTGATTTCAGGGTTATTAAATATTTGAATTAATCTAATCACCAATCGTGGATGCAAATTGCTATCTATTTCATCCAACACCAAAATACCACTTTCTTCTTGGTTAAATATTGTTATTAATGAGCCAGCCAACTCATAAAGCCGCTGTGTTCCCAATGATTCATGCTCATCCAATTCAAAAGTCGCATCACCAAGATGTCTCCACTTTTTTAGATAAATTTTTACTGATTTATCAATATTACTTTCTACTTTATATATATCGGTGTAATCTAAATCGAAATAAGATAAATAGCTGATTAGTCGTGCTTTACCTTCTTGATTATCAAGCAAATAATTGGTATCAAAACCACTATTTACACCTGTAATTTTATTCATTAAATTCCAAATGGCAGCACATACACTATCGTTAAATGAAGCCGCATGAGTTAGGAACAAAGTGTGTTCATGAGACAAATCTGGTATCTGTTTTTTATCCGGCAAATCATTTTCTAATTCTTTTCCTTTTCTTAAAAAATATTGGGTTTTACTTTCATTTTCGTAGCAATACAACCACTCGTATGTGATTTGGTAAGTCGTACTATTCGTACGATGAGGTGTCATAATTCCATTCTGCTTGATTGGATAATACCATTCCATAGATTTTTTAGCTACCGTAAATCCATACCGATACTTCTTCCCCTCAAGCATAAAAATAAGTTGAAAATAAGAATCCGTATCTTCTGTATCTTCATTATAAAGAAAGGGTTGTGCAAGGTCTTTCAATATCTCGCCCGAAGGTTGTTGCAATGCCCCAACCA
>ENA-ORXR01002724-ORXR01002724.1-marine-metagenome-genome-assembly--contig:-NODE-2724-length-16515-cov-10.349130_pt1 | contig 16515 bp, 17 predicted proteins | sample MGYA00237866_ERZ511479 | MGnify/ENA metagenome assembly ERZ511479 | reverse complement strand
CGGCCGGGTGCGCGAACGGCCGGAGGGAACACTCAATCCGGAGATGCCGACGGGCGAGATCGAGGTGCTCGGGCACGACCTGGAAATTCTCAACCGTGCCGCGACCCCGCCGTTCCAGCTTGATGATGGCAATGTCTCCGAGGAAAACCGGCTGCGCTTCCGTTATGTCGATCTCCGGCGGCCGGAAATGCAGTCTCGCCTGCGATTGCGGGCCCGAGTGGTCGCAAGCCTCCGCCGACACCTCGATGAACAAGGCTTCATCGAGGTCGATACGCCGATGCTGACCCGCGCGACACCGGAGGGTGCGCGTGACTACCTGGTGCCCAGCCGGACGCATCCGGGCGAGTTCTTTGCGCTGCCGCAGTCGCCGCAGTTGTTCAAGCAGCTCCTGATGATGGGTGGCGTCGATCGCTACTACCAGGTGGCGAGATGTTTTAGGGACGAAGACCTGCGCGCCGATCGTCAGCCGGAATTCAGCCAGCTCGACATCGAGATGAGTTTCATCGATGAAGAGATGATCATGAGCAACACCGAATCGATGATGCGGGATCTGTTCAGGGATACCCTCGACGTTGCGCTCGTCGACCCCTTCCCGCGCATGAGCTACGCCGACGCCCTGCGCGATTACGGATCAGACAAGCCGGATCTGCGCATCCCGCTCAAGCTGACTGAACTCTCGGACCTTGTCGCGGGTGTCGACTTCAAGGTATTTGCCGAACCCGCGAAGAGCGACAAGGGCCGCGTGGCCGCACTCCGTATCCCGGGAGGGACGGCGCTGACCCGCAAGGTCATCGATGGTTACACGGAGTTCGTCGGGCGCTACGGCGCCAAGGGTCTGGCCTATATCAAGTGCAACGATGTCACCGATCTGCCGGCCGGCTTGCAGTCACCGATCGTCAAGTTCTTCCCGGACGATGTGCTTGCAGCGATCATTGAACGCACCGGTGCGACAAGCGGCGATCTGATCTTCTTCGGTGCCGACTCGGCGGCGGTTGTAGAGGCGGCGCTCGGTGCCCTGCGCGTCCGCATCGGCCAGGATCTCGACATGATCGAGGACGGCTGGCGTCCGCTCTGGGTGGTGGACTTTCCGATGTTCGAGCATGACGAGCGGGAAGATCGGTGGCAGGCCTTGCATCACCCGTTCACGGCGCCTGCCGCCGGCAGTCTCGAGGACTGGCAGCGCGAGCTGGACAGCGACCCGGGCCAGTGTTTGTCACGGGCCTACGACATGGTCCTGAACGGCAGTGAAGTCGGTGGTGGTTCCATTCGTATCCATTCCAGCGAGATGCAGCAACGCGCGCTCGACGTGCTCGGCATCGATGCGGAAGAGGCCAGCGAGAAGTTCGGCTTCCTGCTTGATGCACTGAACTACGGCGCACCACCGCACGGCGGCATTGCCTTCGGTCTCGATCGACTGGTCATGTTGATGGCAGGTGCCGAGAGCATTCGCGATGTCATGGCGTTCCCGAAGACGCAAAGCGCCAGCTGCCTGTTGACCCGAGCCCCCTCACCGGTCTCGGAGCGGCAGTTGAAGGAATTGCACCTGCGGGTGCGAACGCGAGCGAAGCCTGTGACAAACGACGCGTAGCGCAAGTCGGGACATTGAGGCCGAGCCCGTGAGACAAGAGACGTGAACTGGAAGCGGCCGGAATCGGTTCTGGTCGTCATCCACACAGACGATGCGCAGGTGCTGTTGCTGCAGCGTGCCGACGACGCGACTTTCTGGCAGTCGGTGACCGGCAGCCTTGAGGTCGACGAGGCACCCGCGGCCGCGGCGGCGCGCGAATTGTGCGAGGAGACCGGCATCGATGTGCCGGTGCGAGATCTGGATCTCTGTTCGACCTTCGCCATTCGCGGGCCGTGGCGAGCGCGCTATGCACCCGGGGTCACGCACAACCGCGAGCATGTCTTTGCTGCCTGTCTTCCCGCACCGCAGGCGGTTCGCCTGTCTTCGGCTGAACACCTGGCGTGGGAGTGGCTGCCGGCGAAAGAGGCTTTGCAACGCGCCAGTTCGAAGACCAACCGGTCGGCGATTCGCCACCTGTATCCTCGCATCGAATGAACAAGGTCCGTCGAGGTAGCGGGGGCGAGCATGTCGTGCTGGTGCACGGCATCTGGATGCACGGCGTCATGATGACCGTGCTCGCGCAGCTGCTCGAAGCCAGAGGCTACCGGACGCATCGGGTCAGCTATGATTTCCTCGGCCAGTCGCCTGCCGAGAATGCCGAGGCCGTACGCGAGGCGATCGAGACGGTTGGCGCGAGCCCGGTCCATCTGGTCGGGCATAGTCTTGGCGGCATCGTCATCCTGCACCTGCTGCACAAGCACCCGGAACTCGGCATCGGCAACATCGTGCTGATCGGCTCGCCGGTCCGGGGCAGCGATGTTGCGCGACGCCTGCACGACAATACCCTGTTGCGCCCGCTGCTCGGGCGGAGCGTCGAGCATGGCCTGCTCGGTGGCGCACCCGGCTACGACGGCCGTCGGCCGCTCGGCATCATCACCGGCAGCGGCAGTTTCGGCGCAGCGTCCATTCTCTACCCACTGGAAGGCGAACACGATGGTGTCGTCAAGGAACAGGAAACCTTGCTCGATAATGCGACCGATCGAATCTGTCTACCGCGCACGCACTCGGCGCTGATCTTCTCGCGCACCTGCGCTGATCATGTCGCACGATTCCTGGCCACTGGTCGCTTCAGCCCGGCTGGCGGACAGGCCGGCGGACCCGGGCGTCGAGCGTCGTTGTCATGACGCCGCGCCCGGTTCTCGAATTCCTGGCACTGGCGGCGATCTGGGGCGCATCCTTCCTGTTCATGCGAATCGCCGCGCCGGTGTTCGGCCCGGTTGCCCTGATGTTGATTCGCTGCGGAGTCGGTGCCGCCACCTTGCTCGCCATCCTTCTCTATCTCGGTCGTGGCCGGCAACTGCTGGCTGCGTGCGGACGTCTGTCGATCGTCGGTGTGTTGAATTCGGCGATTCCGTTCGTGCTGCTCGGCTACGCCACCTTGACCCTGTCTGCGGGCGTCACCTCCATCCTGAATTCACTGGCTCCATTGTGGTCAGCCGTGGTTGCGTTCGCCTGGCTCGGTGACCGTCTGACCCGTACGCAGATCGTCGGGCTTGTCTGCGGTGCTGTCGGCGTCTGCATTCTCGCGATGGGCGGTGGCGGCGTCGGCGACGGCGGTGCGGCGGCAAGCTCCGCCGATGGCATGGCCGTTGGCAGTTTTGTGCTGCCTTTCCTTGCCGGAATCCTCGCGACGGCCTTCTACGGTTATGCCGCCAACTTCACCCGACGTTATCTGGCGGGCGTCGACCCCTTGGCCACGGCAACCGGGAGCCAGCTCTCGGCAACGGCCTTCCTGTTGATTCCCGGTCTGCTTCTCTGGCCGGTGCCCTCGGTTGACGTCGCCCCGCCGTCGACCGCCGTCTGGGTCGCAGCGATCATCCTCGGCGTCATCTGCACAGGCATCGCCTACCTGCTGTTCTTTCGCCTGATCGCGAGCGTCGGCGCTACGCGGACCATCTCCGTGACCTTCGTCATTCCGTTGTTCGGCGTGGGTTGGGGCTACCTGTTCCTCGACGAACGCGTCGACCTGTTCACGGCAGCAGGAGCCGTCGTCATCGTGCTGGGGACGGCCTTGACCACCGGCGTCTTGCTCGGGAAAAAGGCGGGAGCCTAGCGTTCGGCAAAACCTGAGTCAAAACACGGGCCGGAGTACAGGCTCGGGCACAGGTCGTATCGCTGGCTCGAACTTCAGGCCCGACCCTAGAAGGTCAGTACCCTGTCGGGTGATGCGCGCATCACCTCTGCAAGCGCCTGGAAGTGCCGCTCGGCCATGCTGTTCAGGTCGCGCAGAATTTGTGCGGCGGTTTCCTCGACTGCCTCGTCGGATAGCAGCTTGAGCGTGCCACCACCCTGCGTTGCCAGCACCTGTTGCCGACAGGCGCGTTCGAGGTAGTAGAGATCGTCGAAGGCGACGGCGATGCTCGCGCCGCCGACCACGACACCGTGATGCGCGAGGAACAGGACATCGGTCTGTTGTCGACTCGCCGTTCGCTCGCTCAGGCGCTCGCCTTCCGCGCCGTCCTGGGCGAGCCCCCCGAATCGCGGTTCGTAGTCGATTCGGCCGTGAAAGCGGCAGGCGGTCTGGTGCGCCATCGCGAGCTTGCCTTGCTCGCCCTCGAGCAGAGTCAGCGAGGTTGCATAGGGCATATGCGTGTGGAATACCGCGACATGCCTCGGGTTGGCACGGTGCGCGGCCACGTGGATGTGGCGTGCCGACGCTTCGACCTCGCCGCTGCCTTCAAGCAGATTCCCCTCGCCATCGATCATCATGAGCGAATCGGGCTGCATCATCGACCAGTGAACGCCGTAGGGATTGATCAGGTAGCGTTCGCGCTGCTCGCCGTTCGGGGATGGCCCGAGGGCGACGGAAAGGTGGTTGCAGATGCCCTCATGAAAGCCCAGTCGCTCGCACAGCCGGAATGCCAGCGCGAGCTGTTCGCGGAGCTCCGCATCACGATCGGACGGCTGCGGCGAAGTGCCCGCCGTCGGAGCTTCGTCAAGACTATCCAGGGTGCCTGCTCCCGTTGGTAGTTGGCGGTGGCCGGGATTCTACACAGATCCAGCAGCCGTCCCGGCGTGTCGATCAACAGGGCAGCAGCGTCTCGGGGTCGAAGGGGGCTCCGAATGGCTGCGGCACCACCGGCGTGCGTTCCGGGCCGATCAGTATGTCGATGTTCTCGTCGACGAAACCATCCAGCGCGCTGTTCATGTCGATGCAGATGGGCGCATCGCCATCGACCTCGATGGCGAAATAGTCTTGCCAGGGTGCCTGTGTTGCCATGTCGAAGTTCACCAGAGTGCCGTCGTCACTGCGCGAGAAGGTGTCCGAGTCCTCGATCGTGTCGTTTCGGCGATAACCGTAGAGCGACGTGCGTTCGCTGTAGAAACCGTGGAGGTAGTCCGTGTCGTGGGGATAGCTGAAGCGGATTCCTGCCGTGCTGCGGATCATGCCGCTCGCCTGCACCACCCCGCCGTCGGACGCGGTTCCTGTCAAACGTAAAACCCAACGGCCGTCGCAATTCTTCCAGATGACCAAGGCTGAATCGTTCTGCAGATTCAACACAGGGTCGGGGTTCAGGGTCGGGTCGTCGCACGGATAGCCAGGACGCTCGCAGGGTTCGCCATTACGTGGATTGAAGCTGGAATTGAAATTGAAGGTCTCGAACGACGAATGCGTGACCGGTGTGCGGTCCCCGCCGACCAACACAGCAATGCCGGGCGTCGTGCCTTCAATCAACTGAATGCATACCTCGCCACCGTCATTGGGCACAAGCAACAGCTCATCCTCGGCACCGCTGTAAGACCAGAAGTACATGCCGATGCTTCCGTCACGATAAGGATTCGCTCTTTCGGGAAAGTTGAAATCCAGTGGCCTGAAGAAACGGAATCCCGTCGTCGAATAGGCATGGCCGCGTATCCTGGCCCGGCCCTCCGCCCCGCCGGAGCTCACTACATGGACGTAGCCGCCGCAATCGACCCAGGTGAACACCGCCTGATCGACTGCCGGGTCATAAGTGGGCCGGGTGCAGAAGCGATCAGCAAACTGACAAGCCTCGAGCGTCTCCGGATCAATCGGGCCGAGCCCGGCGGGTATGCGATCCGGCCCGACGTAGAGTTGCTCGCCGCCGGTTATCCGACTGAGGCCGATACACAGCCCCTCATTCGGGGGCGTTCTGATCCTGATGTCGTCGTACCACGGATTGACCGTGGTCATCGAGAACGTGGCCGTGTCGTAGCCGGTTCTGGTCGAGTTTCCGACCGTGTCCGAGGATTCGAGCGCAGGTCCGGGAAACGCGTAGAGCGAGGTCGATTCCGACGTGATTCTGCCCGTGGCCTTGATAGTGCCGGCACCGGGAACTCCGCCGAGCACCATGACCCAGGGCCCGTCGCATTCCCGATAGAGCGTCACGCCCGTGTAGTTGGTGGCGCCGTTGACCGGTTCACCACAGGCAACCCGCTGCTCGGGGTCGACAAACGCCTGCGAGCGGGCCGCCGAGCTGCCGAAAAGCAGAATCGAGGCGAGCACCGGCAGGGCTAGCACGGGCAGGACTAGGTGACTCGGGCGAAAGCCCTCCTGTCGATACTTGAGCGAGTGAATCATGATCAATAACCTTCCCTGGTTGAAAGTTGCTCGAACCGCTGAACACCGATGAATACGGAGTTCGACAGGTTCCGCCCATGCAGCCGGCCTGCGAGGCCATTGCCAGTACGTAATGATACATGCCACCAGATGAACTCTGGCAGGGCCGTTTTCCCGGCGCAATCCGTCTCGCGTCTCTCGTTTGAGCGCGGTTACAGCCGTCGTCTCGGGAAACGCAGCGATGATCCGCAACGCGATGGTCCACAATAGGAGGATCAAAGTGGCAACCATCTTCGAGAGGACAGGACAGCGTCATGGCCGGACACAGCAAATGGGCCAACATCCAGCATCGCAAGAACGCGCAGGATGCCAAGCGCGGCAAGCTCTTCACCAAGCTCATCCGCGAAATCACGGTAGCAGCGAAGATGGGCGGCTCGGATCTGAACAGCAATCCCCGTCTGCGACTGGCCGTTGACAAGGCGCTCGGCGGCAACATGACCAAGGACACGATCGAACGCGCCATCAAGAAGGGGGCGGGCGAACTGGATGACGTGGCCTACGAGGAGAATCGCTACGAAGGCTATGGCGTCAACGGCGTCGCGATCATGGTGGACACCATGACGGACAACCGGAATCGAACGGTTTCCGACGTCAAGCACGCCTTCTCGAAATATGGCGGCAACCTGGGCACACAAGGGTCGGTCGCCTATCAGTTCGACAAGCTCGGCGTGCTCGGTTATGCAGGCGAGGCCGACGAGGACGCGCTTATGGAGGCCGCACTTGAGGCGGGGGCGGAAGATGTGGTCGTGGCCGACGACGGTTCGATCGAGATCGTCACCACGGAGGAGACATTCGTCGACGTCAAGGAGGCCATGGTTGCTGCCGGTCACGAGCCTGAGGTCAGTGAAGTGACCATGCGCGCCCAGGTGGAAGTCGAGCTAGACGTCGAACAGGGGCAGAAGCTGCTCAAGCTGATCGATGCGCTGGAAGACATCGACGATGTACAGAACGTCTATTCGAACGCCGACATTCCGTCCGAAGCCTACGACGAGTGAGTGTTTCGCGTACCAGTGAGGGTTCGGCTGCCGTGGCGACGGAGGGTCGTATGAAGACTGTGCCAAAAGTCAGGCCGCCGCTGGTTCGGGTCATGGGCATCGACCCGGGCTCGGTCGTGACCGGCTATGGTGTGATCGAGACCGACGGCGCGCGCAGCTTCCACGTTACCCACGGGCATATTCGCGTGAAGGGCGCGACCTTCATAGACCGCCTCGGTCACATTCATGCCGCGTTGCACGATGTGTTGATGGAATGGCAGCCCGCCGAGGTCGCGATCGAGCAGGTGTTTCTCGGCAACAACGTCATGTCGGCGCTGAAGCTCGGGCAGGCGCGGGGCGCGGCGATCACCGCCGTGGTGGCACGCTCGATCAGTGTCTGTGAGTATGCGCCGCGGGCCGTGAAGCAGGTCGTGACCGGATCAGGCAGCGCCGACAAACTGCAGGTCAAGACGATGGTGCGCTCGCTCCTTCATGTCGAGGACGAGTTGCAGGCGGATGCGGCCGATGGTCTCGCCATCGCTATCTGCCATGCGCATTCGCGCTCTCGAAGCGGGGATGGCACGGCGGTCGTCGGCCTCGACAGACGGCGGCGTGGCCGCGGTCGAGGCTTGCGACTCTGATGCGGACTGATGCCGCGATCCTGATGCAGACAGACGCCGCGATTCTGATGCGCTCGGACCCAGCGATTCGGATGAAGACGGATACCGTCGCTCAGACGCGGATGGGCGCGTCGATGACGAGGGCTCGATGATGATCGGCCGGATCAAGGGCACTCTGCTCGAGAAGAACCCGCCGGCATTGCTTGTCGATGTGCAGGGCATCGGCTACGAGGTCGATGCGCCCATGTCTACCTTCTACAGGCTGCCCGCCACCGGCGAGCCGGTGGCGCTCCTGGTACACATGGTCGTGCGTGAGGACGCCATGCTCTTGTACGGCTTCGGCACCTCACTGGAACGCACCCTGTTCCGGGCGCTTCTGAAAGTCAACGGTGTTGGTGCCAAGGTTGCCTTGTCTATCCTCTCCGGAATGAGTGCCGACGAATTTCTCGCCTGCGTCGCACGTGAGGATGCCGATGCACTGGTACGCGTGCCGGGCATCGGCAAGAAGACCGCCGAACGTTTGCTGGTCGAACTGAAGGATCGGGTTGCATCGATCGGTACCGGCGCCACCGGGGGCAGTGTCACGACGCGTGCCGACACATCGAATCGGGTGCAGGCCGAACAGGCGCTCGCAGCGCTCGGCTACAAGCCGGTGGAGGCAAAGCGTCTGCTCGACCAGGCAACGCCTGCCGACCAGAGTGTCGAGGAAATGATTCGCGCCGCGCTGCAGGGAGCGAATCGATGAACGGCACCGACAGCGAGCGCCTCATCGATGCCGCACCACGCGGTGAGGATGCCCAGGAACGCGCCATGCGTCCGAAGCTGCTCGCCGACTATCACGGCCAGCCGGCCGTGGCCGAACAGATGGAGCTCTTCATTGCCGCCGCACGCGGGCGTCGCGAAGCGCTCGATCATGTACTGATCTTCGGCCCGCCGGGGCTCGGCAAGACGACTCTGGCCAACATCGTTGCCAACGAACTCGATGTGCGCATCCTGCATACCTCGGGTCCGGTGCTCGAGCGACCAGGCGATCTGGCTGCCATTCTGACGAGCCTCGAGGCCAACGATGTCTTGTTCATCGACGAGATCCATCGGATGAGCGCCGTCGTCGAGGAAGTGCTCTACCCCGCCATGGAGGACTACCAGATCGACATCATGACGGGCGAGGGGGTTAGCGCCCGCTCGTTCAAGATCGACCTGCCGGCTTTCACGCTGGTCGGGGCGACGACGCGCGCCGGCCTGCTGACAGCCCCATTGCGTGACCGTTTCGGGATCGTCCAGCGGCTCGAGTTCTATCGAACCGAGGATCTTGCCGGAATCGTCGAGCGCTCGGCCGCCTTGCTCGGTGCGGTCATCGACGATGGCGGCGCACGCGAGATAGCCCGTCGGGCACGGGGCACACCGCGCATCGCCAATCGTCTGCTCAGGCGCGTGCGTGACTATGCCGACATTCGGGCGGATGGCCGGATTACCACCGAGATCGCCGATGCCGCGCTCAATCTGCTCGATGTCGACCGTCTCGGCCTCGACAACATGGACCGACGCCTCCTGCTGGCCATCGTCGAGAAGTTCAGCGGCGGGCCCGTCGGTATCGACAACCTCGGCGCTGCACTGTCAGAGGAGTCCGGCACTCTTGAGGAGGTGGTCGAGCCGTACCTGATCCAGCAGGGGCTGATGATGAGAACGCCACGAGGCCGTGTGGTTACCGAGCACACCTACCGTCATTTCGGGCTGCGACAGCCGGTAGCGCCTGGCGGCGAGGCAGACGGCCAAGCAGGAGGTCAAGCAGGCGAGGAGGCCAATGTGGTCACCGATGCCGCTCGCAACAGCGGGACGCCGGACAGGGTGACCACCAAGGTACCCTCGACCGCAGAGCTCTTTCCGGATTCGTCGTGAAGGCCGGATTCGACATGCAAGCGGCGGCGCTCTCGCGTTGATCCCCGCGCAACGGGTGTCACCTGTTTGGCGCGCGGCCTGTCAATTCGAGTTTTCTCTGCAATACTTCAGCATGCAGCAATTTTCCATGTCGGTGCGGGTCTATCTCGAAGACACCGATGCCGGTGGCATCGTGTATCACGCGAGTTACCTCAGGTTCATGGAGCGAGCACGGACGGATTGGCTCCGGGCATCGGGGGTTGCACTGGACGAATGGCAGGAACGACATCGCCGCTTGTTCGTCGTACGCTCGATGACGCTCGATTTTCTGAAACCCGCCCGCCTCGACGAGCAACTGATCGCATCCGTCAAACTAGTGACGATAAAGCGGGCAAGTCTGTGGTGCGAGCAACGAATTCATCGTAACGAAGTGCAGCTGATCGACGCGCGCGTAAGGCTTGCCTGCATCGATGCCGATACACTGGCGCCAGCCCAGATTCCCCTTGCCATTTCGTCCGCCATCAATGAGGCCGTAGAAGCGTGAATACCGATCTCTCGTTCCTGCAGCTGATCCGGGATGCCAGTCCGGTTGTCCAGGCTGTCATGATCATTCTCGTGATCGCGTCGGTCATGTCCTGGGCCCTGATCTTCGGCAAGGCTCGGCAGTTGCGTCAGGCAAAACGCCTGGCTGAAGATTTTGAACATGATTTCTGGGGTTCTTCCGACATATCCGGAACCTATTCCAAGTTGACGATGCGGCGCGGTACGCTCAGTGGGCTCGAGCGGATCTTCGAAGCAGGCTTCTCGGAATTCGGGCGGCTCAGACGCAAGACCGGAAACGAGGAAATCATCATGGACGGTTCGGGACGGGCCATGCGCATTGCTGTCTCGCGTGAGTCCGACTTGATCGAACAGCACTTGCCGTTCCTTGCAACCGTGGGTTCCATCAGCCCGTATATCGGACTGTTCGGTACCGTCTGGGGCATCATGAATTCGTTCACCGCACTCGGCAACGTGCAGCAGGCAACCCTCGCCATGGTGGCGCCCGGTATCGCCGAAGCCCTGATCGCGACCGCCATCGGTCTGTTCGCGGCCATTCCCGCGGTCATTTTCTACAACCGCTTTGCCACCGATGTGGATCGGTTGCTGAACCGGTACGAAAACTTCTCGGAAGAGTTCGCGACCGTACTGCAACGTCAGGCAATTCGTCGCTCCCAGGAGAGCGATTCATGAGGAAGCGTGTGCGCGTTTGCGGGTCTGTCGTCGGGTCGGCGCGATTCGATGGCGGTTCCACACCTCGTGGCTGGCCGAGACTCTGATGGCGCGACAACCCATCAGGCGAGTCAGTGGTCGGCGCACCCGGCGACAGGTTGCCGAGATCAACGTCGTGCCGTATATCGACGTGATGCTGGTGTTGCTTGTCATCTTCATGATCACGGCGCCGCTCTTGCAGACCGGCGTCGAGATCGACCTGCCCGACGCTTCGGCCACGCCCATCGCGAGTGCAGATGGAGCACAGGAACCCCTCATCCTGTCGGTCGATGACGAGGGTCAGTGGTACCTGAACGTTGGCGAGGAGCCGACCAAGCCGCTCGAGCGGGACAAGGCACGAACCCTGGCAAGCGCGGCGCTGCGCCTCGATCCGGATCGCCGCGTACTCGTTGCGGGTGACAACGGTGTGCCCTACGGCGACATCATGCAGGCGATGGTGGCCTTGCAGGTAGCGGGTGCGCCGGAGATAGGCCTGATGTCCGAGCCGCCTCGCTGACGTCGTCATGCTTGCATTGTTGCAAAGATATCCGATCGCGATCGTCTTCTCGGTGATCTTGCACGCCGTGCTGGTGGCGGGGCTATTGCTTCGCTTGAACGAGGCCCACGATGCGGGTGGACTTGCCATTGACGATGCGGCGCCGATTCAGGCCGTCGCCATCAACGAGGACGATATCCAGGCCGAGGTCGAGCGACTCGAGATGCTCGAGGCGGCCGAGCGGACCCGAGAGGCCGAAGTGCAGGCGGCGCTCGAAGAGACGTTGGCATCGTTGGAAGAGGCCCGCGCGGCGGCCGAGTCCCGTCTCGAGGAAGCGCAAGCGCTGACCGAGCAGCAACGGCAGGCATCTGAAGAGGAGAGAGCCCGTATCGAGTCTCTGCAACAGCAGTCAGAAGACATCGAGCAGCAGCGCGCCGAGCAACAAGCGGCTGCCGAGGCCGAACAGGCGCAGATTGCAGCCCTCCGCGAACAGCAGAACGAACTGACGGCGCAGCAGGTGGCCGACCGCGAAGCCGAGCTGGACCGGCTGCGCGAGGCGCGTTTGCAGGAAGAGGAGCGCATTCGCGAGGCGCAGGCGCGGGTGCAGGAAGAAACGGCGCGCATCGAGGCCACCCGTCGCGAGGCTGATGCCGAACGCGAGCGCTTGTTGGCAGAACAGCGCGCCGAGGAGGCACGTACCCGGGAGCTCAAGGAAGAGTCGCGCCTTGCTGCCGAGGAAAGTGCCCGGGCTGCCGAGGAGAAGGCGCGTCTCGAAGAGCAGGCCAGGGCGGCGGAAGCGCTGCGCGAGAAAGCGCTCGAAGAGAAGGCCCTGGCGGAGGCTGAGCGGGAACGGCTGGAACAGGAACAGGCGGAAGCGGTTCGTCTGGCAGAGGAAGCTCGATTAGCGGAAGAAGAGCGTCTGGCGGCTGAGGCTGCAGAAGCGGCTCGGCTTGCGGAAGAGGCGGCTCTCGCCGAAGAAGAACGATTGGCCGAGGAAGCCGCCCGGGCTGAGGAGGCACGGCTTGCAAAGGAGGCGAGGCTTGCCGCCGAGGCGGCTCTCGCCGAAGAAGAACGGTTGGCCGAGGAAGCTGCCCGAGCTGAGGAGGCACGTCTGGCTGAGGAGACCGCCAAGGCTGAAGAAGCCAGAATTGCCGAGGAAGCGGCCGCTGCCGAAGAGGCGCGGCTGGCGGAGGAAGCACGTCAGGTGGAGGAAGCGCGCCTCGCCGACGAGCAGCGTCAGGCCGAAGCGGCGCGACAGGAGGAGGAGCGCCTCGCAGCTGAGGCTGAAGAGGCGCGGCGGGTCGAGGAAGAGCGCCAGGCTGAGGAGGCTCGAGTGGCTGAAGCCGCAGCGGCAGTCGCTGCCAAGGCAGAAGCCGACGCTGAAGCAGCTCGCCTGGCAGAAGCCGCCAGGGCAGAAGCCGCCAGGGCTGAAGAAGCCAGGGCTGAAGAAGCCAGGCTTGCCGAAGAAGCCGCCGCCGCCGAGGAGGCCGCCCGCAAGGCCGAGGCCGCGCGCGTGGCCGAACAGAAGCGCAAGGCTGCCGCGGCCGAAGCGGCGAGGGCTGCCGAGGCCGAACGGCGCGCCGAGGCGGCTCGCGCAGAGCAAGTCGCCCAGCAGCGCCAGCAGCGTGTGGCCAGATTGAAACTCGAAGATGCTGCATATCGCAACAAGTTACAGCAGCATGTGGAGCGACGATGGCGTCGGCTACCCGGCTCACAGGACGTTCTTTGCCGCGTCGATGTCACCCAGACGCGGACGGGCACGGTCATCAATGTGTCCGTCAGAAGCTGTAATGGCGGTAACGATGCGCTCAGGAAGTCGGTCGCGAACGCCGTGCTGGCCGCTTCACCCCTGCCGGTTCCGGATTCGCCGGAACTGTTCGATCGAAGGCTTGTGTTTACCTTCAAGACAAGTTGAAGATCGCCCGCACGATGGAACGATCATGCGGAAGTCCAGTCGGTCTGGCAGATCTGACCTACGATTGACAAGGACAGCAAATTGATAAATCCGAACCCACGACTGACGGGCAGACCAGAAATCGCATTGAACGCTCATTTCAGACAGATGGCCGGTGTCGTTCTGTTGATCGTGGCCGCGCTTGCCGCCGGATCCGCTCGAGCGGTGATCGAGATCGAGATCACGCAAGGCGGCGACAACGCCATTCCGATCGCGGTGGTACCGTTCGGCGGCGTTTCGCTGGATGAACTCCCGATCGACATCGCCGCGATCGTTGCCGCCGATCTGCAACGCAGCGGCAACTTTGCACCGCTCAATCGAGCCGATCTGATCGATCGGCCGGCCAGTGGCGAGCGCCCGCGATTCGAAGACTGGCGAGTGACCGGCAGCGACTTCCTGTTGCTGGGAAGTGTGCGACGCGACGGCGATGGCTGGTTGGTTGAATTCCAGCTCTACGACGTGCTGCAGAAGTCCTTGATGAGCGGCTTTCGCTTCCCGGTCACCGACCAGACCCTGCGAAGCGCATCACATCGCATAGCCGACGAGGTCTATGAGCAGATTCTCGGCATACCCGGTGCCTTCAATACGCAGATTGCCTTCATCTCGGTCGAAGGCCCGGTCGGGCAGCGAACCTACAAGCTCGAGCTCGCCGATGCAGACGGTGAAGGCGCGCAGGAGATGCTGACGTCGCCACGGCCGATTCTCTCGCCTTCCTGGGCGCCGGATGGTGTGCGCATCGCCTACGTGTCGTTCGAGAATCGCACACAGTCGGCCATCTACATCCAGAACCGCGAACGGGGTGATCGCACGAAAGTCATCTCCCGAAGGGGCATCAATGGCGCGCCGAGCTTTTCGCCCGATGGTCGTCGACTGGCGCTCACCTTGTCGGACGAGGGCAGCCCGGACATCTACGTGCTCGATCTCGACAATGGCAACGCCCGGCGCGTTACCGATGGAGCTGCCATCGATACCGAACCTGCCTGGATCGATGACGAGACATTGGTGTTCACGTCTGACCGGAGCGGTGGGCCACAGTTGTACGAAGTGCCTGCAAGCGGCGGACGAGCTTCGCGAATCACCTTTGAAGGTAGCTACAACACCAGCGCAACGGTATCGCCGGATGGCGGTACGATCGCGTTCGTGCACGGTAGCGAGGGTCGGTTCCAGATAGCGACGCTGGACCGTTCGTCAGGGATATTCCAGACCTTGACTCAGGGTAGTCTTGATGAATCGCCGACTTTTTCTCCAAACGGACAGATGATTCTGTACGCCACCGAAAAGAACGGTCGCGGTACGCTGGGTGCCGTCTCCGTCGACGGGAGCATCGTGCAGAGCCTCACGCTCGAAGGTGGCTCGTTCCGCGAGCCCGCCTGGTCCCCCTACACTGAATGAAAACGGAAATGCCGCGATGAAGCACGCCTACTCACCCCCTGCTGCACTCGCTGTTGTCCTCATGGGTGCGCTCGCGCTCACCGCTTGTGGCTCCAACGAGCTACGTGACAGCGAGGTTGACGATGTCTACCGACCCATCGTAAAGCCAGTCACGATCGATGGCGTTCAGGACGGTCTCGACGTCGATCCCGAGTCCATTGCCGGCCGTGCTCCGCAGGAGCGCGTCATCTACTTCGACTACGACCAGGCGGAGCTCCGACCCGAGTTTCTGGATATCGTCGCGCAACACGGCCGCTACCTGGCACAGAATCCCGATGGCAACGTGCGGCTCGAAGGGCATACCGATGAGCGAGGCTCGCGCGAATACAACATCGCCCTCGGCGAAAACCGCGCAAAGACCGTATCGCGCATGCTGCAGCTGCAGGGCGTTTCGCCGGATCAGGTCAGAACGGTAAGCTACGGTGAAGAGCTGCCGGTTGACGAAGCGCACAACAACCAGGCCTGGGCCAAGAATCGTCGGGTGAATGTCATCTACGAGACGCCCGTAGCACAGAACTGATGAGTGTCGACAGGGTCATGAGCTTGGGCTGGGCCAGCGGTCGACGCGGTCAATCGCCGGTGTCGGTCAATCTGCCGAAGCGCCTCGGCAGTTGCGTCGGGCTCGTTGTGCTGCTGCTGTTTGCGGGCATCGGCAACGTCGCGGCTCAGGATCGCGCCTCGGTCCAGGAGCTCGATTCGCGATTGCAGCGCGTCGAACGCATCATGGACCAGTCGCTCCTGAGTCAATTGCAGCGGATCGACTCCCTGCAACAGGAAATTCGCGAGCTTCGCGGCGAAATCGAGAATCTGAACTATCAACTCGATCGCCAGAATCAACGCAATACCGATCTCTACAGCGACAGCGATCAACGACTGACCGATCTCGAAGAGGCGCGGGATGCCGGTGACCTGTTCGGGTTCAATGACGAAGGAGGGCTCGGGCTCGAAGGCGCGCTACCCGAAGCTGAAGCCGACCTCGGCGCCGATTGGGCGGGAAAGTCGGCAGAGGCATCACGGCGCGGTTCGACGCCATCCGGCGCGGTCATCGTGCCCGAAGGCGGGCGTCAGCCCATACCCTCGGCAGCCGACTTCGGTGATGGTCCGCAACCGCCCACCGGAGAACTGCGCGACACCGCCACCCAGGCAGAGAAGACGAGCTACACCACCGCCTACGATCTGCTGGCGCGGGGCGAGAACGTGGCTGCCGTCGACGCTTTCGATGCGTTTCTCAGGAGCTTTCCCGACGGACCCTATTCGGACAACGCCTGGTACTGGCAGGGTGAAGCCATGTACGCACAGCGCCGCTTCGAGGAAGCCCGACGCAATTTCGGCGTCGTCGTCAACTCCTTCCCGCAAAGCACGAAAGTGCCGGATGCGCGTCTGAAGATAGGCTATTCCCTGTTCGAGCAGGAGTCGTACGAGGAAGCGAGGCGAATTCTCACCACGGTCCAGGACGACTACCCCGGCCGCTCGGCATCGGTCCTGGCCCGCAAACGCCTGCAGCAGATGGATCGAGAAGGGCGCTGATCGCTGACGCAAGCGAGACACTTGCGGTATCATCGCCGCCTGCCGGCGCTGTCGGCAGATGCTGTCTTCACGACCCTCAAGGGCACGGTGCGGATGGCGGGTGGGGGCGTTAGCTCAGTTGGTAGAGCATCTGACTTTTAATCAGGCGGTCCCCGGTTCGAGCCCGGGGCGCCCCACCATT
>ENA-ORXR01002723-ORXR01002723.1-marine-metagenome-genome-assembly--contig:-NODE-2723-length-16518-cov-20.903230_pt1 | contig 16518 bp, 19 predicted proteins | sample MGYA00237866_ERZ511479 | MGnify/ENA metagenome assembly ERZ511479 | reverse complement strand
TTGGATTACGCTTGGGGAATAGAGACGGGAGAGCTACAAGGCGGACAGGTTTATTTGTCGCTTGGAATGGATTTTTAGAGCAAGATGGAACGCGAATTTAGCGGATAAACGGATTCGCGCGGATTTTTATCTATGGTTAAGCAAATTCCCTTGTCGTCAGACGAATCCGATTGTACAAAGAACGTATTTTGGTGAACAAAGCACCAATTTTGACATTATCCTTCGTCTGCCGACTACTCCATACTTTACTCGAACAGCACCGATTTTAAACGGTGGACGGAAACAGAATTTTTTTAATTATGGCAAAAGATAAATATCATGCACAGGTACGAGAGGCACTCGAAAATGATGGTTGGACGATAACGAATGACCCACTAACAGTTGCGTATAATGCGAATGATCTAGAAACAGAACCAGATGTGGAAAAATTAATTGGCGCGGAAAAAGGAAGAAGAAGGATAGCATTGGAAATTAAAAATTTTGTGGAAGGATTGGAAGTACCTGCATTTTATCAAGCCTTTGGACAATACTTGGTTCATCAAATGGCATTTGATTATCATGCGATTAAGGATAGAGAGTTGTTTTTGGCAGCAAGTCTTCATAGTTACAATACATTTTTGATAAAACAACAAATGGTGAAAGATGCAATTGAAAAAAAAGGATTGAGCCTTATTGTCGTTAACATGAAAACAAAGCAAATTGTAAAATGGATAAAAAAGTAACGAAGATAGGGTTTTGCCGTGAGCATATTCTGCACAACACAGAATTGTAGCGTCTCTACTGTTGCTTAAAAATGTTCACCACATTCGTTATGAAACACATTTACAACAGCGAAGCCTTCCGAAAATCCGGTCACGAACTCATCGACTTACTCGCCGATCACCTCACTGCTGCACAACAGGGTAAAATTCCTGTTTTGCCGTGGGAAACGCCTGATAATCAGTTTGCATTTTGGGAAAAATACGACTTGGAAGATAGTAGCGTGACGAGGCTTTTCAAGGATATTATTGAGCGTTCGATTGCGTTGAATCATCCGCGATATACAGGTCATCAAATCTCACCTGCTGCACCCGTGACGGCATTAGCTGCTCTCGTAGCAGCATTTATGAATAACGGGATGGGCGTATATGAAATGGGACCCGCTTCAACGGCTATCGAAAAGGTGGTAACAAATTTTTTCGTGGAGGCTATTGGGTACGACACGGGTGCAGATGGTTTTATGACTTCGGGCGGTACGCTTGCCAATTTGACGGGGTTGCTCGCCGCGCGTAGCAGGTACGCACATACGGACGTGTGGCAGGCAGGACATGCAGGGCAAAAATTGGCGGTCATGGTATCGGCAGAGGCGCATTATTGTGTGGATAGGGCGGCGCGAATTATGGGTTTTGGTGAGGAAGGCATCCTGAAAATCAAGACGAATGACCGTTTTCAAATGCGAACAGACGAGCTTGATGCTCAATTTGAACGGGCAACTAAAAATGGCTTGCAGGTTATCGCCATTGTAGGGAGTGCGTGTACGACTTCTACGGGAAGTTACGACGATTTGGAAGCCATTGCAGATTTTGCCGAACGGCGCGGGATTTGGTTTCATGTGGATGGGGCGCATGGCGGGGCGGCTATTTTTTCTGAAAAATATAAATCGCTCACACGCGGCATACATCGCGCGGATTCGGTGGTGATTGATTGTCATAAAATGCTGATGACGCCTGCGATTATGACGGCGTTGGTGTTTAAAAAATCGAAGGATGCTTACAAGACTTTCAATCAGAAGGCGCAATATCTATGGAAGGAAGCCACGGAAGAAGAATGGTATAATCTCGCTAAACGCACCTTTGAATGTACCAAAGAAATGATGAGTATTAAGTTTTTCTGCCTGATGCAATTGTATGGTAAGCAAGGCTTTGCAGAGTTTGTGGAGACGTTGTATGATTTGGGAAAAACATTTGCGAAGCTCATCAAAAAAAGACCACAGTTGGAATTGCTTATTGAGCCGGAATGTAATATCGTGTGTTTTCGCGTGTATAAGGCTGAATTGGATACAGCAGAAAATAATCGTATCAACAGCAATATTCGCCAAAATATTATCGAAAGTGGTGAGTTCTACATTGTACAAACTACGCTACGCAATACCGTTTACCTACGAACAACTTTAATGAATCCTTTTACAACAGAAAATGATTTGGAAGCTTTATTATTAATGGTTAATGGTTAATGATTAATGATTAATGATTAATTTTGAAATAAATTTATTTCATAAATTTCCATTAAAATAATAAAAATAGATTATAATTTATTTTTATTATTAATAAAAATTAAATTCATTAACCATTAACCCTTAATCATTATGAAAATTGAAATTTGTTGCGGGCATCTTGAATCTGCCCGTACTGCTATCAGAGCAGGTGCTGACCGTTTGGAAATGTGTAGTGCTTTGCCGCTTGGCGGGCTTACGCCGAGTCCTTCGTTTATCCGTCAAATTAAATCGGAAAGTGATACGCCGCTGATGGTGCTGATACGTCCGCGTGAAGGGTATTTTTATTATACGAAAAAAGAAAAACATCAATATTTAGAGGAAATTAACGCGAGTATAACGGCGGGGGCAAGTGGCTTGGTGGTTGGTGCGCTGACGGCTGAAGGTGCTATTGATTTGCCTTTTTTGAAGGAAGTTTTAGCCCATTCAAATGACTTACCCATCACCTTTCACCGTGCATTTGACTTTGTAAATGAGCCGTTTGTGGCTTTACAGCAATTGATTGATTTAGGAATTGAACGACTGCTTACTTCCGGTCAGCAAAGTAGTGCGTGGGTGGGTAGGGAATTGATAAAATCATTAACCGAGAAGGCAAACAAGCAAATCATCATCATGCCCGGAGCAGGGATTCATCTAGATAATATACGCGAATTAACGGCTTTTTGTGGTAGCGAAGAGGTACATTTATCAGCTAAAAAACTTGTTAAAGCCCAGACAGGAATGTCTGGGTTACGCCTATTTGATGTGGACTATTGGACGGCAGATGAAGATATTATTAAGAACGTAACCCAGACATTCCTGTCTGGCGAGTAGACATTTCTCCAGACAAGAATGTCTGGGTTACGTGAGGTCAAACCCAATATCTTTTCGATAGTTTTTCCCTTCAAAATCAATCACTTCTGCATTTTTATTGGAAAATGCTAAGGCTTCCACCATCGTATCTCCATAAGAAGTAATCGCGATGACACGCCCACCGTTCGTCAGCAATTCGCCATTTTCTTCCTTTGTACCTGCGTGAAATACAAGGCTATCTTGCACCGCCTCTATGCCGGTGATGCGCTTGCCTTTCGCGTAGGCTTCGGGGTAGCCGCCACTGACGAGCATCACGGCTGTGGCAGTGCGTGGGTCGTGTTTGATATTTTGAATATTGAGCGTACCATCGTGTGTTGCCTCAAAAAGTTCGACCAAATCATTCTCCAATCGCGGTAGCACGACTTCTGTTTCGGGGTCGCCCATTCTACAATTATATTCTATCACATACGGCTCGCCCTTCACTGCAATTAAGCCGAAAAAGATAAAGCCTTTATAGCTCATTCCGCGTTTTTTGATGCCTTGAATCGTGGGTTTGATGATGCGTTCTTCGACTTTTTGCATCAGCGCATCATCCACAAAAGGTACTGGCGAAACCGCCCCCATACCGCCCGTATTCAAGCCCGTATCGCCTTCACCGATGCGCTTATAATCCTTTGCTACGGGCAACAGTGCGTAGTGTTCGCCGTCCGTCAATGCAAAGACCGAAAACTCGATGCCATCCAAAAATTCTTCGACCACTACCCTATTCCCTGCTTCGCCAAATTTACCGTCCAAAATCTCGCGCAACACCTGCGTTGCTTCTACTATATCGTTGATTATCAGCACCCCTTTCCCCGCTGCCAAACCATCTGCCTTTAATACAATCGGCGTTTTTTGAGTGGCAATATACACCACGCCGTCCTCTGCATTCTCGTTTGTTACCTCACAATATTTCGCCGTAGGAATCTCGAATTGCTCCATGAATTTCTTGGCAAATACCTTGCTGCCTTCCAACTCCGCCCCCGCTTTTGACGGACCGATTACTTTGATGTGTTTCGTTTTTTTGTGTTCTGCAAAAAAATCATAAATGCCTTTCACCAATGGCAATTCAGGACCAACCACAATCATCTCCACTTGATTTTTGAGGGCAAATTTTTTCATTCCCTCAAAATCATCTACCGCAATATCTACATTCACGCCGTGCTGTGCCGTACCTGCATTGCCCGGTGCAATGTAGAGTTGATTACACTTAGAACTCTGCGTCAATTTCCACGCAAAAGCATGTTCACGACCACCGCCACCAATTAGTAAAATATTCATTTTTAAAAGTTACATTTATGAGTTGCAAAGATACGCAAAGTAATTCTGAATGAGTGAATTTTGAATGTTGAATAAAATGAAATCCCGTACTCGCTTCGGGGAGTGAATCACCTACAATGCTTAAATGTTGAAATGATGAAATGCTTAAATAGACAGTTTTTGATTGAGTGATTTTTGTTTTTTGATTGAAAAATATCTTATTTCAACAAAATTCATATTATTTTGTGCGACAAAATTTCCTTAACATAATGCCACTTTGCGAAATGATTCACTCATTCGCTCATTCAAAATTCGCTCATTATCATTATCGCATTGTAGCATTGACGCATTGTAGCATTATCATGAAACCTGAATTCAAAGAAGAATTTCTCCATTATATCTGGAGGATGAAAAAATTCTCATTCAATGACCTCCATACCACACAAGGCGAAGCCATAAACATCTACGAAACAGGAACTTACAACACCGATGGCGGACCGGATTTTAGCAATGTACGTCTAAAAATCGGCGATACCGAATGGGCGGGCAACATGGAAATGCACCTCCTTTCGCACGATTGGCAATTGCACGGACATCACAAAAATAAAGCCTACGATTCGGTGGTACTGCATGTCGTTTATGAAGAAAATGCGCCTGCTTTTCGTACAACAGGCGAACCGATTCCTTGTTTGGAATTGAAGGGGCGATTTGATGAAGAACTTGCAAAAAAATATTTGCAATTGATTGATAATGAAGAAGTCATACCTTGTGCCAAACATTTTTTGGACGTTTCTCAATTCACCAAAACCATGTGGCTCGAACGCTTAATCGTAGAACGATTGGAACGTAAATCCGGGGATATACGGATACAGCTGGAAGCGCAAGGCAGCGATTGGGAGGAAGTATTTTATCAGTTTTTAGCGGCGAATTTTGGTGCGAAAATCAATAAACAGCCCTTTCGACAAGTAGCACGTTCATTGCCTCAAAAAATACTCGCCAAACACGGTGACAGCCTGATGCAATTGGAGGCTTTACTATTTGGTCAGGCAGGTTTTTTGCAAGAGGATTTATCGGATGATTATCCGCGTGAATTGCAGCGTGAATATCGTTTTTTACGAAAAAAATACGACCTCAAACCCATTCCAAAAGAGCGTTGGAAATTCTTGCGGCTGCGCCCTGCCAATTTCCCGACTATACGCCTCGCACAATTTGCCGCTTTGACTTTTCGCTCCAATCGTTTGTTTAGTCATATACTTGAAGTTCAGACAGTTGATGATGTAAAAGAACTATTTGACCTACAAATGTCCGATTACTGGCAGACGCATTATACATTCGACAAAGATTCTAAAAACATCAAAAAATCGCTTGGTAAAAACACCGTTCATTTGTTTATTATCAACACCATTGTCCCCTTTTTATTTTTGTATGGAAAAATACGCGACGAAGAAGCCGCCACTAAAAAAGCCCTGCAATTCATGGACGCCCTACCAGCCGAAAATAACCACATCATCCGTGATTGGGGCAGCCTTGATATACGCCCCGATTCTGCTTATGAAAGCCAAGCCCTCATTCAATTGAAAAATGAATATTGTGATAAGAAAAAGTGCTTGCAATGTGCGATTGGACATGCGATACTAAAGTGAAATTCCAAAATCCAAAACCCAAATTCCAAAGTTTTATGGTTTCTACTTGGAATTTGGTGCTTGGAATTTGGAATTTCTCGCTTAAAGTTTGACATTAAATCCAAGACCCACTACCTTTGCAGCCGATATTAATGGTTAATAATGAATGATTAACCATTAATATTGCAATTTCTTTCAAATGACTCCATAAAACAATGATTGTCAGCATTTTGTACCAATGAAGATTCATTCATTCAAAATTCACTCATTCATTCATTCAAAATTATTAATCATTAATCATTAAAATATGTCAGATCACGGCGACCAAGACTACGGCAGCAAAGGCAAAACTTTCGTTTTCATCATACTGGGTTTTTTATTTGTTATCTCGGTCATTGTTTACGTTTACTATCGTAATTTTCAACTCGAATTTTAAACATAATGCGATTTTCCAAATCGCCACAACAGCATAGCAAGAACGATTTGCAAAATCGTTTTACGGGTAGGCTCATCTGGATAGGATTGGGCTTACTGACGATGCTAATTCGTTGGGTAATAGGCTTTTACCCACAAACAGTAGAGTCTTTATACTCGCGTGGGCTATATCAAGGTGTGCGTTGGGTATTCGACCATACATTGACGATCACGCCCGTACCTTTGTTGTATGTGTTGTTTGTTTTGTTGGTAGTATGGCTGGTATGGGCAATCGTTCGATTTTTTCGGAGCAAACAACCTTTCGGCAAAAAACTGCTCAATTCGCTCTTTTCCCTTTTAGCTTTCGCGGGTGGTTTTATCTTCTTTTTTACGTGGCTTTGGGGCTTCAATTATTTGCGTGTGCCTATTGAGCAGCAACTCAATTTTCAGCCCAAACCCCTTGAATTAGAAGAAATTAAAACCAAATTCAACGAATACACCCTTTTATTAGATTCGCTACGCAAAAATATTCCCAATGCAGATACAGCGGCATTGAGCGAGGATTTTTTACCCGAAAATCTCGAAAATACCATGCGCGACCTCCTCACCGCTACCCTCACCGAACTCAATTACCCGACCACCGGACGAGTGCGTGGGCGACTCATTTACCCAAAAGGCACACTCATCCGTAATAATGCTTCGGGAATTTACATTCCATTTATAGGCGAGGGAAATATTGATGGTGGTTTATATCATTTGTCGATGCCCTTCACCATAGCGCACGAAATGGCGCACGGCTACGGTCATGGCGATGAAGGCACTTGCAATTTTCTCGCCTACCTCGCTTGTCGAAACGCCCAAGACCCGTACATACGTTACGCAGGTACGTACTCCTACTGGCGATACCTGCGCGGTGCGCTCTATCGGCTTGATAATGAGGCTTATCTCGACCTCGAAGCCCAATTCCCCAAAGGCATCCGCAATGACCTCGAAGCCCTCAAACACAGTTGGACGCTCTACCCGCAAGCTTTTCCAAAACTCCGTGATTGGCTCTATGACCGATTTTTGAAATCACAGGGAATCGCCGAAGGTACACTGAGTTATAGCAAAGTCATCATGATGATAGAAGCATTTGACGGTAAACGGCAAACGATGGACGGTGGACGGTAACCCAAATGCAAACTATCGACTATGGACTACGGACTATCGACTGATAAAATGTTAATTTTGATATAAAATAATGAATGAATTAAAACATATTTTTATTTTTGGTAAATAATGTTTTAATTTGCAAAAAGGAGTGATTTTATTAGCTTTGCATCCCTGAAAATAACGATATACACAAGTGAGTGTTCGTAAGGATTATGTTTTTTTTGAATTAAATTTCAAGTAATTGGTTGTCAACACCTTATTTAATTTAAATTTAAACTTAGACTTATTCACATTCAAGAAAAACAATAGATTAAGACAATGAGAAATATGAGGATTCTTCCATTGATGGTTATATTAATTTTGGTGACTGTCTCAGCATTTGGTCAAGCCAAATCGAGTGCGCCGTTGGATGAGGGAACGATTGCCAGCAAGTTTAATTATTTGATTAACGAATCGGAGCGATTCAAGGAATTTCAGGTGGTCAATCGCCGCTGGATACGCAAGATACGCGACCACGTAGCGGATAGCCTCAATATGGTACGCGCCGACTTGGAGACCAAGAAAAATACCATCACTACACAACAAAAAGAAATCGACGATCTCAAAGGCGAACTCGCCGGAACGAACGAAAACCTCACTACCGTCACAGGCGAGCGCGATAGCATTAAATTCTTTGGTGCCAATGTAGGAAAAAACACCTATAAGAGCATTATGTGGGGTATCGTGGGCGGCTTGGCACTCTTATCGCTGATTCTATTTATGAGCTTCAAACGTAGCAATAGTGTCACTTCAGGCACTCAACAAGCACTCAAACGTACCCAAGATGAGTTTGATTCCTTCCGTGAGCGTACCCTCAAAAAAGAACAAAAAATTATGCGCCGTTTGCAAGATGAATTGAATAAAAATGCAGCTTCTTGAACGAATTGACGAGTTGACGAGTTATTGAGTTGTCGAATTACATCAACTCAACAACTCGTCAACTCCACAACTCATCTTGTCTGCCATTTTTTCAGTAATTTTTCATTTGCCGTAAGGCTACCGATGACATAACTTTCAGAAGCGTGTATTGCGCGGGAATCATTCAATTTCTCACGCTTTACTCCCGAACTCCCGATATAATCCGAATGAACAAAATACGACTCACCACCTTCACGTATCACAAATCCTACATGATAATCTAAGCCCAAAATGTATATCTCTCGCTCACCACGATTTTCGAGGTAATTATTGAGCTTTTCGAGCGAAGCGAGGCGTTTCATGCTCGTCGGTTCGCAAAGTTTTTCGACGATGACGGAGGCGGCTTGTTGTGCCAATTTGTAGCGTTGAAGGCGCACGCCTATGTCGCGCAAAGTCGTGGTAACGAAGTAACCGCAAGCGATTTCGCCTTTGCGTGGGGTGTCGGTATGTCCGTTGAAATTCCACGGGGTTTGCATCCAATATCCGAATATCGAATCATTGAGCATCTCGAAAAAATAGTCGTGTGCTTCGGTAGGACTCCGGCGAAATGCGGTTTTTTTCCGCTTGATTTTTTCTTGTAATAATTCATAGTTGCGTATATGGGCGAGGGTGTCTAATTTAGGTTTGAAAATGACCGGAATAACGTTTGATTTGGGCGTTGATTCATTCACACAGGCGGCGAGGATGCACATTAAACCGAAATAAAAGAGCGTGATTTTTTTCATGTTATCATATTGTACAGGCGAATTCATTCGCCATGTCCCGCTATATTTTAACTGGCGATTGAAATCGCCGTTACGAGTTATTACCAAGATACAGAAAATTGATTGTCAATCATTTAATTAACATCACAATAACACACTTTAACGAATTATAAAGATTTTTTTCAGAAAAAAACATACACCATACACCACATTTAAATTTGATTGCATCTCATAGAGTAAATTCCAAAAAACAAATTCCAAATTCCAGACGAGATACCAACATACGTTTGAATTTATTTTTTTGGAAATTGGAATTTCTCATAAAAATTACGAATGCGCGTCCGTAATACATTTTAAACATAAAGGAAGAGAAAAGCCACAAGTCATCCATTCTTTAGACTTAAACTTATTCTTAAACTTAAAAAGGTATTATGTTAGAAATTACCGGAATCAAATTTATGTGGTGTCTGCTCGGTATCGGGGTGGTGCTGATTGGCATTATCTCGGCGATGCGAAGGCAGATGACGCGCACGGGCAATCAACTCGCACAGTCGGATACGCCGTCTGCATCCCGACGACAACACGATGAAGTGAATGTATTTAAGAATACACCAACTTTTTTCAGATTTGGAATGGTGCTGTCGCTTTTGTTGGTCATTTTTGCTTTTAATTGGACGACTTATGATAGGGAAGTACATATTCCAGAGGTGGATTCTGGTTGGGAAGATGAATTTCTCATCAACGAACCGCCTGTGTTACCTCCACCACCACCTCCACCTCCGCCGCCACCACCTGATATCGTAAAAGTAGAACCGGAGGAAATAGAGGAAGAGGTATTTTTTGAAGACCAAACAGTAGAGGTCGAGGAAGCCGTAGAAGCTCCCGAACCACCTGCTCCACCGAAGCCTGCACCAATAGTAGAACCACCGCCACCACCGCCTGCGCCTGTAATAGTTGAAAAAGATACAGATGAAGACATTGTTTGGGATATTGTACAGGAAATGCCACGCTTTGGAGGTTGTGAAGAGATTAGTGGTACAAGTGCCGAGAAAAAACAATGTGCTGAGAAAAAGTTGATGCAATATATTTATGGGAAAATAAAATACCCAACCATTGCGCGAGAGAATGGTATTGAAGGCTTGGTAGTGGTTAGCTTTGTGGTAGAAAAAGATGGTTCTATCAGTGGTGCGGAAGTTTTGCGCGATATTGGCGGCGGCTGTGGTGCAGAGGCATTGCGCGTTATCAGTTCTATGCCCGATTGGACACCGGGCTACCAACGCACGAAACCTGTAAGAGTACAGTTCAATATGCCTATAAAATTTCAATTGCAAGGGTGAAAAAATGAGCCGTCATTCTGCACCTTTTACACTTGTAGAGAAAATTCATGAATTTTCTCTACAAGTTTGGCATCGTGCCGAGGCTTAAAAGATTCCGCATCGCGGTGCGGAATGACGATAGCTTTTTTAGATTTTTATTTGTAGTAAAACGAAATATTTTTCACAACATACAAGAATGTCTGTGTGACGTTTATTAACTTTGGGGCGTATCATTTTAATAGAAAAGTAATAAGACGTTTATTTGCATTAAAATAGAGCATCAGCATAAAAAGTAGTAAACTCGACTTGGTAATTATCTAACAATCAGTTTATTGTAATTTTAATTTACCACTTTTTTACCCGATGCTCTAAAACCATATAATTTGTTGGTAATTAATAATTTAAACTTAAACTTATTCTTAAACTTAAACTTAAACTTAAAGATGAACACGCCTGATAATTTAAAATACAGCAAAGACCACGAGTGGGTACGTGTAGAGGGTGAACACGCTTATGTAGGTATCACACATTTTGCACAAGACCAACTCGGAGATATTGTTTACGTCGAAATAGAAACGGAAGGACAAGAACTCGCTAAAGACGAGGTTTTTGGTACGGTAGAAGCCGTAAAGACGGTTTCTGACCTGTTCATGCCCGTTAGCGGCACGATTGAAGCGTTCAATGCTGACTTGGAAAGCAACCCCGAAGTGGTCAATGGCGACCCATATAAGGAAGGTTGGATGATCAAAATTAAAATTGGCAACACCGCCGAATTGGACGACTTAATGGATGCCGCCGCTTATGTTGCAATGACCGCTGAAGCGTAATTTATTGTTGAATTGCTCTATGGTTGAATTGTTATTTTTCGCGTAGCGAAAAAGCCTATACCAATTAACAGTATAACAATTCAACAATTCAACCATATAACATGAATTTCAAATACTTCACACCTGCGATATTGTGGGCTGCACTGATTTTTACGCTGTCTGCTACACCGGGTCGGCATATGCCTGATTTATCGTTTTGGGATTTATTGCAGCCGGATAAGGTGGGGCATTGGGTCGTGTATGCTATTTTGGTTGGAGCTACGTTGTGGGGATTTTACCGCTTGCGCCAACGAGAGAAAATACCGTCGAATGTGATTGCAATAATCGTTTTATTCGCTATTTTGTATGGAATTTCGATAGAATTTATGCAATCTCACTTTTTTTCGGGTAGAAATTTTGACGTTTTAGATATTCTTGCTAATATTATCGGATGTTTGACGGGCTTGCTTAGTTTGAGGTTTTTCAAACATTCAGTTTAGTGATAGTTTATAGGGTTTACGAAGTTCATTTAGTTTGTAAAGAATGAATTTTGCGGTGCAAAATTCATTCTCGAAAAACGATTTCTAAACTGATAAACTTAAAAATCAAAATAATTTTTTAATATGTTACAAGTTACCGGAGCCGGACTTGCTCTAGCACTTTTAGTGTCGTTGATTGTGATTATCGGTATTATACAGATAGTCCGTTCACGTCTTGGAAGTGCCAGTAAGCAAGACTTAGCCAGTAAGTATGGCGACAACAGGAAGGTGATGTTTGCGCGTCAGTACCCTGAGGTCAATGCTTTCGGCTTGTCGCGCACCTTCTTCCTAACGGGGTTGGCGTTTGCGACATTGCTGACGCTATTGGCATTCAGTTGGACGACCTATGACCGCGAAGTCGTGATTCCTGATGATGCGATGGAACTGCCGGACGATTTGGAGATTGAACCTCCACGTACCGCAGAACCACCGCCTCCACCGCCTCCGCCGCCTCCACCGGTCATTGAAGAAGTACCGGAGGAAGAGGTAGAGGAGGAAATCGAGTTTGAAGACCAAACCGTAGAGGAAGAAACGGTGATTGAGGAGCCACCTCCGCCACCACCAAAGAAGGAAGCACCACCACCGCCTCCGCCACCTCCGCCACCACCACCGGAGCCGGAGCCAGAAGTTGTTGATGATGAAATCTTTACGATAGTACAAGATATGCCTCGCTTCCCGGGTTGTGAAGATGCGGGCGGTACCGGCGACGAGAAAAAGAAATGTGCGGAGAAAAAGATGTTGGAGTTTATCTACAAAAACATCAAGTACCCAACCATTGCTCGCGAAAATGGTATCGAAGGCATGGTTGTTGTCAGTTTTGTCATCGAAAAAGATGGTACTGTGACTGACCCGAAAATCTTGCGTGACCTCGGTGGAGGTTGCGGTAAAGAAGCCCTTCGTATCGTACAAACGATGCCACAATGGGTACCGGGCAGACAACGTAACCAACCTGTACGGGTTCAGTTCAACTTGCCTGTACGCTTCAAGTTAGAAGGATAGTGATTAATTTTGAATGAGTGAATGAGTGAATGAGTGAATTTTGAATGAGTGTCCCGATAGCTATTGGGATGAATAATACAAGATTGAAAATTTACGTTTACTTTCTTCACATTAATTATTAGACAAAATATAAAGGCTGTTTTCCTTTTTGGGAAACAGCCTTTTTGTTGTTTTCGGGAATAGTTTTTGTAGATTCTCGCAATAATATTTCATCTAATTAATCAAAATTATTCTGAAAAATTTTGTGCTGTGAGAATTGATGTTAATAATCATTCATCCCGATAACTATCGGAACACTCATTCAAAATTCAGAATTAAGTTTAATCAAATCAAAATTTATGGATTTAAGTAATGCCTTGCCGATTATCATGATGGTACTAGTCGGTGCATTGGCGGGTACATTGGCTGCCCGAATTATGAAAGGAGATACTTTCGGTTTTGCCATTAATGCCTTGTTGGGTATTGGCGGCGGTGTTGTCGGCGGGATTCTCTTTGATATGCTGGGTTTTGAGCCGGGTAGCAATGTAGTCAGAGTTCTCAATGACAGCTACGGGTTGAATCTTGGCGGTACATTCATCGGTCAAATTATCTCTGCTACTGTTGGTGCTATTATTATTTTGTATGTAGCTCGTTTTGTGAGAGGTGGGCGTTCGCGAAGTAAGAGATAAGATTCTCTATAAAATTCAGAAGATTAAAGCGACTGAGCTTTGATTTCGCTCGAAAATTCGCCTAAACACGGCTGATATTTTACAAATGGCAGACAACAGCATTTTCTTATTTTGTTGATAATTAGATGTTTTATGTATTATTATAATTTTAAATAAAAAAATAAAATGAGTAATTCCGTTTGCTAAACTTAAAAAGTTTGGCAAACGGAGTATTTAAAGTTGTGGGGTATTGATAGATTTTGCCAATGACAGACGAGTTTAGACGAATTTTCGGGCAGCTGTTTATTTATCCACACTTTTCACCTTCAATTAGACTTTGGACAGAGGAAATTAGAAAATTCGGTAAACCTCTCTTTTTTAATTTTTTATAAAATATAATTATTTACATATTTTCTTATACTAATAAAATAAAAACAACTGATAATCAATAGATTACGAATTTTAACCTAATTTCCCAGTTTCCCAATTCCCATTCTGTCCAAAGTCTAAAGTTTAAACATCCTCATAAAATCTACTTTATTCGATTCCATGAAGGTTGCAGTGGCGCGATAGCCTGTATGCCCACTTAGATAACTCATCGTTATCATGCACAACAAGGCAGGGAGAGGATTTCGTAAACCAGACTTAGCCCTAGGGTCTTTTAATCTTTCAAAACATTCATATAAACTCATAGGTATTCTTTTGCCAACAATTTCAAAAAACTTTTTAGTTTTAACAAATATCGAATTAGATATTTTTAGAACTGACCAGCCCTGCCCTTTGGAGGGGGTTGGGGGGAGGAACACGCAAGGTGTAAATCTTTAATTTTATTCCAAATGCAAAAATTGTCAAAGAACCAATTATTTATCTTCAAAACGCAGAATGGAAGACTCTATTCTGCGTTTTTTATTTGCAATAAAACACAAAAAAAGCCGCACAAAATGTGCGGCTTAATATTTTCTCAAAAAAAAAACTCGTTAACCCGTAACTCGCAACCCGAATTACGCATCCACATTCGCATAAATCGCATTCTCCTCAATAAACGCACGACGCGGTGGTACTTCATCACCCATGAGCATCGAAAATACGCGGTCAGATTCGACGGCATCGTTGATACTTACGCGACGTAGGGTACGTGTAGCAGGATCCATAGTCGTATCCCAAAGCTGCTCGGCGTTCATCTCTCCTAAGCCTTTATAGCGTTGAATACTTACAGAACTGTCGTTGCCCTTACCGAGTATTTTGACGGCTTGTACCCGTTCTTCTTCATTCCAACAATATTGGAATTGCTTACCTTTTTTGACCAAATAAAGCGGTGGTGCAGCGATATATACATAACCTTGCTCAATCAGTTCGCGCATATAACGGAAGAAAAACGTTAGAATCAGTGTCACGATATGACTACCATCTACATCGGCGTCACACATGATAACTATCTTGTGATAGCGCAATTTTGAGGTATTCAGAAAGCGTTCACCTTCGTTGTCTTCGATGCGGACACCGAGTGCAGTAAACATATTTTTGATTTCTTCGTTTTCATAAATTTTGTGTTCGAGGGCTTTTTCTACGTTCAAAATTTTACCCCGTAGTGGCAATATTGCTTGAAAAACACGGTCACGACCTTGCTTTGCTGTACCACCTGCCGAGTCGCCCTCTACCAAGTAAATTTCTGATTTCGCAGGGTCTTTTGAGCTACAATCGGAGAGTTTGCCCGGCAAGCCCGAACCTGTCAAGACATTTTTGCGCTGCACCATATCCCGCGCCTTACGTGCCGCATGACGCGCCGTAGCCGCAAGAATTACTTTGTCAATGATTCGCTTGGCTTCTTTCTTATTTTCCTCCAAATAATACCCCAATGCCTCACGCACACAACCTGACACGATAGATACCACTTCGGAGTTGCCAAGTTCGCCTTTGGTTTGTCCTTTGAACTGAGGCTCAGGCACTTTGACCGAAATTACTGCTGTCAATCCTTCTCGAAAATCCTCTCCGGCTATCGCAAATTTGAGTTTGCTAAAGTAATTATTATCTTCTCCGTATTTCTTAAATACATGATTCACCGCACGACGAAAACCACTAACGTGTGTACCACCGTCGCGGGTATTGATATTGTTGACGTAAGAATGTAAATTTTCGGAATAAGAGGTATTATATTGCATCGCTACCTCTACTTGCACATTGTCTTTTTCGGAAATCACATGAATCGGCTTGTCAATGAGTTTGGTACGACTTTCATCCAAATAAAGGACAAATTCGCTCAAACCACCTTCCGAATAAAACTCCTCTCTCACAAACTCGCCGTTCTCGTCTTTTTCGCGTTCATCCGTCAAACTGAGGTGCAAACCTTTATTCAAAAATGATAGTTCGCGTATGCGTGAGGCGAGTACGGAGTAGCTATATTCTAGTTCTTCAAATATCTCTTCATCGGGTGTAAATGTGACATAGGTTCCGCGTATATCTGTCTCGCCGACGGTCTCTACGTCCTTGAGTGGTTTACCCTGTTTGTACTCTTGTACATATATTTTTCCTTCGCGGTGTACTTCGGCTTTAAGGTGCTTGGAAAGGGCATTTACACAAGATACACCAACGCCGTGCAAACCACCGGATACTTTGTAGGTGTCTTTGTCAAATTTACCTCCTGCATGGAGTACGGTCATCACGACCTCCAAAGCTGATTTTTGTAGCTTCGCATGACGCCCGACAGGGATGCCTCGTCCGTTGTCTTTTACGGTGATAGAATTGTCGGGGTGAATAGTCGTGTCGATGTGTGTACAATGTCCGGCAAGATGCTCGTCAATAGAGTTGTCAATTACCTCATAAACAAGATGATGTAGGCCTTTCGTGTCAGTGCTGCCAACGTACATTCCGGGGCGTTTTCGCACTGCCTCCAGACCCTCCAATGCCTGTATATTATCGGCATCGTAGTTAGAATTATTGGGGTCAGGAATTTGATTGTTTTTATCTTCACTCATAAGACCGCGAAGATACGGTTTTTTAATGGATTTTCATAGGAAAACTAG
>ENA-ORXR01002720-ORXR01002720.1-marine-metagenome-genome-assembly--contig:-NODE-2720-length-16527-cov-18.657629_pt1 | contig 16527 bp, 14 predicted proteins | sample MGYA00237866_ERZ511479 | MGnify/ENA metagenome assembly ERZ511479 | reverse complement strand
AACTTTCTTGCTACAAACGGAGACGGTGCGCTGCACCTTTTATATATAATTGCCCCTAATGTTTTACACACTCTATTCATTTACTCATTTCATTGTCGCATTGCATCATTATCGCATTGTCGCATTAAGCTAAATCAATATCTTCACAAAGATAAACGTCCTGTACAGAGTGTAGTATTTCGATACCTTCTTTAATGGGGCGTTGAAAGGCTTTTCTACCGAGAATGAGACCTGTACCGCCTGCTCTTTTGTTGACTACCGCAGTTTCGACGGACTGTTGTAGGTCAGAATCTCCGGCAGATGCGCCGCCTGAATTGATAAGTCCGGCGCGTCCCATGTAGCAGTTGGCTACTTGGTAACGACAGAGATCAATCGGGTGGTCAGATGATAGTTCACTATACACTTTCGGGTGAGTTTTACTGTGATTGAGTGCCGTGAAGCCGCCATTATTAGTCGGCATTTTCTGCTTGATGATGTCCGCTTGAATGGTAGAACCAATGTGCGTGGCTTGCGAAGTCATATCAGCAGAAGTGTGGTAATCTATACCATCTTTTTTGAAGCCCGGATTGCGGAGATAGCACCAGAGGATAGTCGCCATACCGAGTTGGTGAGCGAGTTCAAAGGCTTCTGCGATTTCGACAATTTGATTGGAAGAATCTTCCGAACCAAAATAAATCGTTGCACCGACTGCCACTGCGCCCATATTCCACGCATCTTCTACTGTACCGAAAAGCACTTGTCGGTGTTTTTGCGGATAAGTGAGGAGTTCGTTGTGATTGATTTTGACAACGTATGGTATTTTGTGGGCATATTTTCGCGCTGTCATCGCCAATACGCCGAAGGTACTCGCTACGGCATTGCAACCGCCTTCGATGGCAAGTTTGATGATGTTTTCGGGGTCGTAATAATCAGGATTTGGTGCAAATGACGAACCCGCCGTATGCTCAATTCCTTGGTCAATAGGTAGTATGGAGACAAAACCCGTATTCGCCAAACGCCCGTGACCATATAAGGTGCGAAGGCTGCAAAGGGTCTGTATATTTCGATTGGAAGGGACAAATACGCGGTCGATAAAATCCGGTCCGGGTACATGTAGGCGCGATTTGTCAATAGTCGTGCTTTTATGGTTGAGGAGGTAGTCGGCACTTTTGTCACCGAGTTTTTTACGTATGTTTTCTAACATGATTTTAGATTTTTGATTTAGTGATTTTTGATTGCTTAATTTTTGATTTAGTGATTGGATTTTTCGGCAGAAAAATCAATAAAAGGAATTATACAATCAAAAATCAAAAATCATTAAATCAAAAATCGTCTCATTAGCCGCCGCAAAATTAGTGCTTTTTTTGAATGAGACAAGAAAGTAGTGGATGAATTATTATAGTACGAATTAATGGTCTTCGCCGAGTCGTCGTTTCAATTTCTCCTGACCACTTCTAGCGTGTAAAACGGCAACAATGACTACTCTTCGATAAGAAGTGTGGTCATCAATTCTGTAAAATGCCAAATATGGGAAACGTTCCATTTGAAAACGACGAAATTCACCGTAAACGACCTGAAATATTCTTGGATTATTTTCAGCGTAAGTGAATTGGTCATAAAATTCGAGTAGAAAATCAATACCGAGTCCTTCTTTTTGAGATTCATACCAAGCTACGGCATCGTCTAAGTCAAGTCGTGCAGAAGGGGTTGTGACCACATCATACTTTTCCATATTTCTGAATCAATTCTTCTTTTACTGCTTTGAGAGGAATAGCAGTATCAGGATTTTCTGAATAATTTTCATAACGTCGGTCCAATTCTGTTTTGACCTCATCGGTGAGTTTGTCGTTTTTGAAATTATTTTTAAATATCAAAAAATCCACATAGTCAGCGACTTGTGGGAGTAATTCATTCGGCAAAGTCTCAATTTTTTGATATAATTGTTGTGTATCAACCATGATAAATTTGTTTATGGGCTAATTTACGAAATAATAACCGAAGTCGCAATTTTCATTTTTCGTATGCTCTAAAAAGTTATTTTGGTTTTTGTGTGAATACCACTATATTGATGCAAATTCCCCAAAACAAAATCCAAATTCCAATTCGATACGTTTTATTGGGATTTGGTGCTTGGAATTTGGGATTTAAATTAGACACTATGAAACTCACTAATGTTGCTTCATTTTTTATCGTTGCCATAGGCATTATTGCTGCGCTGGTCTATGGTCAAGGCTTGTTTATACCGCTTATTTTGGCGGTATTGCTGTGGTTTATCATGCGTAAATTGAAAATGTTGTTGGATAAGATTGAATTTGTACGGGAGCGTGTGCCGTCTTGGGTAAAAACGGTAATTTCGGGTTTTATCATTGTGGTGGTTATCAATATCGCAGCGAATATTTTGGCAAGCAACATTAATAATTTGGCGCAATCTTATCCAAAGTATCAACCTAATATCAAGTTGATAATCAGTCAATTGAGTTTGGTATTTAATGTTGATTTGATAGAAATGATAAAGGTGCAGTCCGCAGATTTTAATATTGGTGCGGTGTTGGGACCGATTCTGAATTCGTTGTCGGGCATTATAGGTAAATTTTTCTTGATTATCGTTTATGCACTTTTTATTTTGTTTGAGGAAAGTTTTTTTAACTCAAAATTGGATATTCTTTTTAAGGATAAAAATGAATATGAAAAATTTAGCCATATTACAAAAAAAATAGAAGATTCCATTACGGGTTATTTAGGGGTGAAAACCTTTACAAGCCTTTTGACGGGTAGTTTGAGTTACATCGTTTTATTGTTGATTGGGATAGATTCGCCGGTATTTTGGGCGTTTTTGATTTTTCTATTGAATTATATCCCGACGGTGGGTTCGTTGGTAGCAACTGCGCTACCTGCCTTGTTTTGTCTGCTTCAATTTGGCGGCTTTCAGGAGGCTATTATCGTACTGACGGTTGTGGGGGCGGTTCAATTGTTGATAGGGAGTTTATTGGAACCTCGACTTTTGGGGAGTTCGATGAATATTAGTCCATTGGTCGTGATACTGTCGCTCTCGGTTTGGGGCTTATTATGGGGACCAACGGGGATGATATTGAGCATACCAATTACGGTGACTATGGTGATTGTTTTTGCTCAATTTGAATCTACACGCCCTGCGGCGATTATGCTTTCAGAAAAAGGAAAAGTGGATGTCGGATTTCGACGCGCCCGAAGGGGCGCGAAGAAGAAAATAAAAAAATGAATGAAAACAGTCGAAGAATTAATAAAATTATTGACCCTCGAACGGGTAGATGAATGTACCTATGTAGGTGGCAATTACAAAACTCCGTGGGGGCGGGTATTTGGCGGACAGGTATTGGGGCAATCGTTACACGCGGCATATCAGACGGCGCCGGAGGATAGGTTTGCACATTCGATGCACGCCTATTTCATACTCGGCGGTGATATACATGAGCCGATTAGGTATGAGGTAGATACGATACGCGATGGGGGCAGCTTCACGACGCGACGTGTAGTGGCATGGCAAAAAGGACGGGCGATATTCAATATGTCGGCTTCTTTTCAGTTGCGACAGCCGGGATTCAATCATCAGGTGAGTGCGCCGAATGTATTGCCACCCGAAGTGTTATTGCCTGATATCGAGCAATATAAGCCTTTGAAGGAAACGCTTCCTGCTCTCTATAAACGCCTGACCATCATGCACCCGAATGCCATAGAATTTCGCCCCGTAGAAAGCCTCGAAATGATGCAACGTGCCGAGCCATACCGTCATGTTTGGATAAAAACGAAGGAAAAAACGGAAGTTGATTTGCCGATGCAACACCAAATGCTCGCCTATGCTTCCGACTATAATTTATTGACGACAGCAGCCCGACCACATCTCGAAAAAGTCCTGACGCAACCCGTTTCTTTTGCAAGCCTTGACCATGCGATGTGGTTTCACCGCGATTTTAGTATGGATGAATGGTTACTATACGCCATCGACAGTCCGAGTGCGTCCAATTCGCGAGGATTTTCGCGAGGCAGTCTTTTTAATCAGTCGGGGAAATTGGTAGCTTCTGTAGTGCAGGAAGGCTTGATGCGACAGATGAAAAAATAAAGGATTTTTGATTGGTTTTTAGAGGATAAAAGATTCAAAATTTTGGGTATCTAAAAAATGGACGCTACTATTATCGTAAGTGTCAAGGAATAATTTGGGCGCTTTTTTTCGTTTGATTTTCCATTTAATTTCGTAGCCGTTTAATTCGCCGTTATAATCTTCGAGATAATCAATTTCTTGTCCTTGATGTGTTCGCCAGAAATAGTAATTTGGATTAATCTGTAGTTGTTGAAGGTGCTTGAGTCGTTCACAAATGAGAAAATTTTCCCATAAGCCCCCTTTATCATTTCTTAGTTCTACGTCTTGATATTGCTGTACAATACTATTTCTGATACCTACATCGTAAAAGTAAACTTTATATTTTTTCCTGATTTCTGTAGCTAAATTACGACGAAAAGGATGTAGTTTGAATAAAATAAAGGCTTTTTCCATAATATTAATATATCGCTCTACCGTTCTTCGATTAACCTGAAGCGTACTTCCCAACTCATCTAATGATACTTCACTCCCAATTTGCAAAGCCAATAATTGCAGCAATTTGAAAATAACATCAGAACGTTTTAGATTTTCAAATTCGAGGACATCTTTATACAAATATTTACTACTCAAATCATCTAACAATATCCGCGCGTCCATTTCGGGAGCTTGTACAATTTCAGGGTAAAAGCCATATTTCAGCAGATTGTCTAATTGTGTTTTTCGCTCAAGAGGTGTATATAAATCACCTAATTCGGCATACGAAAATGGATAAAGTGTAAACTGTAAAGCCCTGCCTGTTAGGGGTTCAGCCGCCCGATTGGCGAGATCGAAGCTGGATGAGCCTGTTGCGATAATTTGTAATTCGGGATAAGTATCCGCTAATAATTTTAATATAGAACCGATATTGACAATATTTTGTGCTTCATCAAAAACAACGATTTTTTTATCACCGATGTATTTTTTCAAAAGTCCCGGTTCTTCTTGTGTGAGTGCATTTTTTACGGATTGAATTTCGCAATTATAGTACCCGTCAGGCTGCTTGTATTTATCAAGCATTGCCTTTACTAAAGTCGTTTTACCGACCTGTCGCGCACCATATAAAATGATGATTTTACCTCTAAATAACCACTTTTCTATGGTAGGTTGAATAGTTCTTTTTATCATAATTTGTGAAATTCGTGTAGTTAACTACACAAATTTACTAAAATTCGTGTAGTTAACTACATATTTTCACGTAAATTCATGTAGTTGACTACGCAAATTTCACTATTCCGCAACCCAATCAATACCTTTTTTAAGTGATTGTTGCGTCATAGCTTCGGGGCTATCAGCTTCCGGTTGGTGATTATAGAGCCAATTGGCTTGTGGTGGCATACTCATTAATATGGACTCAATACGACCGCCCGTATCCAGTCCAAAGCGCGTACCTTTATCCCATACGAGGTTAAATTCTACATAACGCCCGCGTCGTACACGTTGCCATGCTAAGTCCTTGTCTGTATATGTTTTATCTTTATTTTTTTGGAGTAAATGTGTGTATGTAGGCAGGAAGGTTTCGCCGACATCCTGCGTAAATGCCAATCGGTCTGCTTGCTCAAAACCGCCTTCTACGCGGTTCAATCTGTCAAAGAAAATCCCCCCGATTCCGCGTGTTTCTTTACGATGTTTGATATAAAAATAATCATCTGCCCACTGTTTGAATTTGGGGTAGTAGGAGGCATCGTGTTTATCGCAAGTATTTTTTAATTGTTGGTGAAAAAATCGCGCATCCTCACGCACGATGTAATGCGGCGTGAGGTCTATCCCGCCACCAAACCACCAAGTTCCGTTATTCATTTCAAAATAACGAACATTCATATGAATAATAGGCACATGCGGATTGATAGGATGCAGGACGATGGAGACGCCCGTAGCATAAAATTTTCCCTCTGAGATACCCAATGCCTTAGCAATTTTTTCGGGCATCGGACCGTGTACGGCAGAGAAATTGACACCGCCTTTTTCGATATGTCGTCCTTGTATGATGCGTGTACGTCCGCCGCCGCCTTCGGCGCGTTGCCAAAGGTCTTCGTGAAACTTGCCTTCGCCATCTTCAGCTTCCAAACCCGCACAAATGCGGTCTTGCAAGCCCATGAACCAATTCGCTATTTCTTCTTTTTTCATGTTGAATGTGCTGATGTGCTGATGTGCTGATGTGCTGATGTGTGTACGCCTATAAACGTCAGCACATCAGTACATCAATATGTCAGCACACTTTCTTCGCTGCTTCTACTACCTTCTTTGAATTGCCTATAAATATCTGATTATCAGCAATTATTACAGGGCGTTTGAGGAAAGTATATTCTTCCAAAATGTATTTTCGGTAATCGTCTTCGGTGAGTTGCATTTCGTTCAAGCCCATCGAACGGTACTTCATGGCGCGACGACTAAACAAGGCTTCATACGAACCCGCTAATTTGTGCATCTCGTCCAATTGCTTCTCCGTTATTTTTTCTTCTTTGATGTTTTGCAGTGTTGCTTTTCCTTCTAATCCCAATTCCTTAATGATTCGTTGACAGGTATTGCAAGTTGCTAAATGATATACTTTCATCGAATTTAGTGATTTTTGATTTTCGATTTTTGATTGAAATAAATTGTTATATAACCTTGCCGCGAAATTACATAAAATCCAACAGGCTTTTATATGGTGTGTATAACAAATTGCACAAATTATCTCACGCAGAGGACGCAAAGTTCGCAGAGATATTTGATTATCAACCCTCTGCGTACTCTGCGCTCTCTGCGTGAAAACCACTTTTGTGCAATTTGTTATACACACTTTTATATGTTTTGTTATTTCGCCAACATATTTTCCTGTCTTTAAATCGTACCTTTACGAATATCATTTTTTTACAAAAAATAGGCATATGAGTTTTTTAAAAAATTATCAATTAATCCGGGTTACGAGTTACGGGTTACGGGTTTTTGAATACGACAAAAAACGACTTTACAGGCAAATAAATTCCAAAAGTACCAGCTTTTTGCCTGTATTTAACCAACTCGCAACTCGTAACCCGCTAACTCGTAACCTGAGACTTACTGTTTTGTTTGTTTGCAATTTCCTTACAATCGTGTTTGTCGGATATTCGTACTGATGTGGCGAAATCAAGCGGTACGACTGAAATTAACCTGAATAAAGGAAAAGATTTATTGGAGAATATTCATCCCGGGCAAAGTCCTGCCGCATGGGAAGGTATTGAGGTGTATGAGCTGACGCTTGTAGATGAGTTTTTTGGGTTGATGGGGAATATTGCCAGTCCGTTTCCAGATAACAGAATGACCGCACAAGCGGTGTATGCGCCGGGTAGTTATGATGGTAAGTTGACTTTTAGTTCCGGCAAATTGAAAGGCGAAACATGGGGGATTCAATCATGGAAAACTTATACGCAGAAGAATGGTGATAAACCTGTCTTTGCGAAACATAAAAAAGCAGCTTTTTGGGTGCCAACCTATCAGTATTTTATCGAATTGCCTGCTCGTATTCAGAATGCGATAATCATTTCGTATGCAGGTGAACAAACTTTTGATGGGCAGACTTATGACCTTGTATATGCGACATGGAAATCGCAAGAACCGCAAAAAGACATCGATCAATACATGGTTTGGATTAATCAAAAGACAAAGATGATGGATTTGGTTGAATTTACAGTACGTGATGCCTTTGGAGGTACGACAGGCGTGGCGTTTTATGAGGATTTGCAAGAAGTGACGGAGGGTTTATTGCTACCTAAGCAGATTTCGATTAAGACCAAAAAAGAAAATGATAATCTTTTGCACCAAATAAAATTGTCCGATTTTAAAGCCAATCATGTATCTGTGAACGAAGTACGCCCGGATGCGAATCTGAAAGCAATGGGCGATGATAAGGGGGAATGAGCGAGTTGCGAGTTGCGAGTTGCGAGTTGCGAGTTGCGAGTTGCGAGTTGCGAGTTTTTTTCGCTTCGCGAAAAAAACAACCTTTAACTTGTAATTTGAGGCACAAATATTGTCTTGTTTTTCGTTCAGAGTGAATAACTCGTAACTCACTACTATGGACTATCAGCTATGGTCTATGGACTAAAACTTAATTTTTAGCATGAATAAATATTTGTTATCGCTTGTAATTCTTTGTTTTTCAATACATCTGAATGCACAAAAACGCGTTCATTTTTCCAAGATAGAAATTCAAAAAAACAATTTATACTATCAGATTAATACAATCGACCCGTTTACAGGAACGGCGTATGAAGTGTATCCGCCAAAAGATGAGAAGGAAAAAGAAAAGGCGAAAGAGGATTTTGAAGCATTTTTGAAGACGGCACGAAAGCAGGAAGAAGTACAATTTGTGGATGGTAAAACGGATGGCAAGGCACGAGGTTGGGATGAGTTTGGGCAGAAAGTATATGAGGCGAATTTTGTGGCGGGTGTACAAGAGGGTTTGGAGCGACAATGGTATCCGACAGGACAGCAAAAAGTAGAGGTCACGTATGTGCAAAGTGTGCCGCATGGCGTAGCGACAGAATGGTACATTACGGGTGAAAAAAAATCGCAAGGCGAATATGTAAATGGACGCGAAAACGGTACGCATACCTGGTGGTACAACAGCAGTGTTAAAGACCAACAAATCACTTACGCAGATGGCTTGGAAGAAGGCATGATACGTAAGTGGTATGAGAATGGTGAGCGCATGTTGGAGGCGCAATATGAAGGCGGTGAACGAAATGGTACAAGTACAGAATGGTATAAAAATGGACAGCAAAAAGCCTTTGGTGCGTATGTAGCGGGTAAGGAAGACGGAGCGTTCAAAGCATGGAGCAGCAAAGGGAAACTCCTTGATGTAAAGGTTTATACAAATGGTGAATTAATAAAATCTATGGATTACAGAAGCGGTGGTATTCGCAGTCAGGAGGGGTTTGTGCAAGTGTTTAATGAGATGACTTCTTTCTTTACAGTAGATGTCAAAGGGAGTGGTGTAAAAACCATTAATACAGGAAACATAGGTTTTATCGTGGATGGAAAAGTATTGCAGATGTTGGCGATACCCAAGTCCAAATTTAGCCGTGGAATGATGCCTTTGCAGGGGGAAGGATTGCTCCTTGCACAGATGCGCGATGAGATGAATAATATCCGAAGTACAATGACTGACGAAGTGGCAGGAGAGTTATTTCCTGAGCATGAAATGGTGAATATCAACGGGCGTGAAGCCCTGCATTGGTACTTCAAATCTCCGATGAAAACAGGTGACGAAAACAAAGCTCGTACTGTGTTGGAAGAGCATTATCTTTCGACGGAATGTGGTGATTATATCCTTGTTTTGAGTAGTATTTACACCAATTCGGATGATAGAAATGCCATCATCAAACTCTTAAAAGATACTGCTAAAACTATTCAAATGAAAAAGGAACGTGTGGATTTGAATGCTTTGAGAAAGGAAATTATTGGTAAGTAGTTTTTATGGTTTTATGGTTCGATTGTTTCATTGTTATTTTTTCGCGGAGCGAAAATGCCTTTTAACCATGAAACAATAAAACAATATAGCCATGAAATTATGAAACAATTTAGAAAAAAAAGCGTATAAAAAAAACCCGTTCCGGAAGGTCCCAGTCTTCCGGACGGGTATTCACAGTGAGAAATACAAAGGTCTTTTAATCGCTTGCTATTTTTTTACTTTGCTGAGTTTCGAGCTGATTTTAGTGTTGTGCTGCTCTGAACAAATAGCTAACCTTCGTTTATATACATGTAGCCTACTTGTATATATTTTTGAGCCGATATTCGGCATAAAATTCAAACAAAAGGCACTACCAGCGTACCGGCAGCACCTTCCCCTAACCTAAAATGTGACAAGAATCATGAGAGTCGAAGTGATCTTGTTCTAATTCCTTTGAATCAAAATGTTGTTTAATCTTTCACTTCTCCTTCACTATCTGTTCTTTTTATACTACAATTTTACGGAGACTTTTTGATTATAGAAATTTCAATTAAGCCAAATTGTAGTCATTTTTTTATATTTTTTTTCTTATTTAATAGCACATAATTATTTGATTATTAATAAATTAACTTTATATTTGTTGTAGTCATTTTTCATTAAAATTGGAATCTCAACAATAAAGCTATTTTAATTATATTTTTTTACTTAATTTGTGCTTACTTTTGTAGTCCTTGTGACTAGCTTTGTTGTCATCTTACATACACAAAAGTATAGGAAATATTAATAACGTGTTGCTTCAAAAGTTGAATATTGTAGTGATTTTAAGGCGTAAAACTCTACATAAATAAAAACAACACAAGGTATTTAAGTTATTGATTATTTTTGATTTATAATCAAAATGCTTCATTTTTGAATTGTAGTTAATTTTACTTATTTTAATTTGCACGGTATGCAAAACACAAAACTTTTACAATTATTTAAGGCTATCAAGGCGGAAGAATTACGAGAATTTACCCAGTTTTTGAAAAGCCCTTTTTATAATAGAAACCAACGAGTTATCTCATTATTTGAGTATTTAAGAAAATACAGAAATAATTTGGACGATGACAGATTGAACAAAGAATATGTCTTCAAAAGGCTATTTCCGAAAGGTGAAGAATATGTGGATTGGAAAATGCGTGAGTTAATGTCAGACCTCTCTAAGTTGATTGAAGAGTATTTTATTGTGAAAGAAGTAAAGGGAGATAAGCTGGAACGCGAGATGCTGTTGATTAAATCTTTTGATAAGAGGCAGGTCGATGACTTCTTTTTCAGAACTGCATATAAGTTGGATGATCAGATTGATGCCTTAGATATGAAAAATATAGAACATTATATCGCTCAATTGCAACTTCAGAGCAGATTATATTATCATTCCACCACATCAAAATTTAAAAATAAGGGGAGTAGAGAGTTGCTTTCAGGTATCATGTACAATACAGATATGTTTTACAGCCTTGCGAAACTGCATTACGGTTATGAGATTGCGGCTTGGGAACAGATAAGGGGAGAGAGACTGGAAGGATTGATACCGGACGGTGCTTTGGAGAAATTGCCGGCAAATGTAGTCGAGACGAATACCTTATTATACATTTATCAACTTTCCATAGGCTTGTACAAATTTCATAATTCAATTAAAGACAGTAACAAAGAAAAAGATGCTGAACGAACCCAAAAAGTTACCCAAAAATTGTATGATATGTATAATGATATAAAAAAACTTATCATTGATAATATTGATAAATTTGACAAAAACGAAGCATCGAAACTGATTACTTTACTTATTAATGCAGCAGGTGTTGCAATATCTAGCGAGAATACGAATAAGGAATATTTTTCAGTATATAAAGTAGGTGTAGTAAATGAGGTATTTACTACGGATGACTATTTTCCCCAAGCCCATTTCAATAATATAGTTACCATAGGCTGTAGTGTCGGTGAATACGAATGGATTCAAAATTTTATTAATGAATATTATACTTATCTACCGGATGAGGATGATAAAAAAGAAAATATCATTAGGCTTTATAAAGCTACCCTAAGTTTTTATCAAGAAGAATATGAACAAGTTGAATATCTTTTACGTACGCTTGAGTTTGAAGATGTATCATATGGATTGAGGCATTACACACTATTGATAGCAAGTCTATATGAGTTGAAAAACGAACTGCATGATTCGTGTGACAACTTCAAGCAATATATTTATCGAAAAAGTAATGCGAACTTTATAGGTTCTGATATTTACGAAAGACATAATAATTTTATCAAAATGGTACTACGCATAACAAATGTGCGGGGAAAGTTTAGACCCGATGTTGAAAAATTAAAAGATGAACTAGGTGAAATGAAGGAAATAACTATGAAAATATGGTTAAATGAAAAAATTACCACTTTGGGTAGAAAAAGCTATGCTGCGATGTGATGAATTTGGAGGAATGTCCAAATCAGGAAATTATTATTCAAACAGATCCATCACTTTAGACTTTGGACAGAGGGAATTAGGGAATTGGGAAATTCGGTAAACCTTTCGTTTTTAATTTTTTATAAAAAATAATTATTTACATATTTTTTATATTAATAAAATTAAAACAACTGATAATGAATAGGTTATGAATTTTAGCCTAATTTCTCAGTTCCCCAGTTCCCTCTGTCCAAAGTCTAATTATATAAAACGATAGGTAGTGGGTGTACGGTACTAAGGATGCTTATTCACTTTGTAAGTAATTTAAAATCAGTAAGTTGTGATTAATACATTCGACGCATAGTTTCATCCCCAACTTACCTACTCAAAGAGTCTGTCTTAAAATCTCTGAAAACGTGTCCACTTTTGAAAATAAGTGAAATAAATCCAAACCATAATATAAATTAGTTTTATTTTACGCAAAATTTACTCGTTACTTATTTTTGTTTTGCGTGGTAAATCCTATTATTGTTGGAAATTATATGTTTTGCAAATAGAGAACTAATTCAGAACAATTTTGTTCATTCAAACAACATCTTGCACACTGATAAAATTTACATATTATCAAAAGAATATTATCCATATTAACACGCTCAGAGCAGTGGCGATTCGTTCGCTTATTGGTACTTATCCTTATCATGGCGATACTGGAAGTCGTTGGTATTGCATCGATATTACCTTTTATGCAGATAGCCTCAAATCCGGGGCAGTTGCTTGAAAATCAATGGTTAAGCAAAATATACCATGCGTTTAGTTTTGAATCAGAGCGAGAAATGCTTATTGCGTCAGGCATATTAGTGTTAGTATTGATTACGGGGTCAAATCTTTTTAAGATTTTCGCTTCGTGGATGCAGCAGAAATTTACTTGGGATGTATCACATCAATTGGGGATGCGTTTGTTGCGGGTTTATTTGCGTAAACCTTACGGATATTTTCTGACACATAATTCTTCTGAATTGCTTGCCAACCTCGTGGTAGAAGTCGGAAAAATAACATCGGGGATTCTCACGCCTCTGTGTGAACTCATTGCTCAAATTATTGTTTCTCTGCTGATTTTTACTTTATTACTCATTGTAAATCCTACAATTGCGTTGGTCACTTTGTTGGTTTTGGGAACGGCTTATATTTTGGTTTTTCTTGCCCGAAAACGTTATTTGACACGACTTGGAAAAGAGCGTATCTCACTCAATCAATTTCGATTTACGCATTTGAAAGAACTTTTGAATGGGATAAAAACATTCAGAGTATATGGTGTGCAAGATTTTTTTTATCGTCGCTATGATATTGTTTCTGAACGCTTTAGCCAAATCCAACCTCGCGTACATTTGGTGTCAATCACGCCACGACACGTGGTAGAAATTTTTGCTTTCGGAGGTGTAATTGTACTGTTGTTGTTTCTGATTTCGCGGGGGCAAAGCCTTCAACAAATACTACCGATGCTGACCTTATATGTATTGGCGGGCTATCGTTTGTTGCCGGCTTTGCAAAAAGTGTATAATTCGCTTATCAAACTTCGCCACACTTTTCCCACCATAGAAATTCTGGAAAAGGATTTGCAGAAAGACGTTCCTTTACAGCAATTTGCGCCTATAAAAAATCCGATTGGCGAGTTTAATGCGTACTTAAAATTGGAGAACGTCAGCTTCTGTTATGATGATTCGAGTCCTGCGGTGATTGCAGATTTGAGCGTGACAATTCCGAAGGGAAAAACGATTGCTTTTGTCGGTTCTACGGGGTCGGGCAAAACGACTTTGGTGGATTTGATGACGGGTTTGTTGCATCCTCAAAAAGGGCATATACAAATTGATAAACATATCTTAACTGTCGATAATGTCCTGACTTGGCAAAGCCAAATTGCCTACGTACCGCAAGAGGTTTTCCTATTTGACGATACAGCACGACGCAATCTTTCCATTGGTTTGTACGATGATGAAGTAGATGAAGAATTGCTCAAAAAATCTACACAAATCGCTAATATAGATGATTTTATATGTAATGAATTACCTAAAGGTTACGAAACAGTTATTGGTGAAAGAGGGGTAAGATTGAGTGGTGGTCAGCGTCAACGACTAGGCTTGGCGCGTGCTTTATATCGACAACCGAAGGTCTTGATTTTGGATGAAGCCACAAGCGCACTCGATAGTATTACAGAATCATCGGTGATTGATTCGCTTAGAGAATTTTCGGAAGATTTGACCGTTATTGTCATCGCGCATCGGCTTTCTACGGTACGTCATGCCGATTGTATTTATTTGTTGGAAAAAGGACGCATTGTAGCAGAAGGAAATTACGAAAAACTGATACAGAAAAGTGAGATTTTTCGTGAAATGGTGGAGTTGGGTTAGTCCATAGGCTAACGTGAATTATTTGTTTGTTTTTTTATGTATGAAAATAAATAAACGTATTTAAATAACTTATTTTTAATTTATTATAAATAAAAAAATCGCAACTCAAAAACCCGTAACCCGCAACTCGAATCACTATGAGAATCAAAAATTTACTACTTCCGTTTGCGTTGTGGGTGTTCATTGTATTGCCCCTTCAAGTGGATGCCCACAAACCCGACCAGAGTTATATATATTTCAAGGTATACAAAAACAGTGTAGAAGGTACGGTCGAAATTGACATTAAAGACCTGAATGAAGCATTGAATTTGGGGCTAAATCTCGACGCCCTTCAAGCTACATTTGACGAAGGGGAAGACAAAAAACCTTTGCCGGAGGTACTGCGTCCGTATTATCCGCAAATAGAAAAATATGTCAGGGAACACGTCAAAATCAGCTCGCCACGATTTGGTGAACATCCAATGGAATTTACCGAACCAGAAATATTGGCAATCGAATCCGGCAATTATATACACACAAATTATACGCTCGGAAATATCACGGAAGTTCCTGAAAAAATGGATATTAAATATGATGTAATGTTTGATACTGACCCCGTACAAACCGGGCATGTCGTCATCGGACACAACTGGAAAGCAGGGGTCATTAAGATGAAAAAAACGGGTTTGTTTTCGGAAACAAAAAACGAAGATGAGATGATAGTGCACATCTTTGACCGTAACAAACGTGAGTTTCAACTCGACCTGACGGGAAATTCTTGGTGGCAAGGTTTCGTGGCGATGATTGGTTTGGGACGGCATCATATTTTTATCGGCACAGACCATATTTTGTTTTTAGTTGCTTTATTGTTGCCGGCTGTGGTGCGTCGCCGTCGTGAGCAGGGCGAACTTGCTTCCTCTGCCGCTTGGCAACCTGTCGATTCCTTTAAAGATGCTTTTTTGTACATACTTAAAATCGTGACACTCTTTACGATAGCGCATAGTATTACCTTGAGTTTGGCGGCTTTGGGTTTTATCAATTTATCTTCTCGCATCGTCGAATCCATTATTGCGGTGTCGATTGCATTGGCGGCTTTTCACAATATTCGTCCGCTCATCAATCGTGGTGAGTCGATTATTGCCTTCGCTTTTGGCTTGTTTCATGGTATGGGTTTCGCCAGCGTACTCGGCGAAAAAGGCTTGAATAATGAGTTTATGACGCTCTCTCTTTTGGGCTTCAACATCGGTGTGGAGTTTGGGCAAATCCTTATCATACTCATCATTTTCCCGATTCTTTTTCTGCTTCGCAAAACTTCTTTTTATCCAAAACTCATTTTCTGGGGTTCTATCTTGTTGATTATCATTGCCTTCTATTGGGTGTTTGAACGACTGTTTGAAATTGACCTGCCTGTGGACGATTTTATTTCTACGTATTGGCAGAAGGTGATGCTGAAATTAGGGATTTGGTAATCGTAACACAGACATTCTTGTCTGTGTCTGCTCCAAAGTACAGACAAGAATGTCTGTGTTACGAAATCCGCAAAAATCCGTATAATACACCTAATCTGTGTTCCATTTATGGTTGAAAAAGCTACAAAATCGTCCACCCTCGCCCGTTGGCGCGAGCGCAAAAAAAAACCACAGGCTGCTGCTATCTCGCGTAAGCCTGCGGACGCGTCTGCCCCCCTGTCGTATGGGCAGCAACGACTGTGGTTTTTGCAAGAAATGTACCCCGAAAATCCGATTTATAACTATGCAGAAACATATCGCTTACGCGGAAAATTGAATGTAGAAAACCTCTTGAAAGGCTTGGAATATGTGGCGCGACGGCAGGATATTTTACGCACCACTTTTGAGTCGGACGGTGAGCAAGTCATACAAATCATACACGACGAACCACGATTTGATATTCAAAAATACGACCTTCAAAATCAAACGAACCAACAAGAAAATATCCGAAAAATAACCGAACAAACCGCCCGTACACCTTTCGACCTTGAAAATGGCGCACTAACGAGAATTGCGATTATTCAATTAGCCGAAAACGACCATTTACTCGTATTGGCAATGCACCATATTATAGGTGATAGATGGTCGATTGAATTGCTGCAAGCCGATTGGGCAGTAGCCTATCAAGCCCTGCAAAATGGTGAAGCACTCCCCGAAAATCCACTTCAAATACAGTATGCGGATTATGCTTATTG
>ENA-ORXR01002716-ORXR01002716.1-marine-metagenome-genome-assembly--contig:-NODE-2716-length-16547-cov-125.344141_pt1 | contig 16547 bp, 12 predicted proteins | sample MGYA00237866_ERZ511479 | MGnify/ENA metagenome assembly ERZ511479 | reverse complement strand
TCACGCGGAATTTCTGGTACGTGCGAGTAGTGACATCTCAGAATACACCGAAGAGATTCCGCGTTCTTTCCGCGTTCTTCCGCGGTCAATCCGAACACCGCTTCCCGCGGTAGCCTCTCCCTCCAGTTCGTGCCGAACCTCACTTCTCGACCGGGACGATGCGGCACGCTTCGAAGGGGTTGCTATCGTCCACTGGAATGATGGTTTCCTCGCTATTGAAAAACACGTTGCCGTGGGGCTGCCAGTTGAGCAAATCGTTGCTGGTCTCAAGGCGGTAGGTGCGGCCGGCGGTGCCGCGGGCGCGAACCAGAACGCCGACCGGGCTGAGTTCGGTGCCGATGATCTCTGCTTGCTTCTCGAGGGTGCTGCGCCAAGCGATGCCGAAGCTCCGGTGGACGTCGGCGGAGATGTCGAGGGTGTAGGTGCCGGGTCCGAGGTAGGTCTGGTAAATGTGTTCGACGTTGTCGGCTTTGCTGAGGCTTTCGTCGATCGGGTTGGCGACGCCGACGCGGCGCAGGCGCAGGTCGAGGTCCGCGTCGATCGGCTTGGGTTCGAAGGTGTCGCCGGGGTCCATGTCTTTGAACTCGCGGTGCCAGGTGAGCACCACCGAAAGATCGCGTAGCACGTGGCCAGCTGGGACGGTGAGCGTGTACGAACGCGTGTCCGCGCCCTCCACCACATCGTAGTCCCAAGCTTGCAGGTTGTGCGCGTCGATGCGCGGCGGTCCGTTGGTGAGAATGCTGTGGCTGTTGTAGACATGCAGCTCGCCGACGCCAACGTTGGGGTCGAGCGGGCGGAACCAGTCGCGTGACCAGTCGGGGAATTCCTCTTTGGTCGCGCCGGCCATGAGCAGCGCTTTGATGACTTGGGGGCGCCGCGCTTGGATGAGTTCGTAACGGGCTTCTGAGGTCTCGATCAACAGGGCGGCGGCGCCGGAAACCATCGGCGCGGCGAAGCTGGTGTAGACGCTGGGCGCAACGAGGTCGGGTTTCACTCGGCCGGGCGCGTCGAACGTGGTCATGCCGCCGCTATGGTCGCCGTCGCTGGTGCCGACGGTGATCACGTTGTAGGCGTGCGCGAGCAACTCGGGCATGTCGTTGAGTTTGCCGTTTTGTAGGGTGACCACACTGACGAACTTGTCGCGGTCGATTTGGTAATCATGGCTGCGCAGCACGCGGGTGGCGCTGTCGGCGGCGGCGGCGCTGTTGCGGTAGGCAACCCAGCTGTGGTTGTGGACGCTCGCGTTTTCGATCTGCGGCTCACCTTTGTAGCCGTTCTCGGAACGCATGATCGCGCGGTCGAACCAGTCGGTGGCCAAGTAAATGTCGATGTCGCGTACGCCGGGGGCGACGCCTTCGAGCCCGTAAAATATGGCGCCGACGGTTTCGGTGTGGCCGTTGGGGCTGTCGTTTTCGCTGGAGCGATTGGTGAAGCGCTTGCCTGCGAACAGCGGGTCCTCGGTGTCGATGTAGTACCAGCCGGAGTTCGGCGCGGCCTCGGTCATGGCGACGAGGACGCCTTCGCCTGTTGGGGCGTCGCGTCCGAGTTCGTTGCGGAGTTGGGTGAGACCGATTTCTCCGTGTGCGGTGAGGGTTGCTTGGGCGAAGGCACTGGACGGAAATAAGCCCCCGGTCATCAGGGCGAGCGTCACCCCAAACAGCGTGCCGAACAACAGGACCAACCCGCCCCAAGCCGACAGAACGGCGCTGACGAACGTTGTTTGTCCGGCTGACTGTTTGAACCTGTGTGGCATAACCTGCATAAACCAATGAGTGGCAGAGACTTGGTAAAGCTACTCTACCCATCTTTTCAAAATTTGTACGCCATTTAAATGGATTCGCCACTGCTTTCGCCTTCGTTTTCTTCGACTTTCTTTCTTCGCTCCGCAATGCGTAGTGTTTCTGAAGCCGAATCCCTTATTTTTCAGCATCTCCCCGTATTTTCCTGCGCGTCGGTGCGCCTTGCGGAGGCTGGGGAACGGGTGCTGCGCGAGGCGATTTGTGCGGATCGGCCGCTGCCGCCTTATCACCGTTCGATGATGGATGGGATCGCGCTGCGGGCGGCGCTGGGTTCTTTGTCGGGCTCGAAGGGGCTGGAACTGCAGGTGGAGGGGACTCAGTATGCAGGGATGCCAGCGGGCAGCTTAGCGGACGTGGAGGGGGGCTGTGTTCGGATTATGACGGGCGCGGTGGTGCCGGCGGGAGCGGATTGCGTTCTGCCGGTGGAGTGGCTTGCGTTCGAGGAGGTCGCGGGAGCGGAGCGCGTTTCGATCACCGTGCCGGCGAACGCGCCTGACATTGTGCCCGGCTTGTATGTCCATGCGGAGGGGTCGGATCGGGCGGCGGGCGAGGTATTGGTGCCAGCCGGAACGCGGCTCGACCCACCAAAGATCGCGATCGCCGCCGCCGTGGGATTGGCGGAGGTGGTGGTCTCGGTTCGGCCGCGGGTGGCGTTGATTTCTACTGGCGACGAGTTGGTCGAACCAGGCCGGCCGATCGCGCCGCATCAGATTCGCCCATCGAGTACGTTCGGCTTGGCCTCGGCGTTGCGCGCGCTCGGCTGCGAACCGGTTCGCATGCATGTACCGGATGATCCGGAGGCGCTGGCGAAGGGGGTGGATGCAGCCTTGAATTCCTGTGACGCGATCGTGAGTAGCGGTGGCGTGTCCAAAGGCGGTAAAGATTTTTTACCCGGGGTGCTCGCCGAACTCGGTGTAACCGAGTATCTGCATCGGGTGAGTCAGAAGCCGGGGCGTCCGATGTGGTTCGGGGTGCGTGGGGCGGGGGAGGCGTGCACGCCGGTGTTCGCGTTGCCGGGCAATCCGGTGTCGACGTTGGTGTGCTTCCGGCGCTTCGTACAGCCCGCGTTCGAACGGGCGCTTGGTTTGGCGCTGCAGCCTATAGCCTTCGCTACCTTGGCGGAAGACGTTGTGTTTCGTCCAGCGCTCACACATTTTTGCGCCGTTTCGGTCGAGCCGAGTTCGGACGGGCGACTGCGCGCTACGCCGGTTCGGATTAACACCTCCGGCGACTTTGCTGCGCTTGGTGCGAGCGACGGCTTTCTGCAACTTCCGCCGGCGTCCGCCGAGTTTCCGGCGGGGGAAGTGTTTCCGTTCTTCGCGTGGTGAATGTTAGTCCGAACGACTCCTGTTGGACTTCCCGCCCAACCCTTGCTAGAAACTTTTTATGAGCGACCCCGAACTCACGCACATCAATCAAGACGGCCAGCCCGGCATGGTGAATGTCGGCGCAAAAGCGGTGACCGCCCGCCGCGCCGTCGCGCAGTCTATCGTCGAACTTCCTCCGGCGGTGACGGCCGTGTTCGATGGCGACGACGTGCAGACCAAGAAGGGGCCGGTGTTTCAGACGGCGATCATCGCCGGCACGATGGCGGCGAAAAAGACCAGCGAACTCATCCCGCTCTGCCACCCGATCGGACTCGATGGCTGTGACATTTCCATCGCGCTCGACGGCACCAATGCGGTGGTCATCGCGACCTGTTCGATTACCCACAAAACCGGCGTCGAGATGGAGGCGTTGACGGCGGCTTCGGTTGCCGCGCTGACCATCTACGACATGTGCAAAGGACTGTCACACGACATCGTGATCCGCGAGACCCGCCTGCTGGAAAAGACCGGTGGCGCATCTGATTTCAAGGCAGGGAACCCTGCGGGATGATCTCGCTGACGCTTAGCTATTACGCTTCCTTGCGTGAGGCGCGCGGCTGTTCCGAGGAGCAGCTTGAGACGACGGCGGCGACGCCGGCCGAGCTGTTGGCCGAGTTGGATTTACCGATCGCACAGGTGCATTTACGCGCATCTGTGAATCATGAGTTCGTCGACTGGGATCACCCGCTTCAGGCGGGGGATGTGGTGTCGTTCGTGCCGCCGGTGGCGGGCGGGTGACAAAAGCCGAACCGTAGCGCCGTGCTTCCTATGATCCCAAGCGAATGGGATGACCCGAACCAACGTCTGCCGCCATCTTGATCGGCCTCAACCGCACCGGCTCGGGAGGCCCCTCGCCCTCCAATTTTTTGATTTTGAACGATCCAGAAATAACCTGGACCGAAACCGAAACCGATCACGATCACGACCACGATTTGGCTCGGCTAGGAGTCTGTCGGGCTTCGGTTGCACAACTGATCAACCGCGGTTGCGGGCTGGTGCCAAGCCCCAAGGGGGCGAGACAACGTAGCCCGCGGGTGGAGTGAGGTACGAACGCAACCCCGGGGATTGGCCGGAGTTGACCGAGGCGCCCCAAGGGGGTGCGACAAAAGCTCAAGCAAAAAACCAATCCTATTGTCGTCCCCCGTTGGGGAACCTCATCACCCCCACCTCAACCCGGGGCTGCGCTCATCCCGCCAAAGCGAGATTCGCTGACCCCGGGCTATCCCGCCTTGCGGGATCTCGCCCGCTTTGGGGCTTTCTCCCCCCTAGGAGCCTCGTGGTCATTGTCGTAATCGTCGTCGTAATCGAATCCGACGCGAAGCGGCGAGATTCCAGAAATTGAAGGGACCCGTTCCCGGGAGCTCGTTTATGCGGAGAAGGAATCAACAGTGGAGAGCAATCGAAGGACCTACGAGATCCTTTTGGGCCGTATTACCGCAGGGCGGACGAGTTCAGGGATCGTCCGTGTCATCGAAAAAAATGTTTGGCGCGATCGGGCCCTGCCAATCGATCTCCTACAGCGGATTGCCAAAAGCGATGGAGATGGGGCAATCCGTGGCCGCATGTTGCTGGCCGAATGGCTTCGTTGAAACCGAATGAAATCTGGAATCTAACGCTTCGGCGGTTCCGTCTCCAAGATCGTCGCGCCGAACTCGGGATGGAGCACCAGGATGGCAAAGCGTTGTACGTCGTTCAGGGTTTCCGAATTGAGGCTGACGTAGTCGAAGCGACCGCGGAAATCGGTGTAGCCGTCTTTAAAGAACTTGATCTGGCCGTCGCCGAGGCGGGCGTAGACTTTGACGTAGGTTTTGCTCAGCGGCTTCGCCGTGTCCTGATGCAAAACCTGAACGTGGCCGTAGTTCTCGATCGGGCTGACCGTGAGATCGTTGGCGTAGACGGCGGCGCTGTCCTTCACGCCGCCTGCGACGAGTTCGACCATGACGTTGCGGTTGCGGAACTTCTGCGGGATGGCGAAACGCGTTTTGTTCTCTTCTTCAGCGAACGGTAACTTCTGCGTGAACGCCGGTTTCACAAAGGTGAAGGTCGCGCTCTGATCTTTGACAAACGGGTTGCGCGAGAACAGCAGTTCGATGTCCATCGGGTACAAGTTCACCACCGCGCCACCGAGGTTCTGGTGGTCGATCTCGACCTCGCGGTCAATCACGCTGACGTGCATCACCGGTTCGGTGCCGGCGAGCAAGTCCTGGGACTCGTCGCGGTTCTCGTCGTCGGCGAGTTCGGGTTTCTCGTCGAGTTGGTTGGCCAGAGCGACGAACTTGCTGCGCCACTTGTCGACCGGATGTTCGAGATAGGGGCCGGCGATTTCGCGGGCGGTGGTTGCATCTTCTTGGGTGATCGCGAACCAGGCCGCCATGTAGTCATATTGCAACTGCGTCGACACGGCTCCGCGATCGACTTTGCCGAAGTGGTCGAGCGCCTCGCCGGTGCGGTCTTGCAGCGCGAGGTAATAGCTGACGGCGAGGTGGTCGGTGTCGTCGAAGGCCGGGCGGTAGCTGAGCACGCTGAGCAGTTCGTGGTATTGCTGATGCAGGGCGTGGTTGGCGATGTGGCGGCGGCGGCCAAGTTGGTGCGCGCGGCGGTTGACCAAGGGATCATACTCGAGATGCTCGTAGCGGTGACGCAGCACCGGGTCGATTTCGAGCAGCGGTGAGTCGAGCCAGCGGCCGCACTGTTCGGGGAAACCGGTGTGTTTGAGGAAGGTCTGCGAACGCGCCACATCGCGGTGGTACACCGCGTATTGCCAGACGGTCTGGTGATAGTGGAGGCGGTCGGTGAGGCGTTCGAGCGCGCGTTCGAAGAAGGCTTTGTCCTTCAGGCGCCAGACCATTTGATTGAGGTCGATGCGGTTCAAGTTGGCTTGGTCGAGGTAGTCGAACAAGCGGTCCTCGTCGGCGTTCTGCGAGATCCAGGCCCAACTGGTTTCGTCGACATCGCTGGGTTCGTCGACCACCTTGAACGTGGTCGCCTCGGCGCGCGCGACCAGTTCCTCGTTGCGCGCGACGTTCACCGGGAAGTGTTCGAACGAGCCACTCGCCGGGAAGTAGAAATAGTACTCGAGGGTGCGGGTGCCGAAGGGTTCGAGAACGACATCGAAGCCGCGCGTTTGAAAGCCGCGTTGCACCGGGATCGCGCCGCGCGGGATTTGCAGCATGGCGTCGAGCTTTTGCCGGCTGGAGTTCGGGTTGGTCAGGATGACTTGGGTGCCGTAGACGACGCCGCGCAAGAACTCGTCGCGCACGAACTTGTCGAAGCGTTCGTTGTTTTCGTTGCGGTAGCGGTCGTCGGCGCGGAAGAAGTTTTGCGCCACGAGAATCGGGGTCTTGTCGGCTGCTTCTTCGCTTTCGCGAATCTCTTGGTGGAACAGGATGGCCGGTTTGTTGAAGGTGAGTTCGATGTCGCCGTCCTTGAGTTCGGCCTGGTCGAGCGAACCGCCGTCGAAGGGTAGATCGAGGACCGCGAGGGCGAGCATCATCGCGGTGAAGTTCTGGGTCGGCTGGCTGATATGCTGCGACAGGAACGGCGCGTTGCCACCGTCGGCCAGATGCGCGGCGTAGTCATTCCAGAACGCGTCCACGGCCACCAGATCGCCGGTCTGCTGCTGGATGCGCAATTGGTAGTAGTTGTTCTCGGCCCACTCCTTGGTCTTTTCCAGTTTGACGAAGAAGCGCCGGGTCTCGTCACGTACCGATTTGCGCAGGTCGCCGAAGTTTTTCTCGATTGCCAGATTACTGCGTTTCGACTTGGAATCGGAGAGTTTGCCGGACACCATGATGGATTGGTCGAGTTGCTTTTCCGCTTGTTGCTTTGCTTCACCGAGCATGCGCAGCGATTCGCCGGCGACCGGTGTGCTTGCCGGCGCGGCTGCGCCTGGTGCGGCAAAACCGCCGGTGGAAAATCCGAACGTCGCCCCGCCGCCGCCCTCCGCAGCCTTGTCTCGGCTGGACCGGCCAGCGTACTTCGTCACCACACCGTCCATGTCCGAATCAATTCGTTCGTCCATGAGCATTTCGCTTTCCTCCAATTCCAGGCTGCTAATGCTGCCGAGCAACGCGCCGAGCCGTTCCAACTGCTCGGCATTTTCGCCGCCTGCGCCGAGCGCGCCGCTGTTGATGCCAGCGAGAAAGCGACCGTTGTCGCCGTCGATATCGGGCGGGATCAGGTCGAAGCGGTCTTCGATCCAGCGCGCGGTGGACGCCGAACCGCCCGGCCGCCGACCGGCCAGCAGGATTTTTTCGACGTGGTTGAGTCGCTGGAAGGCCCAGGGTTCGAGGTAGGTGTCGAGCGGGGATTCCAACAGCCAATGGTCCATGAAGGTCTGGTCCTTCTTGTTGGCGAGATAGGGTTTGATCACGCGTTCGAAGAAGGGGCGGTCTTTGTGGTACAGGAAAAAGCTGAGTTCGTGGCAGGCGTATTTGCTGTAGGCCGAACGCTTCTCCGCCTCGTTCATGTCCGGCCACTTGAGCACGAAACGGAACTCGTCCAAGGTCGGGTTGCCGCTGAGCGTTTGCATCAGTCCGAACACGCCGGCGAGCGAATCGTAGATCGCGAACGTCGCGGTGCGCCCGTCACGGATGGTGAAGGGTTTGCCGTCGCCGGCCATGACCGAGGTCAGTTTTTGTTCGGCGTAGCCTTTTTTCGGGTCGAGTCCGCGGCGCAGGCGGAGGTCTTCGAGTTCGAGTTTTCCCTCGTCGAGATAGAACGGGCGGTAGACCGTGTTGAGTGGGTCGACCGCGACAATGTGCAACTGCGGTTTGCCTTTGAGTTCGTTGATCTTCACCGTGATCACGCCGTTGGTGTCGGGTTTGAGGTTGAGCAGACGCACCGAGGGTTCGGCCAGATAATTGATGTCGGGATGCACGCCTTCGCCACCGGCGTCTCTCCCCTCGCGATCGGACACGTTTGCCCAAGCCAGACCGTTGATCGATTGTGAACGTCGCCCGCGTGATTGCCCTGCTTTGTTGGCCTTGGCCTTAGACTTTTTGGCGAGGGCTTCGTTCGCGGTGACCAAGTCGTCCATCGCGACCGAGTAGTTGCCGCCCTCCTTGGCGTCCTGATCGGTCGCTTCGGTTTCGCGAACTTCCCAGGGGTTGAGCAGCAAGCCGGGGCGTTTGAGCATGTTGCCGGCAAAGCGCTCCGCCGTCTGGCGGTCGAGAATGTAGCGGTACTCGTCACCGATGTCGCGGCCGGACTCGTAGAACGAACGTACCGGCGCCAAATCCTGAACCGACTGATGCGGGCTGCGGCTGTCGAGCAAACCGACGAAGGGGTTGTAGGCGGGTTGGTACCAAGTCGCGAACACGTGCAGGCGAGTGTGTTTCCCCGCGTTGGCGAGTTTGATCTTCACGGTTTTGTCATCGGCGTCGATCTCGCTGATCTGCAACGGGGCGGGATTGATGAACTCGAGTCGGCGCGTCTGGCCCTCGCTGATGCGCACTGGGATGCGTTGCATGCCGTGGGCTTTGAGCGTGAGTTCGTAGTCGCCGGGTTCGAGCGGCGGTAGGATGACGAAGCCTTTGCCGCCTTTGAGTTCGGCGCGGTGGTCGGCAAAATATTCGCCGCTGCGCAGGGAAAACAGGCTCAAGTCCTCGACGCGCATGGCATCGATGGCGGGTAGCGCAATCGGTGTTTGCTCGCCGGCGTAGCCGTGGATCGAGGTGGGGATTTCAAGTGAAGCCTCTTCCGGCACCAAGGTTTTCTCGCGCAGGTTCGCGCCCCGAACCCGCACCGACTGGATGTTGTCGAGCGGGCCGAGATTGGTCGAACCCTTCTCGTCGGTCTGCAGGACGATGTCGATAACCTGGGTGAACCATTTGTGTTGCACCTCAATATTGAGCGGCCGGTTGGCCACCGCTTCGCCGTTGCGGCCGCGCACATCGATCAGATAGTCGTCACCGATGCGGGTGAAATTGATCGCCTCGGTGGTGCTGGTTTCGTCGATTTGGTTGAGTTGGAAATTCTCGCCGTGACTGACCTTGTCGCGGCGGTTGGCGGTGATGTTTTCGACTTCACCTTGCACCACGATGTTCAGCGAACGCAGGTCGCGCGGCACCTTGAACGGGACGACCAGTTCTTCGCCGATATCGAACGCGAGTCCGCCGATCTCGCGCTGGCTGCTGGTGCCTTCCAGATCGGTGGAGGTGATGATCAGGCGCGGCTTCTCGATCAGTTTGGGGTTCACCGGCACGCCGTTGAGGGTGAGCACCGGACGCAGCACCACTTCGGCATCGCCCTCGTGTTGCAGTGCCTCGTGGTCGACGTGCATGCCGCACTGCAGCGCGTAGCTTTCGGCCTTGTGCGGGAAGGAAACGAGGCTGGCGAAATCGCCGTCGCGTAGGATCAGCTTTTCGGTTTTGGGCGAGGTGGAGTAGGGGACGATGACGATGCCGTTCTTGTCGGTCTCGAACTCGCGTCCGCCGATCCAGGCAGTGGCCGTCTTCACCGGCTTTTGGTCTTCGTCGAGCACCAGGAACCCGTGTCCGGCCGAGGTCGAACGTGTCTCGACGTGCAGGCGCCCCTTCTGCACCAGAGCGCGGCTGCTGAAGCCGTTGCCGATGAACTCGACCACCCACACGCCGCGTCCTTTGAGTTGCGGGAAGCTGAAGGTTTCGGTGATGCGGCGTTCGGGCGTGCGATTGCTGCGGTCGTTTGCGTCGAAGGTTTTGGTTTCCTCCGAGGTCGCGACCAGGCCGTCGAGATTGATCGCCAGGTTCACCGGCATGCCCATCTCGCGGAAGTAATTGAAGCTGTTGACCTCGTAGACTTTGACCAGCAATTCGGGGACGTTCTTGATGTCGACCACGAGTTTTACCAGATCTTTCGGACCGATGTACTTCGGGTTTTCCGGGCGGAAATTGATCTCTACCGACTCTTTCAAATTGCGGTAGACCGACGGCGACAGCATCGAGGCCCACTTCTCAACGTCGCCTTTGCCGTGCAGGATTTTGGTGCTGGCGAAGATTTCTTTGAGGAAGGGATCGCGCAGGTAGGGCGCGTATTTTTTGTAATCCTTGGCGTCGATGAAGAAGCGTTCGAGGTACTCGCGCAGCAGGCCTTCGTCGCCGCGGACCGGCGAGAGGCAGGGGCTGGGAAAGTTCTGGTTGAGCTTGGCCCAGCGGTTGCGGTGTTCATCGCGGTTGATCCAGCGGGGCTCCATATAGGCGAGGTTGCGCGGGATTTTGACGTAGTCGAGAAAGCGCGCTTCGTCGATTTGGCCGCGTTCGAGATCGAGTCGCAGGCGTTCGTAAAGGGTGTTGAGTTTGAGCGAATTGTGGACCGGGTCGAGGGGTTCGACGAAGTCCCAGATGCGGTCGAGCGCGGCGACGCGTTGATCGAGGTCGACGTCGAGATCGACATCGGCGTTGGGCGAGAGGCGCTTGATGTGTTCGTTGACGAACGCGCCGTTGCGCAGCAGTTCGGGTTGTTTCTTGGCGAGCTGTTTTAGTTGGTCGAGCGTGAGACGGCTATGGATACCGTGGCTGCCGAAGCCGCCGCTGTTTCTGTATTTGAGGTCGAGCGCGATCAGGTCGACAAGGCCAGGCCAGTCGGGGCGTTCGAGGCGGGACAGCAGGGCGCGGCGATGGTCGGCGCTTAGGTTGTCGCCTTGCAGCAGGTCGAGGCCCCAGGGAGTGAAGCGGTTCAGCGCGTCGCCGTAGCCCATGGCGCGTTTTTTATAGACGGCGGTAGCGATGCTTTTTTGGTCGAGGCTGGTGGGGAAGTCGGGTTTGCGCGAGACTTGTCGGGTGTGGTTGAAGCGCAGGTTGAGTTCGTCGATGATCCGCGTCCAGGCGGCCTCGGCGGATTTGGGGCTGTCGCCGAAGTGGAGCAGCGCGTGGCGGTTGCGCAGTTCCTTCATCGAACTGGGTTCGGAGCGGCTCTGTTGTTTCAGGCGGGCCGCCCATTTTTTCATATTATCGTTCCAGGCGTCGTCGTCCTGGCTGTGTTCGAAGTGGAGGCCGTGGTAGTAATAGTACTCGTCGGTGCCTGGGATGAGTTGCGCCAGCACGGACGCGCGGTTTTCCGCGAGCGCGAACTCTTCGATAAATCCAATTTCAGCGGCAGACACGGGCAATCCCAACAAGGCTAGTAGCGCCAGTAAGCTGGCGATTCGAAGGTGTATTTTCATGAGTCATTCCGGGTTTCATTGGGAAACGTGGGCGCGTGCGGGTTGGTTCAAGCAAAGGTTCAAATTGAAGACACGCGGGCAGGATGTTTGTTAGAAACTAGGCGGTGTTCGGGGAAGATGAAAGGTTGAAGATGGGAGGGGAGGGCTTATGATGATCGCCATGTTCACCAAAATCTTGGCGCTTCTCTTCGCCTTGCTCCTTGGCTCCTGTTCGAACTTCACGAAATCCACCGCCATGCCATCCAGCCCAACGCCCCTCGAACTTGAGATCGAAGCGGCCTGCCCCGACGGGATGGAAATTCCGGAGCCGTTCCGCCAGCTGTTCCGCTGGATCGAAACCAAGGGCACGGTGATCGTCGACGACGGCGAATTTATCGAGGAAAACAAGGGCAAGCACAGCGGCACGCTCTCGATTGTCGAAGATCTGTGGGAGGGCCAGCGTGGCACGCACGTGTACTTTTCTTCGAAATACGATCCGTGGAATCCGGCGTGGGCGAAGGCGGTCAACGCGGCAGAGTTCGACCGCTTGTTCGTTTTTATCCGCACCGGCGGGGACGGATCCTATGCGGGGCTCTGGCGCAACGATGACGGCGACTTGAAGGTGGTGCACTTGGGGTCCGGATCGGGTTCGACGATGGCGTGCGTTATCGCAGAGTCGCCGGTGGACTTCCTGCGCCTGCTGGCCATCGGCTACAGTGAACTCTCCATGATTGATTCACAATCAAACGATCCGCCAAGTGAACATGGCGACATCCCTCCCCATACTGAGTTCCAAGCGTGGGTTCGTGAGACCTTTGGCGTCACCATTCCGAAGACCGCGAGCGAGATTGTCGGCGAGCTCGCCTTTTACGGAGATGAGAATCCGGACGACGAGTTCCTGCAGTGGTTGGAAGGTGTGAATCCTTAGGCGGGAAAGATGGCGATAGAGTGTAGTAAGGTGGCTCTCCGCTCCCGTGCATTGCGTATAGTCGCCTGGGCGGGGCCGGCCTCCCATTTTTTATTATTCCGAACTCGGCCTTGCCTACAGAGCTACTCAGGCTGCCACCGCTACTAGCGACCACTTGTGGTCACGGACAGCGCCGCGATGCAGGCGGTATCACTACGCAGAACCCGCGGACCCAAGCGGCGTGGCAGCAAGCCGCGCGCGCCGAGCAACTGCAGTTCAAACTCGTTCCAGCCGCCCTCCGGACCCAACGCCAACAACGTTGAACCCGTCGCGGGCGTGAGCGCTTTGGTCGCGCGTGGGTGGAGCATGAGGCAGTTGCCATCGGCGATCTGTTCGGCTTCGATGATGCCCGGAATCTCATCCTCCGCGAACTTGCGGAAGGCACGGTGCACACTCACCTCCGGCAGGTGCGTGTCGACCGCTTGTTGCAACCCTTCGATCAGCAGCGGACGATAGGTCTCGGGCGTGATCACATGCGAATCAAAATAGAAGCGTTCGACTTTTTCCGCGTTCACCAAATGAATGTGCGCGACGCCCAAGGCGGCCAACTGGGCCCACAGGCGGCGCAGCACTTTCGGCCGCGGCACGGCGAGCACCAGATGCGTGTTCGGACGCGGCGGCGTCTCGCCCCATATGCAATCGCCCGTCACCGTCTCTTCGTCGACCTCGACGATCTTCGCCGAACCAAGCGGACCATCAAGCAAGCCGATCTTGATCGTGTCGCCAACGCTTTTGCGCAGGACGTTGCGGATATGGGTTGCCCGTTCGCCGTCCAGACGGACGCGGCGGTCATCCAGAAGCTCGGCGGGTTCGATGAGGATGCAGTTCACTTAAGGGAAGATGGAAGGTGAAAGATAGAAGGTGGCGAGGGAAGAGTTCTTCCAAATAGGCTTCAGGCCCAGCCAGAGCCGATGGTTTTGTAGGGCAGATCGATTTCTATCCTGGCGCCTTTAATCTTCCCTGTGGCTGATTTGAATTTGCGTGATATTTGCGAGGTCAATGTCAATTATTGTTCCGGTGTCACCGTAGCAAATGAGGTGTTTGTCGATGACCTCCGCTTTGTGGATCGGATTTGAAAATGTAAAAAAGACAGACCAGTTTAGGTCGCCATTTAGTTTTGTGGAGGTGACGTACCCTTCATTTCCCATGGCGCCATTTCCAAATACAAATTTTTGATTCTCATATTCAAATGCGCCAAAAATACCAATCTCCGTCCAAATGTCATCATGATATTTTATGATACCTTCCAAACTCGCATCGCAGAGTGGAAACCAGTAGTGTATAATTTCGCCAGTCTCGGGATCTTTCACACGATAGGTGTTGGCCACCGTCACGGTGCCATTGGCATAGGCAATGCAGTCCCAACCGATGGCATAACCTTGCCGCCACTTTTCCTGTACTGTTGGTTTCATGATCAATGCTGTATTCGCGACGCTGGTAAAGGGCACAAAAAAAGCCGTGGGTTTATCCCACGGCTTTTCTGAGTCGTCAGTTCCGGCTCCCAACCGGGCGCCCGGCCTGACTACTAACTCCTGGCTACTAGCTACTACTAGCCCTGAAACTTCTGGTCTTCGAACAACCAGGTGCTGAGGTAGCGTTCGCCGGTGTCGCAACCGATGGTGATGATCGTCTTGCCGGCCATGTCGTCGCGCTTGGCGATTTCGACGGCGGCGTGGACGTTGCCACCGGCGGAGATGCCGATGAGGATGCCTTCTTCACGGGCGCAACGACGCGCCATGGCGGCGGCTTCTTGGCCGTCGATCTGGAACACTTCGTCGACGTAGTCGCCGTGGTAATTGTTGGGGATGAAGCCGGCGCCGATGCCTTGGATCTTGTGGCCGCCGGGTCCGCCGCCGGAGAGGACGGGAGAGCCTTTGGGTTCGACCGCGATGGCGAGGAACTCGGGCTTCTTGGACTTCATGAAACGGCCCACACCGGAGACGGTGCCGCCGGTGCCGACGCCGGCCACGATCACGTCGGCTTCGCCGTCGGTGTCATCGTAGATTTCCTGGCCGGTGGTGGCGTAGTGCACTTCCGGGTTGGCCGGGTTGTTAAATTGCTGCGGCATGAACGAGCCGGGGTTTTCCTCGACCAGTTCGGCGGCTTTGGAGATCGCGCCAGGCATGCCGTCGCCGGGCGGGGTCAGCACCAATTTGGCACCGAGAATACTCAGCAGGTGGCGGCGTTCCATGCTCATGCTTTCGGGCATGGTGAGAATGAGGGGTAGGCCTTTGGCGGCGCAGACGAAGGCGAGTGCGATGCCGGTGTTGCCGCTGGTCGGTTCGATCACGAGACCGCCAGGCTTGAGGCTGCCGTCGGCGAGCGCGGTTTCAATCATCGCTTTGCCGATGCGGTCTTTGACGCTGGACAGCGGGTTTTGCGACTCGAGTTTGACGAGGACCTGCTTGGCTTTGATGCCTTCGGTTACGCGGTTGAGTCGAACGAGGGGGGTGCCACCGACTACGCCGGTGATGTCATTGTGGATGTTGCTCACAGTTTAATTCTCCTGAGAATTTTGGTTTTTCGCGCAAGCCCTATCGGATTTTCGTGCTTTAGGCAAATGCGCAATTTTGCTCAAGAGAGCGCTCGATGCCGGAGTCCAAACCAGCGAATCTCGCCACCCATTTCTTTGCCAGCGTTCTCGCGAGAAGCCTCTATCGACTGCGCTGGCTGATCATTGCCGGGCTGTTGGCCTTGGCGGCAGCGATGGCACTCTGGCAGATTCCGAACCTGGCCTTCGATCTGTCTTTCGGGACCTTGTTCGAGGCGGAAGAGGGTGACCGGCAAGCCCTCCGCGATCGCGAAGGATCGTTCAGCGGAATCTTGCCCGAGTTCGTGGTGACCGGCACCTAGCCGGAAGCTGTCACCCAGAAAGAGTTGGCCGCGTTCGATGCGATGCGGCGCCGGGTCGAAGCTCTGCCGGCGATCGTGGATAGTTTCAGCCTCACCGACACGCCCGCGTTCCGCGGCATCGAGTTCGGCGGACGCGCCGCGACCGGAGAATTGCTGCGCGAGGTGTTTCCCGATGTGCCGCTGATCGAGATCGCTTCGACCCTCCCCGAACTCGCGTGGATGTGAACAACCGCTTGCTCGGCGAGCTGCCGGCACGAACAGAAGCGGTTCAAGACTTCCGCTGGTTCGAAGATCAGTTCGGCGGTCTGTTGCGGATGCAGTTCGACATCAAGGGCGACTTGCTTGACGCCACCAACTTCGAGGCGGTTCAAGGATTGGTCGCCGCGTTGATAGAGGACCAGGACGTCACCCACGTCGAAAGCTATACCGAGTATCTGGGCGCCTTCGCCGATCCTGAGCCGAGTTCCGAGGACCTGTTTGTCGCCTCGCAAATCCTGCGCGGCTTCGGCCGACTGCCCACGCATGTTCTGCAAGACAACTTCGAGGCGGGCCGGGTGATTTTCTTCACTAAAGACCTTGGCAGCACCCGTCACCTCGAACTGATCGAACGCGCCCAGTCCGAGATCGTCAACTTCCCTGCGGCACTCTCAGCGGTCGAAACCGGGCCGGCGGCGCTGGCGCATTCGGGCATCCGTCTGGTGGTGACGACCTTGATGCGTAGCCTGTCGCTGTCGTTTTTTGTGATCACCCTGGTGATCGCGTTTGCGTTTCGTTCGTGGCGTTTCGGTTTCCTGTCGTTCCCCTCGAACCTGCTGCCGATTCTGGTCGCCATTGCCATGGCGGGGTGGGTCGGCATAGAGCTGCGCATCGGCGTCGTGGTGGTGTTCTGCATCGGTTTCGGTTTGGCGGTCGACGACACAATCCATTTTCTGTCCCGCTACCGCGTGGCGCGTCGTTCGGGCGCCGACGTGGACGCGTCCATCGACCAGACCCTGCGCACGACCGGTCACGCTCTGGTCCAGACTTCGCTGGTTCTCGGTATCGGTGGACTCAGTTATTTCGCCGCTTCGTTTCAATCGATCCAGGACACCGGCGTGCTGCTGCTGACGATGATTGTGGTCGCGCTGGCCAGCCGCGTTAGTGGTGACATCTGAGTAGCTTCGGCTGTAGGCCGCAGGCCAAGGCCGGGGTTGGCATAAGAGAGATCATAGCCCCGCAAGGCGGGGTGACACAGGGGACTTGATGGTGCGTCCGACCAAAGAATTCAGGCAGCAGATGCCCCTCGGAGCCATGAGGCCGTTCCGACCGGACAGGAAGCGAAGAACGCGTGCAAATGGGCAGACCGGTCGGCTCACAGGGGGGCCAACTAACCCCGGGTTCCGCTCGTACCCTCGCTGCACCCGGGGCTACTTTCTTGCCACCACTCCGTGGTTCGTCGT
>ENA-ORXR01002715-ORXR01002715.1-marine-metagenome-genome-assembly--contig:-NODE-2715-length-16553-cov-16.796735_pt1 | contig 16553 bp, 11 predicted proteins | sample MGYA00237866_ERZ511479 | MGnify/ENA metagenome assembly ERZ511479 | reverse complement strand
CATTTTGAAAATGCAAGGCAAGTTTGAGCATTACATCTGGATTTTTATTGCTACCCACAGTTTTCACCGTAGTGCCTTTATTATAAAATACCAAAATTTGTTTTTAAAAAGTAGTTTAGCAAACGGATACTTAGAGATGTGGGGTGTCAATAGATTTTAAAAATATCTGACGAGTAGGCATCTACCTCAAAAAAATAAAATCAATACGTATATAATTTTAGTAAAATATGTAGAAGAGCCAATATTATTTTATTTTTTACTGATAATTAGTAATTAACAAATTATATATTTTTGTTATTTAAAATTTTTCATTCAAAATTCATAATTGGCGAACACATTGGACTGCATTTGTCGATTTTTAATATTAAGGCAGCCCATTGGGTTGCCTTTTTTTGTTTGTGACACACTCAAATTTAAACTGATGCCTACTCTCTGCCTTTTAATCATTCCTCAAAGCCGTAATAGGATCCAGCTTTGCCGCACGTCGGGCGGGAACGATACCAAATAATAAGCCAATCGCCACCGAAACGCCAAAGGCGAGTCCGATAGACCAAAGAGAAACGATGGTTGGAATTTCGGCGATACGCGCCACAGCTTCGGCGAGTAGTAAGCCCAATGCGACACCAACAATGCCACCAATAAGACTGATAAATACAGCTTCAAAAACGAACTGCTGTACAATATCGCGGCGAGTAGCACCAAGTGAGCGGCGCAGACCAATTTCCTTGATACGTTCCATCACAGATGCGAGCATGATATTCATAATCCCGATACCGCCGACGAGTAGCGAAATACCCGCAATGGCACCAAGTACGATATTGAAAATATCTTGAGTGCGTTGTTGTTGTTTGAGCAAGAGTTCGGGGATAGTGATTTCGTAATCGGCGACTTTCCAATGGCGGCGTTTGAGCATACGCCCGATGATGTCGGCAGTGGCTTCGAGTTGTGCCGTATTTTTCACGCGAATGACGAGGCGGTCTAATTGGTTGTAATTTAGATTTGGTTCCTCGTCTTTTTTGTTTTGAAGCATGTAAGAGGTGAGCAAGGCGCGATTTTCAAAGCGCAACAAAGCCGTTTTTATAGGTACGTAAATGTCGGAATTATAATCGCGGATGCCCAGATTTTCGAGTCCGCCTTTGGTCGCATAGCGTCGCCCCAGTACGCCGATAATGGTCAGCCATGTATCGTTGCATTTTACTTTTTTGCCAATGGGGTTTTCACCGCCGAATAGTTTGGTTTGTACATTTTTGCCAATGATGCAGACGGGCAGACCATCTTTCATTTGCAAGGCATGAAAAGTACTGCCACGATCGACTTTGAGGTTATTCAATTCAAAAAAAGCATTGCGGACACCCACACATCGTACTTCCTCACTACGCCCTTTTCGAATGGCTTTGGCAGGCAATATAAATTCAGGACTGATGGCTTCCACAGTAGGGACGTGCGTCTCTATTGCCCGCACATCTTCCATCGACAAGCCGGGCGAAAAGGCGCGTTTGGCTGCCTTTTTATCTATCGTTTTTTCTTCCTCTTCCAGTACCGTTTTGATAACAATATTATTGGAGCCAATGAGTTTCATTTGCTCCAACAACTCCTGTCGCGCACCCGTACCTATCGCCAACATCGCTATCACCGCCGCCACACCAAACATGATGCCTAATGCCGTCAGTAATGCCCTTAGCCGATTGGTAAAAACCGCCTCTAATGCTGTGTTGAAGTTGGAAAAAAGCCTTGACAATTTTTGATTTTTAATTTTCGATTTTTGAGTGAGTTAATTTTTGATTTTTGAAGAATCTACTACGGGGTTTTGCGAAGCAAAATTCAATCAAAGATCAAAAATCACTCAATCAAAAATCCTTTTGAGTGAATTTTTCTTTTTCGTTTTCTTCCAGTCGAATTAATTCCAAATCATCGGGATTTTCGGGAATAGAAAGGTAAATCTCTTCGTCTTTTTCTACACCTGTTTTGATGATAACCTGAGCATCGTTGTACTCTCCGGCGATGACCTCCTGACGCACGGTAGCTCCGTTTTTTTCTATAAAAACAAAATTGACATCTTCATGGCTGTGCAGGGCTTCGAGCGCAATGTAAGTCACGTCTTGAAATGATTCGGTAAGAATGGCATTTGAGGTCGTCATTGATGGGCGCAGAAGCGTATCTTGTTCCATAATTTCAATTTTGATGTCAAATACTTTGGCATCAAAACCGGGACGTTGCTGACCGATATTGCCAATATAGATGACTTCGCCCATGTAAGTTTTGTCGGGTAAGGCATCGACTTTCATCTCTACCTTTTGACCGATTTTTACGCCACTAATGTCAATCTCATTAACGTAAGTTTCGGAGACCATCACGCTCAAATCCGGCAAACTCGCCACCACCGAGTTCCATGAGCTAATGGTAGAACCCGTTGTGACTTTGCCGCCTTGCCAACGGTCGCGCTCATACACAATCATGCCGTCGCTCGGCGCAGTGACGGTGAATTGCTTGCTCATTTTTCGGGTATCTTTTACCTTTTTGTATTGCTTATTTTTTTCGGAGAGTACCTTGTTGACTTTCGCGTCTGCCTTGCCGACTTCAAGGGCGTAATTCTTGATTTCGGTATCGTAGTCACGTTGGAGTTTTTCGAGTTCGCTCTGTACACGGTCTTGTACCTCTTGCGGTTCATAGACATTGATACCGACCTCCTTTCGTTTATTCTCTATACTAAATTCGAGCTCTTTGATTCTGTCGCGCAATTTGCTCAATGTAATCGCCGTATCTCGCTCTACTTCTTTGACTTGTGCGCGGGCATCTATCACGCGGTCTTGGTATTCGTCCTTGCGTTTGTCGAGTTCGGATTCGTCGAGGCGAGCTACGAATTCGCCTTTTTTTACTATCGTGCCTTCCGGTACGAGTTCCAAGATTTTGACCTGACCAATACCGCGCAAACCTTGCGGTCCGCGTATTTTGGTAGAGCTTTTGGCTTGCAATTCACCAGTAGAGGTGACTACTACGTCCAAGTTGCCGTGTTTTGCAGCTACTTTGACTGCTTTACTTTGCTCCCCTCCTTTGCCTTGCTGACTGATATACCAACCACCCGCACCAATTAGGAGTAGAAAAAGTAATAGAAAAAATATTTTACCATTCATGTGGGTTTATTTTTGAATGAGTGAATTATGAGTTTTGAATGAATGAATTTCTAATTTATTGACGTTACGTAGTAACGTGTCCGCAGCTTGTCAGTCCGCCGTCCGTAGTTGGACGCGAGCATCTCACGTCTGGCTGCGGACTATTTTAGTGCAAAAATATTTTATAAGCAAGTTACCATCCCGATAGCCATTATTGATAAAATATTCAGAATTCACTCATTCAAAATTCGACATTAAGAACGTGGAAAGTGCCGAAGTGTTACGCAAGTTCATAAGAATACGGCGTTTTATCAAATTTTATTTCAAAAAAATGTCTTTTACTTTTTCAGAAAGTGCTTCCTGTAATAGTTGTTATAATTTTTTTTCCATTCTCTCGCGGCGGGTAGGTACAGCTTTGATAATCGTGGTTTTTTATCACTTAGAATAACGCCATCTGAAGTATCCAAAAACCTATTGTCGATAAAATAGTCGTACAAATTGGTGATGGTTGGGTAATTAGGTTCGCTATAATTAATGTTTGTAAAGTCTTTCTCCTCCAAACTTGCCAGAAATATTAAATTGCGATTCGCCTCTGCGCCGGGTGTAGCGAGTACATCGACCATGAAACTGGACTGACTCAAAGTCCTGTGAACAGACCTTGCAGCTCTGCCTCTTTCTCCCTTAATGTACCCATAAAAATTGGTCATAATCATTCCGCCTTTTTTGAGTTTTCTTTTGGCATCTTCAAAGCCTTCAATTGTCAGTAGATGTTCGGGTACAGATTCGCTCAGGAAAGTATCATAAATGATAATATCGTATTTTTTATCGACGGTTTTGAGGTAATGTCGCGCATCGTCGATATGGACAATGGTATTCGGATCCATCCCAAAAAATTCAATCGAAACATCTTTTACTCGTTCATCTATCTCAACGACTTCTACATTATATTGCAGTCTGTCGAGTTGTTTGACTATCGTACCGCCACCTAAGCCCAACAGTAAAACATCCGATCCCGCCGGGAAAATCGAGGCAGCCGTTGGGAAATAATGCGACCAATTCCAGATGCTATACTGAAAATTATTATCGTGTCCCATATAGGTTTGCAGGGTGTTATTGACCAATAAAGCCCTGCCCATACGATGGTCGGGGGTGATGTCGTAAGAAGGATGATCGACTACTTTTACCTGTCCCAGGATGCCTTCGGAGTGATACAATTCCTGATATTCTTCATTGTACTCCAATTTGGATGTATTGCTCAAAAAAGCACCCGATAAAATAAGCGTCAACAAAACAGCCGCATGTACCGGAACTTTTCGCAACAAAGCAATCAAAGGTAATACGGCAAGTATAATTCCTGAAACTATTGCCGGACCGGAAAGTCCGAAATTTGGTATGATGTAAAAGCCCATTAAAAAGGTGTACAAAATCCCTCCCAAAGTGGATATGGCATATACATTTCCTGCGCTTTTACCTGCTGCATCCGCATCGCTGGTCAGCAAATTAATAATCAACGGAGATACCATTCCCATGAATACCAAAGGCGGAAACATGAATCCAAATAAAGACAGTATCGCGCCCATTTCCAAGTTTAAATTAATGGTATTTTCCATAATATAGTAACTGGAAAATGGCATGACAATGAGCAAGATAGCCGCAGCTATCAAGACGTAATACAGCGTATTTGCATTGTTTTTATATTTATGTGATAATCTTCCACCAAGAAAATATCCCAGTGTCAATCCGCCTAATGTCAAAGCAAGTGCCGCCGCCCATACGTATAGTGAAGTACCAAAATAAGGTGCTAATAATTTCGCGCCAATCAATTCACATGCCATCACCGAACCACCTTCTATAAAAGACAAGAGCAGAAAGAAATTTTTATTTTTTCCCATAAAAAATTCCAAGCTCCAAATTCCAAGCTCCAAATTCCAATTGCCTAATACGTTTGGAATTTGGGATTTGAAATTTGGAATTTAAAAAAGGTGTATCAAAATGAATTGATACACCTCTCAAAATATTTATTTTTTACTAATTTTCAAATGCAAATTCCGAATAACTCGTCAACTCGCTACTCGTCACTCGCTACTAAAATTAGTGATGTGCAATCGGATCAGCATTACCGTCCGGATCACCATTTACTGTTCCGTCAGACGAAATTCCGCCGATGAGGAGGATACCGCATACGTGAGGAGCAGCCATTGACGTACCACTCAAAGTAGTGTATCCACCACTCTTGTAAGTAGAGTTGATACTTGAACCAGGAGCGCAGTAATCCACAGGTGGGTTACCGTAGTTAGAGAAAGAAGACCAATAATCGCTTGATGTCATAGAAGAAACAGTATAAATATTATTACCATTTGCTCTTGCAGGCGATGAATTATTGGCATGTTGTGACTCATTTCCGGCAGCTAATACCATTGGGCAAGCACTCGCAGCAGCTTTTACAGCATTGTCAAGGGCAGTAGAAGCACCACCTCCGAGGCTCATATTGGCAGCATCACCCGAAGATGCGTTTGCACCAACATAATCGACACCAGCAATAACGCCTGAGTTAGAACCACTTCCTCTTCTGTCAAGTACACGAACAGAAACGACAGGCGCACCCGCAGCAACACCAACTACACCGATTGAATTATCAATCGCAGCTACTGTACCTGCAACGTGTGTACCGTGACCATTTTGGTCGTCAGGATTAGAAGATTGACCGCCACTCAAGAATGATCTTGAATTGGCAACATCAACATTAAGATCCTCGTGGTCTAAGTCAATTCCTGAATCAATAATCCAAGCTGTTCCGGCATTCGTACCGTCCATAGCACCACCAACTCTGGTGATACCCCACGGCGTAGTTTGGGCAGCACTACCGCCACCTCCTCCGCCACCAGGAGGACCTCCCATAGTAACATGGAACATCTGGTCTTGCTCAATAAAGTCAACTCTATCGTCATTCAATAGCGTATTGACTTCTTCTTTGGTCAAATCTATAGCAACACCGCTAATTGTCTTAGCATATGAATGCTTGATTGGACGCTCAGAAAGACGCTTTTCAGCAATCACTTTCTTAGCAAAATCTGCCATTTCCTGCTTTTTCGCAGCATAGTTGGCTTTGTTTACATTTGCTCTTTTCGTAGGCAAAGCCTCATCTTTGAACACTACAATATAAGCTCCTTCAATTACTTCCGATTGGTCGTAAGTAATCAATTGTGCATCTTCTAAGGATTCCATAGGTGTGTCCACGACGTCAAGTGCTTCTTGTGTACATCCTACAATTACTGCTGCGATAGTAACAAGCAAAGCAGCTAACATTAAAACGTTCTTCATAATTTAAAATGAATAAATGTGTTTGAAAAAAAAATTATTTTGGAATTGCAGAGTTTCAATGCTGCGCTAATTTTGGGGTCGCAGAGTTTCAATAAATGAATTTTTGGAAAAATGGTTTCTGGCTTTGCTTTAAATATGCTCTTTAGTTTTTAAGAATGGGCGTAAAGGTAGTTATTTAATCTTAATATCTTAAATTCCGATAATAATTAATTCAGAAAACGGATAAAGTCAAAATATTATTTCGACCTCTTACATAGACGCAAATTTTGTGTCATTGGTTCGATGGTGTGTTTATATATTTATTGTAAAAATCAGACGTGACATCTTTTTTGTTGAAAATCAATGAATTGCCCATGAGATAGAAATTGTTTTAATGTGGTGTAATGTTAAAAAAAATCAACATGTCATGTGCTTGTGACCGATTTCATATTTTACACAAAAAAAAATCACCGAATATCTTTGTTTATGCAATAATGTGACAATGTTTTCCGGAAAATAAAAACCGCTTATTTTTCATGGTCTGCTGTCTGTCGTTCAATTTATTTATTTTTTATTCCAACTTAATACCTAATAATCAAATAGAACTTGTATTTTTGGCTTTTAAACTCCCGCCCAAAAAAATAATCACAATCACAAATCTGAATATGAAATTTAGCACTTCGTCATCTGACCTGCTCAAGCAACTCCAACTGGTAGGTGGTGCCATTGGTTCTAATCCTGTGTTGCCTATCTTGGAAGATTTTTTATTTAATATTGAAGGTAGCTCTCTCACGATTGCCTCTACTGATTTGGAGACTTCAATTACCACCAAATTGGAAATACAAGCGGATAAAAATGGTAATGTAGCGATTCCCGCAAAGATTTTGCTGGAAACCCTCAAAGCACTGCCCGACCAACCGATTACCTTTGATATAGATGATGAAAATTTTGCCGTAGAAATTACTTCTGCCTACGGAAAATATAAACTTGCCGGAGAAAACGGGCAAGATTTCCCAACCATTCCGACACCGGATGAAGTGGACAGTATCGAACTTCCGTCTGCAAGTCTAAATAAAGCGATTGTCAAAACGCTTTTTGCGACGAGTAGCGATGAGTTGCGTCCGGCGATGACGGGGGTGTTTTTCCAAATTGATTTTAATAAGGTGACATTCGTGGCTACTGATGCACACAAACTGGTCAAATACGCTTTTGATGAAATAAAAAGTGATGTTTCGACTTCGTTTATTGTGCCGAAAAAAGCCTTGAACCTACTAAAAGGTACACTACCTTCGGGTGGCGATGTGAAGGTTTCCTTCAATAAGGCGCACGTATTCTTCGATTTTGGCGATGTGAATATGTCTTGCCGCTTGATTGATGCGCGTTATCCGGATTATAATGCCGTTATTCCGGTAGATAATCCGCATTTATTGACTTTGGGACGCGGCGATTTTCAGAGTTCGCTCAAACGTATTGGTATTTATGCGAATAAAACAACCAATCAAGTCATTCTGAATATCAATGATACCAATATGGATGTATCGGCGCAAGATTTGGATTTCTCGAATGAAGCGAGCGAAAAAATGTCTTGTACCTACACAGGCGAGCCACTTACGATTGGTTTCAATTCTAAGTTTCTCGTAGAAATGCTCGGCGTACTCGAATCCGACGAAATAAAAATGGAACTTTCGACCTCTACTCGCGCGGGTATTTTGTTGCCTGCCGAAAAAGATGATAATGAAGAAATTCTCATGCTGGTCATGCCGGTCATGTTAAGTAACTAACAAGTTTTTAGCTTGAAAATTCCAAAATCCAAATCACAAATTCCAATAGAAAAGTATGCTCAAATTGGGATTTGGTACTTGGGATTTGGAATTTTTTATAAAACCATGTCAGCACCCGGTGACTACATGAAATCCTAACTATATACCAATTTTTAAGAGACTCATTACGAGGGACAACCGCAAGGTTGTCCCTTTTTCTTTGTTTCCAATGGAACATGTTCCATTGGAGGAAGCAAAACATTATGAATGGTAAAGATTTAACTTGGGACGACTTCACAAAAGTCGAAATGAGAGCAGGAACGATTATCTCGGCAGAAGTATTCGCAGCAGCCAGAAATCCGGCGTATAAAATGATGATTGATTTTGGCGAATACGGTACAAGAAAAACCTCGGCACAAATCACGAAACTCTACGAACCCGACACACTCATTGGCAAGCAAGTGATAGCTGTCGTTAATTTTCCGCCTAAACAAATCGCTACCTTGATGAGCGAATGTCTGGTCTTAGGTGTGATTGGAAATGGAAAGGAAGTGACGCTACTACAGCCGGAGAGAAGTGTGGAGAATGGAGCGAGAATTGGGTAGAATATCTATATAATGAGTTCTTTTATCAATTCATCTATTTGTTGCATTTCTTTTTCTAAATGAGCTTTGATGTTGGGTCTTAACTTACCTAGTTGTGTACTTGAAATTTCACCTATTTGGTTGTTTATCAAATATTTTTGAGCTTTTTTATGGCATTTTTGTGAAAGCTTGGCGAGTTGGAGGTGGTCGGAGTTTTCTTTGTCGAACTTCGGAAAGGGGATTTCGAGGATTTTTTTATGAACATGACGCGCACCAAATAACCCCCTCGCTTGAAATGCCTTCATCAGATGATTGGGTGTGGCAGAATTGAGATATGAAGCAAGGTAAAATGCCTCATTTTTATCTTTTGTTGCAAACCAATAACAGGTACTTTCTACAATAAATTCCATATTCAGTGCCCTGCGCTCTACTACTGTCGCATTGGCGTCTTTCGCAGAGGCAGTGTAAAGAACGAGATATGGAAGGTTGAGGGCTTGGTCAGTCAATCCTTTTTGAAAATTCAGTCGGTCAATATGTGACATGTTTTTGGACTTATCTGTACGATTTTCTTTCCATAATTCATCAACTTGCTTAAACCACTTTGTTGTGTCCAGCAAGCCTTTCTTCATCATTTCTTCCCAGTTCAATGTAGTTATATTTCCTTTTTTTGTTTGAATAGGCAACACAACGAGTTCAGTTAGGTGCATGGCATAAGGAATAATATTTTTTGCGATAGCGGTGTGAAAAATAAAATCACTACTAATTCTATTTTTTAAAATTAGAGATTTCCACGGTGGTTTAGCTTGTTTTCTGACTTCCTCGTTTGTTCTTGCAGATAAAATTCTGTCTTTCCAATCAGGCGGTATATCTTGTTCTAATTCAATGAAATAAAAATTTCGCGGAACAATCGTAGCTCCTTGTTTGAATAAACTTTTATAATGATTCGTGTTTTTACTGGATTTAAATTTATAATCTGTAAATGCAGACGCTGAACCCAATTTTGAATAATACCATTTTGATTTAGAATAAGTTAAGCGGTTTTCGGCTTCTTCAAATTTGGCATTGTGGGTGGAAAGTCTGCCCTTAACTGCCAAGCCTTTCACTCCCGTAGTCGCAACTCTTTTTCCGGTATGTGCTTGTTTTCCGAATATTACGCAAGAAGGTATATTGAACAAAGGACTGACATTATCCAAGTCCCATAATTCGGTAATTTTAAAATCGCGGGTTGCGCCCCTGCGTGTAGCATCGTGGTGGTCGGCAGAAAAGAAACTGCGCGGTAAGACAAAGGCTAATTGTCCGTCTTTTTTCAAAAAATAAGTGGCACAATGCCCCAAGAAAATTGCTGCAATTTCGAGATGCGGAAAATTTTTTCGTTTTTCAGGCATTACCATATATCGCTCTGCCAAAATTCGGAGTTGATTTTGGTATTCTTCATTTTTAATGGAGCTATACGTAAACCACGGCGGATTGCCAATGATAAAATCAAAACTACTTTTTATAAAGCAAGGTTTGTACAGATTTTGAAGGATAAAACGCCAAATACTATCCCGTTTATTTTCCTTTGCTTCTTTTAATCCTTTATAAATATTGTGGAAGCTATTAAGCATTGTTCCACTGACTTTCTCCTTAATTTTATTTTTAAATGTTTTTTCAAAAGCACTTATAGACAGAGAATCATCATTTTTTGTCAAATCGGCAAGGTCATCACAAATATCCAATGCGGTATCAAAGAAAGCCGCATTATCAAATACAGAAGTCGCTACGCTGTATCGTTTTTCGTCGATTCTGACAATAAATTCCTCGTCAAAAAGTTCCAGCGTACCTTCGGGCGTAAGTAGCGTATTGGCAAGAAAAACATTGAGTGTAACCGGTTTTTTGACGGTTTTCATTTTATCGCCAATCGCCAATAGAATGGTGGTTTTAGCAATTTGTACAGAAAGTGGATGTATGTCGATGCCGCTGACATTATTGGCAAGTTCTTCGGCAGTAATGTCGGGATAGTCGCGCTTGAGTTTGTCAATCGCAGCCCGTAGAAATGAACCCGAACCGCAAGAAGGGTCAAGGATTTTGCTGTCTTTTTTGAAATCAAAAGCATCCGTCACCTTCGCGCACAACCAATCGGGCGTGTAGTATTCGCCGAGTGCGTGGCGGGTGTCAAGGTCAATCAATTCCTGATAAACGCCTTTGAGTATATCCTCATCGACGTGCGTAAAATCGTAGGTACTAATTTGTTGGGCTATCGTGCGAAATACCTTTTTGAGTGCTTTTCGATTGTGGTCTTTTCCCACCCAAAAAAAGAAATCATTATCGGTGAAGTTCTTGATATTCAGTCGATCAAATATGCTGCCGTCCAATATGCCTTTCATTTCCCCATCATCAATAAAATCATCATTAGTGAGAATGGAGTACGCCAGCATTTTTGCAAAAATACTCAAATAAGTATGCACTAAAAACACCCGTTCTGAGCCATCAAATTCGCTATAAGCAATACTCAAAAAACGATACCATTGGTCGTAGGCAATTTTGATTTCTTCTTCATCTTTTATTTCATCATAATATTCGCGGAGTTGATACATACAATTTAAAAAGACCTTCGAGCTACCGCCAAAATCTTGTTGAATCAACTCTAAAGTAGCGTGTTGCGGTTCTTTTTTGAATAAATATCTATCAAGGAAAAAATAAAAATCGTTAGTATTATTTTCGGTGAGTGTAAAACTATCAGTTTCTCTTAATTCAAAATCTGACAAGGCAATATCGCCTTCTAATTTGGTTAATTCTTCATAAGAAGGTGCGTAAATTTTCCAAACCAAACAATCCGTAGAAATTAATGTAAAATTATAATCTTGCCCGGAGTTCCAATTTCCGGCAAGGTACTCGGCGAGTTGTTCTTTGGCGTGTTTTTCGGTTTTTTGCAGATTTTTCTCAAATTCGATAATCACATTGGCGTACTGTGTGTCCGCACGACCTTTTTTTAGGCGATTAGGCAATGGAATTTTCGCCACAGTTTTTTCTGCTCCCATTGCCATATCATTGATAAGGCTTTTAGTGGATTCGTCATTTGCAAATAAATCATTGAGTAAGACCAGAAACAGCTCCTTTTTAGCAGATTCTGAATTGGCTTGCCTGATTTTATCCGAATATTGTCGTATCCGTTCCGTTTTTTGCTGCTGAAACATTTAAAATACTTTTAGTCGTACAAAAGTAGTTATAAATATTTGTATCACATCAAATTATCGTAGAAATACCATCCGAAATACGCTCGTATTTCACATCAGCACCACTTACGATAGAGGCAATTACATCGCCCATTTGTGAGCAGGAATAAGTAATGTTCGGATTGAGGTCGGGCGTGCCGATGCCTTTATTGAGACAAGCACTGACGGCTTGCTCTATGCGGAAAGCATCCTTGTATAAGCCCAGTGATTTGAGCATCAAAGCCACCGAAAGAATCGTCGCTACGGGATTCGCAATATCCTTCCCCGCAGCTTGCGGATACGAGCCATGAATCGGCTCAAACAGTGAGGTTTTGAAACCTACGGATGACGACGGCAACATTCCTAAAGACCCCACAAATACACTCGCTTCATCCGAAATAATATCACCAAACATATTATTGGTCAGTATCACGTCGAATTGCTTTGGATGGACGACCAACTGCATCGCGGCATTATCCACGTACATAAAATCCAACTCAATATCAGGATATTGCTTTGCAAATTCCGTTACAGTCTTGCGCCAAAGGCGGGAGGTTTCGAGCACATTCGCTTTATCGACGAGCGTTACTTTTTTGCGGCGATGTCCGGCGGCTTCAAAAGCCTGTTTTGCGATGCGCTCAATCTCGCGCACTGAGTACGTACAAGTGTCGAATGCGCTTTGCCCATCCTCACTTCTGCCCTTTTCGCCAAAGTAAATTCCGCCTGTCAATTCACGGTAAATGACCATATCTACCCCTTCCACAGCTTCCGGGCGTAAAGGGGAAAGGTGTAATAATTCCTTATAGGTTTTGACCGGACGAATATTGCAATATAAACCCAATTTTTGGCGCAGACGCAACAAACCTTGCTCCGGTCTGACTTTGAGGTCAGGCGCATTGTCGTACTCCGGGTCGCCTATAGCACCGAGCAATACTGCGTCCGAATTGAGGCAAGCATCCACCGTTGATTCGGGTAGCGGATCGCCCGTTTTTTTAATCGCCCGTGCGCCTATATCCGCGTGACAATACGTAAATTCATGCTCAGACCGTTCTGCCACCGCGTCCAACACCTTCAAGCCCTGCGCGACCACTTCGGGTCCGATTCCGTCTCCTGCGAGTACTGCTATTTTCTTTTTCATTTCTAATGAATGAGTGAATGGAATTTTGAATGTTGAGTAAAACGAAATCCCGTACTTATGTCGGGAAATGAATCATTCCGTCAAGCGAAGCGTCCGTCCACCGTTAAAAAACGACTTGCTGTTGTTCAAATTTTTTAATATCGTCCTTCAAAGTTAATAAATAATCAATATCATCATAACCATTTAGAAGACATGTTTTTTTATACGGGTCAATGTCGAATGTGGTTGATGAATTATTGGAGAGAATCGTAATGGTTTGTGTTTCCAAATTCACTTGAAATTCGGCATTGGGATTTTTTTCTATTTCAGAGAAAATTTCATGCAAAAATTCATCGGAAACCGTCACGGGCAGCAAGCCATTCCCCAAGGCATTACTTTTGAATATATCCGCAAAAAAACTTGACACGACCACCCGAAAACCATAATCGTAAATTGCCCACACGGCATGTTCACGACTCGATCCGCAGCCGAAATTTTTTCCTGCTACCAAAATTTCCCCTGAATAAATCGAATTATTCAGTACAAAATCCGGCTTAGGCGTTCGGTCTTGCTCGTATCGCCAATCGCAAAATAGATTTTCCCCGAAATTTTCCCGCGTCGTTGCCTTCAAAAATCGCGCAGGGATTATCTGGTCGGTGTCCACATTTTCGATGGGCATCGGTACGGCGGATGATGTGATTTGTGTAAATTTTTCCATAACTGTACTGACGACTTTAGCCGTCAAGTAAATTTTATTTCGGAATCGATAGTTTAGTAATAAATTGATGTTTATTTTCTTCGGGAAATTCGCGTTTTACGTGATGTAGAGAAAATTCATGAATTTTCTCTACATCACGGACTCAATAGCCAATTACTTGTAAATATTTTCTCACTCCCACGACGGCTAAAGTCGTCGGTACAAGTCGCTGCTAATGCCCATCCAGCCAACTCAAATAATAGTTTTCATCTTCAATTCCTGCAGCATGTTCTGTCATTAAAAGTGGTTTGAATGTATCGACCATAACGGCAAGTTCGTGCGTTTCTTTCGCACCAATACTTTTTTCCACTGTGCCGGGATGCGGACCGTGCGGAATACCACCGGGATGCAAAGAAATCATCCCGCGTTCGACACTTTTACGACTCATAAAATCACCATCTACATAATACAAAACTTCATCGCTGTCAATGTTGCTGTGATTGTATGGCGCGGGTATCGCATTGGGGTGATAATCGTACAAACGCGGACAAAACGAACATATCACAAAGCTGCGCGTCGCAAATGTTTGGTGTACCGGAGGCGGCTGATGTACACGCCCCGTTATCGGTTCAAAATTGTGGATAGAAAAGGCGTAAGGATACACATAGCCATCCCAACCGATGACATCGTAAGGATGGTTTTGGTAATGATAGGGGTAAATAATGTCGCGTTTTTTGATATAAAATAAAAAATCGCCGCGCTCGTCACGAGTTTGGAGGTTTTGTGGTTTGCGGATGTCGCGCTCACAGAAAGGGGCGTGTTCGAGCAATTGCCCGAAGTTGTTGCGATAGCGTTTTGGGGTGACAATCGGGCTGTACGATTCTACGATAAACAGGCGATTATCCGCCGTATCAAATTCGAGGTGATAAATCGTACCGCGCGGCACAACGAGGTAATCGCCATATCCAAACGGAATCTCGCCGTACATGCTGTGCAATTTTCCCGTTCCTTCGTGAATAAAAATAACTTCGTCCGCATCTGCATTTTTGAAAAAATAATCATCCATGCTCTTCGTTGGTGCAGCGAGGATGATTTTGCAATCATTATTCACCAAAACCGCCTTGCGACTTTTTATATAGTCAGCTTCGGGTGTGATTTTGAAGCCTTTGAGACTGCGCGGTTTTAGTTGCTCATCATGTATCAACTTGGGTTTGACCGAAAACGGTTCGCCCACCTGTTTAATCTGCGTAGGCGGATTGCAATGGTATAACAAGGAATACATATCCGAAAAACCCTCTGTCGAAAAGAGTTCTTCTTTGTACAATTCGCCATTGGGTTTGCGAAACTGCGTGTGCCGCTTGGGCGGTATTTTACCAAGTGAATAATAATGCATTTATTGTCGTGATTCGTTTTGAAGAATGAATTTAAAATTAGTTGTGATGATTGTTATAATAATGTTTTTGCAAATTACAATATCCACAACCCACCACATAGGGACAAGGCATGCCTTGTTCCTATGTGGTGGGTTAAATTCCTACCAATCGCTGCAATCCATCTATAATCAATTCGAGGTCTTCGGGATAATCGACATATTTCACTTTTTCGTCGCCATCATAACCCCAAATTCCGACGGTAACGACCTTCCGCAATGAACCATATTGTACAGATACACGCAAGGGAATGGGCGTAGGTTTTTTACCTTTTCGTTTGACACAATCCGTTGTTACACAATCATATAAATTTTCATAATCAAAGAATTTTTTATTGATAATAAACTTAACTAATCGCTCCATTTCTTCTCTGTCAACTTGTTTGGAGGTTTTAATCAAACCTTTCTGTACACTTTCAAATTCTTTGACAATTTCGCCATTGTTTCGTAGAATCGTAAAATCTTTAATTACGGGATCCAGCCCACCATAAAAACCGCCGCCAATGACAGCAATTTCGATAAATTCGGCAACTTCTTCGGGACTGCTGCGACGCTCGAAGCGGTCTGCTCTTTTATTTTCGCGTCTTTTGCGGCGAGCTTTTCTGCGCTCGCGCCTACGTTCGCGGCGGACATCTCGCTTTCGACGGTCATCAGCAATGATTTCACGTATTTTTATCTTGGCTTTTCCTTTTGACAAAACATCAATGTCGGGCAGTTCATTGGGGCGTTTGACGAAAGGTGCTTCCTCGTCGCTCACCATGACAAAATGGTATTGGTAAGAGGCATTTCCAAGCGAAAATTCGAGCGCCATATTCTGTTGGGTCAACTCTGCGATGCGCCACCAACGAATATTTCGGAATTTGTAGAATATCTCATTTTGCTCTTCATTCAAGACCCAAGCTCCTTCGGCATTCCTGCCGTTGAGGTAATGCTCAAAGCTGTAATCGTGCCGCAAATGCAGGTAATAGTCATAGTTTTCATCTGCTTTGTGGACAATGTTATTGGTCTCTACATGTTCCGTAAAAGCGTACCGCCACTTGGTTTCGATGAGGTCATTTTCATTGACGGGCGAATAGGTACGATTCGGGATAGAATCGCTCTGTGCTTGCATAGTCATACACAAGCAATTGATAAACAAGAATATAGTGAGCTGTCGTAGCATTGTTTAGTTTATAATTCACTTTAATCAGGCGGCGGATTTGGTTTGGAGGGTAAAAATAAGGTTTTTATATCACAATGACATATGGAAATATTTATATGGCGGGTTTAGTGCTTCAATTCATATGTAATTGACAATTATAGGTAGCTTATTTTTTCGTTAGTCAAGGCATGAAGAAGGATAATTGTTGTCCCGATAGCTAT
>ENA-ORXR01002713-ORXR01002713.1-marine-metagenome-genome-assembly--contig:-NODE-2713-length-16560-cov-11.355457_pt1 | contig 16560 bp, 15 predicted proteins | sample MGYA00237866_ERZ511479 | MGnify/ENA metagenome assembly ERZ511479 | reverse complement strand
ACCGTAGGCACAGCCTACTACGAACGAGGGAACGGGGAAGAGATTAGAGTAAGAAGGATTGATAATTTGAGGAGTTGGTAAGTTGATAATAAAATAGATCTCTTAACAAATCCACAAATCCACAAATCCACAAATCTATCAATCTCTGCACTCAAATTAAAAAAAAATAGTACTACAGTTCTAAGTAGGCTGCGCCTACGGCATATGGAACTATAATGGAAGACAGTTATAAGAATATGAACCGTAGGCACAGCCTACTACGAACGAGGGAACGGGGAAGAGATTAGAGTAAGAAGGATTGATAATTTGAGGAGTTGATAAGTTGATAATAAAATAGATCTCTTAACAAATCCACAAATCCACAAATCTAACAGACTCTGCACTCAAATTGAAAAAAATAGTTCTACAGTTCTAAGTAGGCTGCGCCTATGGCATATCAAACTATAATGGAATAGAAAGTTATAGGGACATGAACCGTAGGCACAGCCTACTACGAACGAGGAACGGGGAAGAGATTAGAGTAAGAAGGATTGATAATTTGAGGAGTTGGTAAGTTGTTATTACGGATAAAGTAAGCGTTTTTACTTTATCCGTACCTTACTAAACTTCATCAATAATATATCCCCATCAACTTCTCCACTTTATCTTTAAAATATTTAAAATCATTTTCCATTTTGATAAAAAACAACTCTCTATACTGATAACCTTCAGAACTTATCAAGACAGATCGTTTTTTGATCTTGTTTATCCAGTTTTGAGAAAACTCATAAAACTTACGATTATGACTGACCATAAACTGTGGATAATCATAACCTATAAAAGTAGACTTGATGTATATGGATTCGTACTGTACGATATTCAGGTAGTTTCCAAAATCATTTAGGTAGATCTTAAGTTCAGAACCTTCTATGCGTGCACCCTTTATAGATTTTACACCAGAAAGACATACCTCTCTGAGGTGTGCAATAAGATGATCTATGTCATCTATAAGTCTGTCTACATAATCCGCCTCTTTAAAAGCTCGTATAGTAATGGAGAAAATAATTTGTTGGTACAAGTTATTTAGCATATTACTATTCCATACTTCGGTTACTTTATGTCCATAATAATTATTGAGTGTTTCTGTTCTAAATTTTTCTGCCTGCTGTTCGTAACTAGGTTGCTTTATTATTTTGAGATGAGCATCTTCCCAGTGTAAGTGATTCCACACGGACATCAGAAAATTAAAAATGTAAGTATGGTTAAAGTAGTAGAAGATGGGAAGTTCATTAGCGAGGTAGCTCAGCTCTTTTTGTTCTTTCTTATCATTGTCTTTTAATGGATTAATGAAAAAACTAAACTGGTCTAAGAATTTATCCACATTCCCAGTAGACTCATACAGAAATGGATGCAGAAAAGAAATATACTTATCACTTCTAAAAATAGAATCAAGAGAAACATTAAAGTGATCTGCAAGCTTGAGTACTTCTTCGAGTGTCATAGAAGTCTCTCCATTTATTCGCTTGTATGCTGCTCCCTTTTTGATGTTCAATACTTTCATGATTTCGAATAGCATGTTGTCATCATAGGCCTTTCGCTGGGCTATTATCTTGAAGAATTTCTGTTGATAATTTATCTGGTCATTCATGAAAGCAGTTTATGATATGTAAACAATAAATTAATATTTTTACTTAATGTAAACAAATATGTTCTAACGGTAAAATTATACCACAATTAGTAAAAAACAAATTTGCTGTTTCATACATTTCATCACTTTAATAAACTTTTCATTCCTAGATTGGGATATAATTATTAGCTAGACAAAAACAAAAATTTTATGATAGCAATTCTTCACTTAAAAATTTCTCAAAATCATATTATTCATAGGAGTACTAGGTTTTTCATCTTGCGATCCAGAATATATCAGAAGGCATAGCTATTGATAATAATGGAGATGCAGCAATCAGTTAGAGATCAATTCGATTGTTTCTTTTCTGATTTTTGTCTCTTGATAAGTTTTACATCTTGATTGATGGATCCAAGTAAAGCAGTATAGCATGTAAAAATATATTAGTTATGAAACTAGAATTTAAAGAAAAAATAAAAGAAGAGAGTTTTCAACAACTCCAAAAATCGGTATCAAATATTTGTCTAAATAAAAATCAGAGAAAGATAAATTATTCCGCAATTTTCATTGGTGGGATGGCACTTATAGCATTTCTATCTGGTCTGTTTATATTGTGGTATGCATCTACAAGTCCATTAATTTACTTATCTATTATAGTTTTTTTGGGAATAATTAATGTTCCTCTTATTCTGATTATTGGTCATGGATCTATTCATAAAAATTTTAGTAATTTAAAAAGGATAAATAAGCTTGGAGAGAATATATTTTATTTATTGGGAACCAGTCCTTATTTCTGGAAACTAAGACACCTTAATGCTCATCATCATTATACCAATATTAGAAAATGGGATTTAGATATAGAGCAGTCTAAACTTATTCGTTTAAGTGCTAGTCAGGAATGTTATAATATCCATAAGTATCAGACTTACTACATGCCTTTTTTATTCATGATGTACACACTCAATTGGTTTTTCTTTCGTGACTTATTGGATATTAATAAACAAAAATTTGGTAACAGAATTATAGAGAACCACCCAAGCGTAAAAATTTTCTGGTTATTTTTTAGTAAGCTTTGGCATATTTCAATTTTGATCATTATACCCATTACTTTGGGACAATCTGTTTCAATTGTTATTCTGGGATTTTTTATATATCATTTTTCAGCAAGTTTAACTACGACATTGGTTCTGGTGAGTACTCATATTGGTGAAGATCATGAGTTAGTAGAAACAGGTGAACAATCTAAATTGCCTTATACATGGATAGAACATCAAATTAGAACGTCTGGTAGTTTCAGTATAAAATCTAAAGTAATACTTCATTTCTTCGGGGGGTTTAATCATCATTTGGCACATCATTTATTCCCCAATATACCTTATACGTTATATCCTCAAATCTCACCAATTATTAAAGAATATTGTATTCAAAATAACTTGCCATTTGTATGTTATCCAAATTTTTCGGCATGTGTAAAATCTCATTTTAAAAGACTAGCAGTCTATTCAAAATAAATTATTAATAATATGATAATAGCTTCAATTAAAGATAAGGAACATATTCTTCACATTCTGGAGGGTGCATTTAAGGAGAATCCTACACTAACAAGTTTATCTAGAAGAGTTAACGATAAGATTAATATACGTTTGATTTTAGAGTATGCCTTTTATTTTTCTATCGCTCGACAAGGAGTGTACCTTTCAAACGATAGGTCTAGTGTTGCATTTTTTTATCCTTCTACTGCAAAAGGTGGGATGCTAGAAAAATGGTATCTTCTAAAATTTATAATTGCAGGTATTAAGCTCAATAAAATTAAATCAATTTATGCTCATCTGAGAAAGATAAAAAAACTTAAACCCAAAAATTATAAATTTTATCATTTTTGGTTTCTAGGATCTAAAGATGGTTCCGTGAAGTCTACCCGAATGTTTATTCGTGATTTATTCAAGCTTGCTAGTCTGGCAAAATCTCCAATATTTGCAGAAACGACTTTGATTAAGAACGAGGTTGTATTTTCGAAATTTGGGTTCAAAACCTATAGCAAGGTTAAATCAACTGATTTAGAATTGAAAGTCTCTCTTATGAAAAAATCAGCTACCTTATAATTTGTATTAGATGGTTACAGTTTCTGCTTAGGAAGAATATTTATATATAGAGTCTTGGATAATAAGTACTTATTCTAAATATAAGATGTAAACATCCAGACTTAGAATAGCTAGATCTTAAGTTATAAATAAAAGTTAAATGAATATTATAATGTTTAGAATGGGAAAAGAAAAAAGGAGGAAACTTCAGGCCATTATTCTTAATATGGCTGTTTTGACTTTTTTATTATTAGCCTCTTGCTCACCTGTATATTATGGTCCTAGCGCTCCAGTACTATCAGGTTTTGAGGAAAAAGGAGATGTCAGTATAACAGCAGGTGCAGGATATTCGGATCGGATAAGGTCAATAGAGTTTTTTGGTAGAGAGCCTAATGCCCCTGCACCTGATGGAGGTGATACAAGCTTAGAGGGTGCTGATCTATCTGTAGCATTTTCTCCTATCGATCACTTATTCCTACAGTATAATTTATCCTATTTCTATGGAGATGAGACGAATAGCAATGGTTCAGCCGAACGGTATTCGGGTAATGCATTATTTCAGAATGTTGGTATTGGCTGGTATAACATGATGAGTGAAAATATTTCGTGGGAGAATACCTTAACATTTGGACGCGGTAGGATAGATGTGGATAGTAGATTTAATGAAGAGCTTGATGCATCCCTTGTAAAGTATGGAGTCCAATCGGGTTTGTTTTACAAGAAGAAAATTATGGAGCTGGGAGGTATATTGGGATTGTCAAAAATCAAATATGATGATATTGAGGGAGTACTAGAATTTAGAGGTGTAGATCAGGTCAGTTATCTAATAAATAATGATGAGCATTTATTACTAGAACCTGGATTTGTTTTTAGGATTGGCCATGAGAATATAAAATTTCAGGTGGCTGCTAACACTAGTTTTAATCTTATAGAAAGTGATTTCCGACAGAATAATTTTAATATTTCTTTCGGAGCACAGTTTGCTTTTAATGCGCATAATCTAAAATAATACAAGTTGTTAGCCAAAATACGTTATCAACTTTTTCATTGGCCAAAGCCCTTTCTATAGTGAAAGGGCTTTTCTATTTTGGTATTTTAAATATTTCCAGATTTCCCATAGACAATGCTTATTCAGAACGCGATATAATTAAATAGGTCTCTTAACACATCCACAAATCTATCCAATCTCTGCACTCAAATTAAAAAAAAATAGTACTACAGTTCTAAGTAGAGTAAAAAGGTTTGATCATTTGAGGAGTTGATAAGTTGATAATAAAATAGATCTCTTAACAAATCCACAAATCCACAAATCCACAAATCCACAAATCCACAAATCCACAAATCTACAAATCCACAAATCTAACAGACTCTGCACTCAAATTGAAAAAAATAGTTCTACAGTTCTAAGTAGGCTGTGCCTACGGCATGTGAATCTATAATGGAAGACAGTTACAGCCAAGCAATTGAAGCGACAAGAGTTTAAATCTTTCCAGATTTCCAAAAGTCAAAGCTTATTCAGAACGAGATATTATTACAAATCACTTTAAAAACAAATCGAGCTCTATTTCTTTATAATCTTGCATATAATTTCGCCAACTGATCTGGAGGCATCCCGAGTTTATATCTAACAAAAATATAGAGTTGTAGTACATTAACTCTGAGGTAAGATTTTGTCTGATATTTTCTGTCAGATACAGTGACTTTTTCTTTCAATAATGTGTACTTAATATTATTACGTTTGATCCTGTCCATAAGTTCAAAATCTTCCATCACCTTAAATCTAGTATTAAATCCTTCTAGAAGCTCAAATGTCTCTCTTCTTATAAATTGTAACTGATCACCACCTCCCGAAAAAATCCCATCATATTTTGTGAAGTAGGCATTTATCTTCAGAAGGGGATGACTAGTAGCGAACTTATAGGCGAAAAAACCAAATGCATTTCCTTTTTGTATAGATTTGTTAATAAGCTCAACAAAGTTATGAGGTGGTTTGACATCAGCGTGTAAGAAAGCAAGAACCTGAGCATTTGAATTACTCGCAGCTTCGTTCATTTGTTCAGCTCTCCCTGGTGATGTCCCAATAAGATAGTTGACATTATATTGTCCTGCTACTTGTCGTGACTTATCTTGGGACCTTGGACTATCAGAGATAATAATACTTTTACTATCTACCTCACACTCATTTATAAGGTAGGGTAGTAAGAACTTTAAGTTTTCCTCCTCATTTAGTGTGGGAATAACTATATTGATAAATACTTTTGACATAAATAGGTGCTCGCTCACAATTGATTTGCTAAAGTATATAGTTTTTTAATTTTTAACTTATTTTACGACGAATGATTGGATATTTAACTGCTTTTATTTTGACATGCTCCATGATTATGAATTTAGGGGAAGATCCTATTAATTATATAGAGATTTCTATCGAACTAATTGATAGATTAGAAAAGAAAGAGGCTGTCACGGATTTAGTAGAGATATTAGCTGCAAGTAGCGAAGAAGCCATATACAAACAAATAAAGACAGATAAGCAAAAGTATGCTTTCTGGGTAAATATTTATAACGCATACATCCAGATTATATTGACAGAAGATCCAGACTTATATGAGGACAGAAATAAGTTCTTCAAAAAATCGCTAATAGAAATTGCTGGACGAACCTATAGTTTTGCTGAAATAGAGCACGGTATCTTGAGAAGATCGCAGATGGGTCTATTTCTTGGGTATGTTACTAACCCATTTCCTCCTAGGCATGAGAAACGACTAAGGGTAGAGGAACGAGATTTTCGTATTCATTTTGTGCTCAATTGTGGTGCTAAGAGTTGTCCACCTGTTGCAGCGTACACGCCGGAAGATGTGGATAAGGCATTTGATTATATGACGCAGCAGTATTTAGAAAACACAACTGTCTATAATGAGCAAGAAGATAGTTATAAGGTGACGGCACTATTCTCTTGGTTTAGAGGTGATTTTGACGGGTCTGCTGGTATAAGAGATATTCTGCAGAATTTTGAGGTAACAAGTAGTAGACCTGATCAGTTAACAACCCTTCCATACGACTGGACCTTAGATTTATACAATTATAAGGAAATTCCACTAGATCAATTGTAACACGATAAAAACCTTGACATATTACAAATAATTCTTCAAGATTTCCCACACATTTTCTACGACTATTTTCTGTCCTGCAGGGTTAGGATGTATACCATCTTGCTGGTTCAAAAGCGGTCTCCCTCCGACATCCCTAAGGAAAAATGGTATAAGTCCGATATCAAATTCTGTAGCTAGCTTAGGGTAGATAGCTGCAAATGCTTCAGTGTATTCATCTCCCATATTAGGAGGTGCTTGCATACCTGCGAGAATGATCGGAATATCTGGATACTTAGCTCTGACCTGTTGGATAATACCCCTCAGATTTTCTTCACTAGATTTTACATCTAAGCCTCTAAGCAAGTCGTTGCCACCTAGTTCCAAGAGAAAAATATCTATGTTCTGCTTCAGCACCCAGTTAATTCTACTGAGTCCTCCGGCAGTAGTTTCTCCACTAAGACCTGCATTGATGACCGTGTATTTTATATCTAGACTATCTAGGCGCTCCTGGATCAGGTAAGGGTAGGATTCCTCCTCTTCTACCCCGTACCCTGCAGTAAGGCTATTTCCGTAGAATAGAATATACTTATCCCCTCTATCTTTTTCCTCATCAGGGGTATTATTTTCTGTAGTCTCTTGCGGTAGAACTTGTTGCGCAGTTTTTTGTTTATTCTTACATGCTAGGAAGCTAATGCTGATAAGGAGTACTAGAAGTAGAGTAGGTTTCATATACAATTGATGTCAATTAGAAAACGTTAATATTTATGTCAAATTTCTTTTACAATTAAGTACTTATTTCTGGAAAGCTTTCTTTATTTGCATAGGATTAAAAAGAAATACTGAGTCATATGAGCGAAATACTTAAGGTAGAAAACTTATCAAAAGTATATAAAAGTGGAGAAAGAGAACTAAAGGTTCTAGATAATATACATTTTTCTTTGCAAGAAGGGGAGAGCTTGTCTATTGTAGGTCCTTCTGGAAGTGGAAAGACTACTTTGCTAGGTCTATGTGCTGGACTGGATAGACCTACAGAAGGTTCGGTACATATCTATAATAATTTACTTAATAATATGTCGGAAGATGAGCGAGCAGCAATTAGAAACAAATATGTAGGATTTATTTTTCAGAACTTCCAGTTGATCCCTACTCTCACAGCAGTGGAGAATGTTATGATCCCTATGGAACTAAAAGGGATGAAGGGTGCCTATAAAGTTGCTATAGATCTGATGGAAAGAGTCGGACTAGGGAGTCGAGCCGATCATTATCCCAGTCAGTTATCGGGAGGAGAGCAACAACGGGTTTCTCTGGCAAGAGCCTTCAGTAACGAACCTAAGATCTTATTTGCTGATGAGCCGACAGGTAATCTGGATGATGTAACAGGCCAAAATATAGAGGAACTGATGTTTGATCTGAACAAAGAGAAAGGGACGACTTTAGTTATTGTTACGCATGATCTAAGTCTTGCAGAAAAGACAGGTAGAATACTGAAACTGAAAGGGGGGAAAGTGATTCAAGATTTACATTCGGAAAGAGTAGAAAACTAGAACATGAATTTCAGATTTTTATTTCAAACGGCCTATCGAGATAGTAGAAAAAATAGGTCTAAGCTCTTCATGTTTATGTCTTCTATAATATTAGGCATAGCCGCTCTGGTAGCCATCAATTCTTTCAACTATAATCTTGTCAAAGACGTAGATAAACAAGCAGCTACATTGCTTGGAGCTGATCTCGTAGTCTCTGGAAACAGGCCTGCGACAGGTGCATTGATGAGATCTCTAGATTCTTTGCCCGGAGAGAAAGCAGAAGAGCTAAAGCTTTTCTCCATGTCTTATATGCCCCAAAAAGAAGCCTCCCAGTTTGTTAGAATCAAAGCCCTCAGTGGAAATTTTCCATATTACGGAAAACTAAATACTATTCCTGAAGCCGCGGGAAGTAAATTCAAATCAGAAAAATCTATCCTTGTAGATGAGGGGATGATGCTACAATATAAGCTAGAAGTTGGTGATAGTCTTAAGTTGGGTCAGGTCGTATTTCCTATTGCTGGAAAATTGCTCAACAGTTTTGGCAGTCAAAATATGGGCGCTTCTTTTGCACCCACTGTATACATAGATAAACAATATATTTCAGAGACAGAACTCATACAACCAGGTAGCCTGGTTGATTACATATACTATAGAAAAGTTCCAGATGGTTTTGACATAGATAAGTGGAAAGCTGATAGAAGAAAAACGTTTAGAACTGATGCGCTTAGGATGACGACCATAAAAGATAGAAAGGAGGATCTTAATCAAGCTTTCGATGCGCTAAATTATTTTCTGAATTTAGTAGCTCTTGTTTCCTTGTTACTAGGTTGTATCGGAGTGGCGAGTAGTGTTTTTATTTATGTCAAATCTAAGATCTCATCTATAGCAACTTTCCGTTGTCTAGGAATGAAGGGTAACCAAGCATTCATGATTTATTTTATGCAGATTATGGGATTAGCTCTAGTGGGTGTTCTTATCGGTGCAGTACTGGGAAGTGTTATACAAATGGTCATCCCCACAATATTAAGTGGCTTCTTACCTTTCACTGTAGAGATGTCCTTATCCTGGAAAGCGATATGGGAAGGGATTATTATCGGCCTACTTATCACCACTTTATTTGCTCTACTGCCCCTTATTGCTGTAAGAAATATAAGTCCGCTGAGAACCTTACGCGCATCTTATGATGAACCAGAAAATAAGCGAGATCCAATTAAGTATATTCTATATGTAAGTATCATTGCAGCTCTAGCTTTATTCCTCTGGAGACTTACTGGAGACTGGGAATCTACCTTAGGATTTACAGGAGGGATAATAGTTGGTTTTCTGGTCTTGTATTTAGTATCTATTTTGATTATCTGGTCAGTAAGAAAATTCTTTCCTAGGTCTTGGAGTTATGTGTTCAGACAAGGCTTATCTAATCTCTTCAGGCCTAATAATCAGACACAGACTTTGCTGATATCTATAGGTCTAGGAACAGCAGTACTAAGTAGTCTATTTATCATACAAGGTCTTTTGCTTAATAATGTCAATCAGATGGATGCAGGCAATCAGCCTAACATGATCCTCTTTGGGATAGAACCACACCAAAGTGAGGAACTTATACAACTGACAGAGAAATATAATCTACCAGTTATAGATAATGTACCCATAGTAACGATGAGACTAGAGGGCTGGAATGGCAAGTCAAAAAAAGAATGGCTGTCAGACACAACGGATCGTAAGAAAAGATACTGGCCGGCTAATAGAGAAGCGAGAGTGACCTTCAGAGATACTTTAGATGGATCAGAAAAACTACTGCGAGGAGAATTCTATAGGCCAGTATTGAATCCCCAAGATTCTATATTTATCTCTGTAGATGATGACTGGGCGGAGGGCTTAGGAATAGATATAAATGATGAGGTCGTTTTCAATGTTCAAGGCACAAGAATTACCTGTTATGTGGGAAGTATTAGAGACATAGAATTTAGATCTATGTCTACTCGATTCTTTGTTGTATTTCCTTCAGGCGTTTTAGAAGAGGCACCTCAGTTCAGAGTACTCGTTTCTAAGTCTCCTAACAAACAGACAACTGCAGATTATAGAAATGATGTTGTCAAGGCTTTTCCAAATGTATCCGTAATAGATCTAGGAAATATTCTAGAGACAGTAAGTGGAATACTAGACAAGGTATCTTACATTATTAAGTTCATGGCAGGATTCAGTATTCTTACTGGGCTTATCGTACTGATCAGTTCCCTACTTCTGAGCAAGTATCAGAGAATAAAAGAAAGTGTATTGCTCAGAACTTTAGGAGCTAGTCGTAAGCAGATTCTTCAGATTAATGCAACGGAGTATTTTATCCTAGGAGCATTATCAGCAGCTACAGGTATTATCATTTCTCTTGTTGGAAGTTTCTTGCTGGCTAAGTATCAGCTCGATCTCAGTTATGATATACAATGGCTACCTGTTCTGTTTATTTTCTTTATTGTTACAGGTCTCACAGTTTTTATAGGAATGATTAATAGTAGAGAAGTTATCAGTAAATCTCCATTAGAGGTGCTCAGGAAAGAAGTGGGTTAATAATAATGTAATTTTATTTTTCAAAAGTTCTATAAAAATATATCTACAATTTTGATAATTGTAAATATCAAAATGAGGGATGGCTTGTCACAATATCGCGTGCCTGTCCACTGGACTACGATACGTAGGTACGGGACATGAAATTTTAGCTAGCTAATCTCTTAGCATAATCAAAATATATAATAAAAAACCTGAAGCTAGGATATGCTATCTTTCTTCCCTTGACTACTTAAGTAGGTGATACGAGAGTTAATACGATATGATTAAGATTTTGGAATTATATCGAATTATAATTTTTGCAATTTACTTTTGTTACTTTGCATTACCAAAATCATTGGTTGCTTTTATAAAACCGAAGTTTGAATGATTTTATATTCAACCTAGAAAATATATATTTTATGAAAAACATATCTCTATTACTATCTGTTATGTTTCTTTTTTTGTCTGCTAGCTGCTCTGAAAAGTCTAGTAAAAAAACTCAAGAAAAGGCTTACAAAGAAACATCCTACCAAACGATATATCTTGTAAGGCATGCAGAAAAAATGATAGATGGCACGAGAGATCCAGACTTATCCTCTGATGGCCTAATGAGGGCTGATAAACTATCGTTGCTGTTGCAGGGAGAAGATATAAAGTATATCTACAGTACAGATTATAAGAGAACTAAAAATACAGGAAAGATCCTGGCACAAAAACTAGGAGTAGAAATTAGAATATACAATCCATCTGATGATCCACTGACTACTATCTTACCAGCAATAGGTAATGCCAATGCCCTTATTATTGGTCATTCTAACACAACTCCTAAGCTTGTCAATAAACTATTAGGAAAAGAAAAATATACATCTCTGGACGAGAGAGAATACAACAAAATGTTTATTCTTAGAAAAAGCGAAAATACATTCACAGATTCTGTACAGACATTTTAACTAGAATACTTTTACATCAGAACCCCATTATTCGACTTAATGCCTTTAGGTATATCCGTATCTTCTAACATGTCCCTAAGTATAGTCCTGAACATGGCAGTCTTAGGAACATCATTGACAAAATTCTCAAAAGGATCTTCACTGCTATTTTCCACTAACTCCAAGGTCATAAAAATTCAGGCTATAAGTGTATAAAAGGAATAGTTAGAAGAATATAATTCAAAAAAGCTTAGCCAGTCACAATAGTGGGATCGCGGGAAGCCAGCCACGAGACGAGCAATTAAAGCGACAAGAATTTTTGGTTCGTTTTTTTTCGACTGAAAAAATGAACAAGTACCTAAATGGAAACATAATTTTAAAAGTGAAAGAAGATATAGAACTATTGCCACCAAATTTATTCTCCTTTAGAAATTCCCCTTAGAAAGTTAAAGAGTATTTCTACAGAAGTTTAGCCCGTCGCTTTAGTGGGATCGCGGGAAGCCAGCCACGAGACGAGCAATTAAAGCGACAAGAATTTTTGGTTCGTTTTTTTTCGAATGAAAAAATGAACATGACCATAGGAAAAAATAAAGATGAAGCATTGAAAGAAGATGTAAAGAAATGTTCTACCCAATTGTCTGAATCATGTAATACTACGGAATAAAGCGATTACACAGAGCGAAAATATGAAGTATTCTATTTACTTAGATTTTGTGCAATTTGTCATATACTATATCTAAGATATTCAATCTTTACCTTTAGAATGTTAACTTAGAAGATAGGATCTAACAGCGTAACTCCATGAGTAAAAAGCATAAAATAAGAAATCATTGGATAAATCTATTTGTAGCCGTTCTTTTTCTTCTTATGGCTATTTTTCAGATTAATGATCCTGACCCATATTTATGGATTATGATTTACGCAGTTGTAATGCTTATACCTACCTTATACTATTTTAAAATTTATTTCATTTATCTTGTCGTATTCCTCTGTATAATATTAGGTATTTATTGGACAAGCTATATCCCAGAATTAGGAATTTGGATAGATTCTGGGAGACCGTCTCTTGTCAATGAAATGAAGGCCGAGAGTTCTTCTATCGAATTAGTGAGAGAATTAGGAGGACTTACCATCTGCCTAGCTTGCTTAATATTCTACATGCTAAAAATAAAGTCAGCGAAAAGATAAAATATCATTTCGCTGATTTTATAAGCTAATCTAAAAGTTAACAACTCTATCTTACCACTAATTTTTGTGTTGATTTCTTATCGTTTTGTATGATTTCTATGAAGTATATGCCTGGAAAAAAGTCTTCTTTATTCAATTCATAAGTATTATTGGATATTCTTTCCTGTTTTATTATTTTGCCATCTGAACTCATTATGCTTAGTGCTGTCACGATGTTGTTAGGATTATCGAACTCTAGAATGGATGTGTTGCCCATAGGATTTGGTCTAACTATAAGATTAGCTATTGCCTCTACATGGGTTGTGCTGTTAGAAAAATCAAAGGGATCTGACCATCTAGGATTTGTTAAAAAAGAATCATCTGTTAAGGTCTTGAGAAATGTTTCTAGAGCAACTTTGTCTTGTTCGGAAAATTGAAAACCGCCTAGTGGGACAAAGATATTCCATTCATTGTCCTCTACATCTTCGCTGTAGAAGTCTATGACGTCACGTAAAGTTTCAAATCTTCCATCATGCATATAAGGCCCAGTTTTTTCTATATTCCTCAGAGAAGGAAGTTTGAATAAATGTTCGAACCCTGGAGCCCATTCTCCTGCACCTATATCTTCGGTATTCTGAGGTAGTCCATTACTAAAGATAAAGGGCACGATATCAAGGACACTTTCTCCTTCTGGTAAATCTTCATTAAAGAATAAGGGTAATCCCTCTGAGTGACAGGTTGTACAATTAGTCTGGAATAATTCCTTGCCTTCTAATTCCTGGTTTGTAAATCCTGTAAATCCTTTTTCTGCTTCCCGATCAAATTTAGAATCAAAAGTCACCATAGAACTAATGAAGTTTATCAAGGCATCAGCTATTCTATCTTCAGTTATCGTTTCTGAACCGAATGCTTTATGAAACAATGCAGGGTAGTAATTAGTTAAACTTAATTTAACTATCATTTCATCAAAATCTACGCCTAATTCATTTTCATCCAGTAGAGGAAGTTTGATCATTTCTTTTAAATCGGTCTGACTCATATCCCAAAAAAAAGAATGGTTGTTAGTCCATGCAATATCATTAAGATGCATAGAATTTCTTTTCGTAGGATTATTTACACCCTCAGAGAAGGCAACTTCATCAGCAAATGATTTCGTCTGATCATGACATGAGGCACAAGATATATTTTCTATTGCTGATAATTTTTTATCATAGAATAGTACCCTACCTAAAGTTGATATATCATCATTTATGATTTTCAAGGAATTGGTGTCGATCTTACCAGCTTCGTAACCTGTTTCTTCTGTATTTTCACTTGTAAGATGTTCAGGGAATGCGATGTCAGAATATGGAAAAGGATCATCGGGTAATACAGGGTCATCGGTGACCATAGTAAATATAAAAGAATTCACTGTACTTTTCTCCAAGGTAAAGTTAGGTAGTATTAAAATTGCCGAGGCAACAAAACTAAATAGAAATAGATATTTTTTCATCTGAATGATTTTTTTAGTAATAAAGTAAGATGATATTTTCAGTGTTGAAAAAACCTGTAATGGAAGCTATAAGGTATTCCTAATAATGAAAATCTCATTGGTTAACTTTTTGATTTACTTAAGTTACGATATCTTATCAATAAAAGTCCTGTAAAAGACAATTCGTTGCTTGAGGCGACAATAAATATCGGATTTTTGTCAAGACAGCTCTGATTTGTAGGATATTTCTATTTTTTTCCTGATTAAATGATGGACTTCTTCTCTGTTTTCTAAGTTTCTAAGTGTAAATACTAACCAGAACCCTTCGAATAATAAGTTTGCTTATTTAAGGGGAAATATTATCCCATATTAGAGAAATGAAATAACATTGGAATAGTTAACCCCAAGGAATAGCTCCAATTATCATTGCCCTATACACTAGAACAACTTCGAAAGATTAGAAAGTTTAGTCATTAAAGGGTAAAAGCAGAAGGGATCCTGATCAGGATCCCTTCTTTTATAATATTTTTATAAGTGCTACTAGAATTCTGCACTCCCTGGGTATCTAGGAAAGGGTATTACATCTCTTATGTTAGCCATGCCCGTTACAAATAATACTAGACGATCAAAACCTAGACCGAAACCAGCATGTGGGCAACTCCCATATCTTCTCGTATCTAAGAACCAGTCTAGCTCCTCCTTTGGGATGCCCATCTCCTCCATTCGTTGCTCGAGTTTATCCAGTCTTTCCTCTCTCTGAGACCCACCAACGATTTCTCCGATTCCAGGGAATAGAATATCCATAGCGGCTACAGTCTTTCCATCATCATTCTGACGCATGTAAAAAGATTTTATCTCCTTAGGGTAATCTATGAGGATAACAGGCTTTTTGAAATGTTTCTCTACTAGATATCTTTCATGCTCTGATTGTAGGTCTGCACCAAAGCCTTCTATAACAAACTGAAATTTTTTCTTCTTATTAGGTTTAGAATTCATTAATATCCTGATCGCCTCACTATAGGTTAATCGCTCAAAATCATTCTCCACACAGAACTGAAGTTTCTCCCTTAACGCCATAGGAGCTCTTTGGTCTTGGGGTTTTGACTTTTCTTCATGTACTAATCTATTTTCTAAAAATTCTAAATCTTCTCCACAGTGTTCCTGACAGTGGCGGATTACATACTTCAGCATTTCTTCTGCTAGGTCCATGTTGTCTACGATATCAGCAAAAGCCACTTCCGGTTCTATCATCCAGAATTCCGCGAGGTGCCTAGAGGTATTAGAGTTCTCAGCCCTGAAGGTAGGGCCGAAGGTATATACCTGAGATAAGGCTAAGGCTGCTAATTCTGCCTCTAACTGACCACTTACGGTAATATTAGTTGCCTTACTAAAAAAGTCTTTTTGGTAATCTACTTCTCCCGCTTCGTTCTTGGGCACATCATCTAGTGGTAGGGTAGTAAGTTGGAACATTTCTCCTGCCCCCTCTGCATCTGAACCAGTAATAATAGGAGAGTGGATATAAAAGAATCCCTTATCATTAAAAAATTTATGGATAGCAAAAGAAATAGCATGACGTATTCTAAAAATAGCACTGAAAGTATTCGTTCTAAATCTCAAGTGCGCGTTTTCTCTAAGAAATTCTAAGGAGTGTTTCTTAGGCTGTAGTGGATATTTATCAGGATCAGAATCTCCAAATATCTCAATGGTGTCAGCTTGCAGTTCTACAGACTGTCCAGCGCCCTGAGATGCTACGATCATTCCGCTAGCCTTTATCGCCGCACCAGTTGTAATTCTCTTAAGCAAGGATTCATCTAGGGATTCTCTATCTACAACAACTTGTAAAGTTTTGAGACATGATCCATCATTGAGCGCTATAAACTGATTATTTCTAAACGTTCTTACCCAACCCATAACGGTCGCTTGATAATCTTTCTTTTCAGAACGTATAAGGTCTACAATTTTACTTCGCTTTTCCATCTATTATAATTTTGATTTGCGAAGTTAGGGATTTATGGAATATCTGCCTTAAATGGCTGTATCTTTTTCTCCTTTGCAGAAAAAGAATTCTTTTACTCTACCTATTATACCAATTCTAGTTTAGAATGACGGTAATTATTTATTTTGTTCTTCATGTTCCTTCGTTAAAAAGCCTCGCC
>ENA-ORXR01002712-ORXR01002712.1-marine-metagenome-genome-assembly--contig:-NODE-2712-length-16563-cov-3.140058_pt1 | contig 16563 bp, 11 predicted proteins | sample MGYA00237866_ERZ511479 | MGnify/ENA metagenome assembly ERZ511479 | reverse complement strand
CGGGCAAATTCAGGCGCGCAATCTTCCCGCAGAAGCCAGCCCAGATCACCGCCATCAGTTCCACTGGGGCAGTTCGATGTGCTCCCGGCTACCGTTACGAATTTGTCGGCTTCTCCCGACAAATCGTCAGGTGCCACACAGCGTAGGTCGAGCAAGCAGGCTTCGGCCCGTTTGCGTAGCGCATTAACATCCACTCCCGGCGTCACGGCAAACAGTATGTGGCGGGCGTGCACGCGTTCACCACGTTCGAACTGATCCAGATGCCCATCATAGTAGCGCCTGCAGGCTGCATGATCTGGTTCCTGCTGCGCTGTCAATTTGCGATCCAGCAGCGCCTCTATCGCGTCACAAGCAGCTTCACTGCTTATGCCAGCTATGGGTGCTGGATCATCTTCTGACAAAAAGCCTGCGTCGATTGCTGCCTGTCTCAGCAGTTCGGTAGACGCTCGCTGGCGTATCTCATCGCCTGTTAGCGATTCGTCGTCACCCATCAGTTCAGTACCGTTGACCCTGGGTACAGGTGTCTCTGATGAGAATTTGGACTCCATTGTTGCATTCATGATTTATTCTTCGAGCTGGGGAGCATCCAGGGTTGCTTTGGCGGTGATGGCTGATCGAGTCTGCGTGATCGAACCACTTGTTTGGCGCGAAATACATAGGCCAATGTGGCAAAGCCACTCCAAACATGGACAAGTCGGCTAAAGGGAAACAGTAGAAAGATCGTCATACCTAAAACAAGATGAATCTTGTAGGGCCAGTTAAGTCCGTAGAGTAGCCTGTCATCAGGCCTGAACGTGACGATGCGTTGTGCCCACTCTGCCAGCAACAGCATGGTACTGCCATCAGAATGTGCTAATGAGAAGGGCAATGTCACGAGTCCGATAACCAGTTGGACCCACAGAATGATCAGAATCATCAAATCAGTACGATGGCTGGTGAGCCGAATACGGGGATCCGAAACACGTCTGTGAATCAGCAGTGTCAGACCGATAAAGCAGATCACTCCTGCTGTGCCGCCAGAATAAATGGCGATCAGCTGTTTGGTGTGTGGGCTTATGAAAGACTGATAAACGACATGCGGCGTCAGCAATCCTGCCAGATGGCCAAAGAATAGAAACAGAATGCCAACATGAAACAGATTACTGCCCCAGCGTAACTGTCTAGCGCGCAGTAGCTGTGACGAATCGCTTTTCCAGCTGTACTGGTCTCGATCAAAGCGCGCAAGGCTGCCCATGAGAAAAACCGATAAACAGATATAGGGATATACGTTGAAGAAAAATGCGTGCAGGGTGCTCATGAATTCACTCCCTTCTGTGTGTCGGGATTGCTCGGTTTGACCGGGCGTGGAATGAAGTTCAGTGGTTGCGCCTGTTCTTGCAATGGTGCATTAACTGACGTGGCACCTAGACGAGAGCCGGGTAAATCTCTATTGCGCCCACTGGCTACCTGTGCAGGGCTGGATTGTCCACCGATAGAGCAACCATCGAACGCCAGTGGCTCTGCCCACGCCTCGTCCAGATCCTTCTCAATGGGTACATTGACAGGCTGCGCCTTCTCACCCGCCAGATCCAGAAGACCTGCCAGCACACTGGCATAGGCACTTTCGCGTCGTAGCAGTGCACTAAATATGGCGCGCACAATATGTGATATCTCGCCCATGAATGCACGCGCTTCAGCGGAAGGCTGTGTTGATGCGTATTGCAACACGACAGGCAGGTAGTCTGGCAGCTCGCCATCCTGCAGATACAAACCGGCCTGCTGGTAAGTCTGGGTCAAATCAATCATGGCAGGACCCCGATCACGCGAATCGCCATGAACGTGCTCGAATAGATGCAACGAGGTGCCGCGACCTCGATCAAACAGCTCTACATAAGTGGCTTCACTGGAAAGCCTGGAGCGTTTCTCCAGTCGCTCAATAAGATCATTGATTTGCGCAAACCGCGAGCTACTCAGAGCATCTTCATCGACCAGTGCCTGCCGTAGCTCGGGCAAGTGTGTTCGCAAAGTTTGATCAGGATAGCTGAGAAGATGTGCCAACACCCTGAGGGTGTTCGTCATGGGTTTGGCTTTTTTAGGGTAGAGACTCATGATGGTTGTTTCCAGGGCGCCAATTTGATGGGAATAGTGCGTTTCTTTTCGCTGCCAAACAGACTGGTCTCCGTAGTGCCTTCAGAGCAGCCATTACCAAAGCTGAAGCCGCAACCACCACGCACATTAAAGGCGTTTTCTGCATTCTCTCGATGTGCCGTCGGGATCACGAAACGATCCTCGTAGTTGGCTATCGCCATGGTCTGGTACATGTCCTCGACCATATCCTGATCCATGTCCACTTGATCAAGTACTGCTTGATTGATCTCCCCATCCACATGTTTGCTGCGTTGGAAAGAACGCATGGCCAGCATTCGCTTCAGGGCCTGTACTACGGGTGCGGTATCGCCTGCTGTCAGCAGATTCGCCAGGTATTTCACCGGTATGCGAAGCTGCTCTACATCGGGAATCGCGCCAGCGCTTTCGATATGACCCGCGTTGGCAGCGGCTGTGATGGGCGACAACGGGGGTACGTACCAAACCATTGGCAGGGTCCGGTACTCAGGGTGCAGCGGCAAAGCGACTTTCCAGTCGACAGCCATCTTGTAGACGGGGCTGCGGCGTGCAGCGGCCATCCATCCATCGGGTATACCATCAAGCTGTGCTTGCGCTATCACTTCCGGGTCATTGGGATCAAGAAAGATATCCAGTTGTGCCTGGTACAGATCCTTATCGTGTTTCACGCTGGCGGCCTCTTCAATCCGATCAGCATCGTATAGCAGTACACCCAGATAGCGGATACGACCAACACAGGTTTCCGAACACACTGTTGGCTCACCTGCCTCAATGCGTGGGTAACAGAATGTGCACTTTTCAGCTTTGCCGCTTTTCCAATTGTAGTAGATCTTCTTGTAGGGGCAGCCACTGACGCACATGCGCCATCCACGACACTTGTCCTGATCAATTAGTACGATACCATCCTCTTCACGCTTGTAGATGCTGCCGCTGGGGCAGGAGGCCACACATGCCGGGTTCAGACAGTGTTCGCACAGCCTTGGCAGGTACATCATGAAGGTGTTTTCAAACTGTCCGTATATGTCTTTCTGAATGTCCTCGAAGTTGCTGTCCTTGCTACGTTTGGAAAACTCACCGCCCAGAATTTCTTCCCAGTTTGGACCCCACTCGATTTTCTCCATACGCTGTCCGGTAATCAGGGAACGTGGTCGCGCGGTGGGCGCTGCCTTCATTTCCGGCGCAGTTTGCAGGTGCTCGTAGTCGAAGGTGAAGGGCTCGTAGTAATCATCGATCTCCGGCATGTGAGGATTGGCAAAGATCTTCATCAGTAGCTGCCACTTGCCACCTTGCCGCGGTTGTATCGAGCCATCGGCTTTGCGTTGCCAGCCCCCTTTCCACTTCGTCTGGTTTTCCCACTCTTTGGGATAGCCAATGCCGGGTTTGGTCTCAACGTTATTGAACCAGGCGTATTCCACGCCCGGGCGACTGGTCCAGACGTTTTTACAGGTAACACTACAAGTGTGACATCCAATACACTTGTCCAGGTTCAGTACCATGCCGATCTGAGCGCGAATTTTCATGGGTTCTCTCCGAGAGCCTGATAGACCGGTGCCAGATGATCTGCTCTGGGTGTGTCGAGCCAATCCACTTTCGCCATTTTCCTTACCACCACAAATTCGTCGCGGTTGGTGCCGATGGTTCCGTAGTAGTTAAAGCCATAACTGAACTGCGCATAGCCACCAATCATGTGTGTCGGTTTGAGTACCGTACGAGTCACCGAATTGTGAATTCCACCTCGCGTGCCGGTGATTTCAGCTCCCGGTGTGTTGATGATTTTTTCCTGTGCGTGATACATCATCACAAGGCCGGGGTTGATTCGTTGACTGACCACCGCACGGGCGGCGATCGCACCATTGACATTGAACAGCTCTACCCAGTCGTTGTCCTCTACATCAGCCTCTCTGGCATCCTCTTCACTGAGCCAGATGACTGGTCCTCCACGATTGAGCGTCAACATCATCAGGTTGTCAGAGTAGGTGCTGTGAATACCCCACTTTTGATGCGGGGTGATGAAGTTCAGCAGAATCTCCGGATTGCCATTGCTACGCTTGTTGTGTATGGCGCCAGTGGTTTTCAAGTCGACCGGTGGGCGATAACTTGTCAACGACTCGCCAAAGGCGATCATCCAGGGATGATCAAGATAGAACTGTTGGCGACCGGTCAGTGTGCGCCAAGGGATGAGTTCGTGCACATTGGTATAGCCTGCGTTGTAACTGACGGTTTCGCTTTCTATACCGCTCCAGGTCGGGCTACTGATGATCTTGCGTGGCTGAGCTTGAATATCGCGAAAACGGATTTTTTCATCTTCACGATGTATGGCGAGGTGCGTGTGATCGCGCCCGGTGATCTTGCTCAGTGCCTCCCAAGCTTTGACGGCTACATGCCCGTTGGTCTCGGGAGCCAGGCTCAGGATGACCTCGCAGGCGTCGATATCGGTGTCGATTCTGGGCATACCTTTGGTGACACCTTCATCTCTTTCGAGACCATTTAGCTGTCCCAGCTGGGTAACCTCGGTGTCGGTATTCCAGCCAATACCCTTGCCTCCGTTGCCTGCCTTGTTCATCAGCGGTCCAAGGGCGGTGAAGCGTTTGTAAGTGTTGGGGTAGTCGCGTTCGACCACAGTGATCTGTGGTGCGGTTTTGCCCGGAATCAGCTCACATTCACCTTTTTTCCACTCCTTTACATCAAACGGTTGTGCAAGCTCTGCGGGTGTGTCATGCATCAGCGGTGTCAGAACTACTTCCTTCTCAACACCCAGATGCCCAACACAGACTTCGCTGAATTTCCTGGCAAATTCCTTGTAGATATCCCAGTCGCTACGCGATTGCCAAACCGGATCAACAGCTGTTGATAACGGATGGATAAAGGGGTGCATGTCACTGGTGTTCAAGTCGTTCTTCTCGTACCAGCTCGCTGTCGGCAAGACGATATCGCTGTACAGGCACGTGGTACTCATGCGGAAGTCCAGTGTTACCAGTAAATCCAGTTTGCCTTCGGGGGCTTTTTCGTGCCACACAACTTCATCGGGTTTGGCATCATCGACGCCCAGATCCTTGCCCTGTACGCCGTTCTCGGTACCAAGCAGGTGTTTACAAAAATACTCATGACCTTTGCCACTGGAACCCATCAGGTTGGAGCGCCAGACGAACATGTTGCGTGGCCAGTTTTCAGGGGCGTCTGGATCCTCGCAGCTCATCTGCAGAGAACCGTCAGTCAGAGCACCTGCGACATAGTCGACTGCATTAGCGCCAGCCGCCGCGGCATTGTTTGCCACCTGGATAGGATTGGTCTTCAACTGCGGTGAGCTGGGTAACCAGCCCATGCGTTCGGCGCGCACGTTGTAGTCGATCATGCTACCGCCATACACGCTAGTGTCAGCCGTCGGAGACACGATGTCTTCCAGTCCCAGCTTTTCGTAGCGCCATTGATCTGTGTGAGCGTAAAAATAGCTGGTGCTGTTCTGCTGGCGCGGTGGTCGTAACCAGTCCAGCGCGAAGGCTAGTGCCGTCCAGCCTGTCTGCGGGCGCAGTTTTTCCTGACCAACGTAGTGAGACCAGCCACCACCACTCTTGCCGATGCAACCGCACATCATGAGCAGGTTGATGATGCCTCGGTAGTTCATGTCCGCGTGGTACCAATGGTTGACACCGGCACCCAGAATCACCATGGATCTACCTTCCGTCTTGTGCGCGTTCTCGGCGAATTCGCGAGCAACCGTGATGATTTGTGCAGCCGGCACACCGGTGATGGTCTCGGCCCAGGCGGGAGTATAAGCAGCATTGTCCTCGTAGCTGGCCGCCCCGGAACCCAGCCCGCGATCGATGCCGTATTGCGCTACCTGAAGGTCAAATACCGTAGTGACAAGCACGTCGCGACGCGCAGCCTCATCACCGATACTCAAGCGAGTTGCCGGTACTTTCACATGATTGACATCACCGCCTTGTGAATTGGCTGTGAAGTGAGGTGCCTCGACACCACCGAAGTAGGGAAGGCCTACATCGACAATATCAGGTGCATTGTCGGTATCCTCCAGCAATGAGAGTCTAAGCGTAACATCGGTGTCGGCGTAAGCGTTCTTGTTTTCCAGATTCCACCGTCCGGTATCACTACGATCCTCCGGCCCCCAACGAAATCCGATGGATCCGTTTGGCAGAACCACATTACCGTCGGTATCCATGGCCAGCGTTTTCCAGTCAGCGTTGTTCATCTCGCCAAACTCTGCAGTGCGATCGCTGGCTCGCAAATAGCGATCGGGAACCAAGGTTGTATTACCGTCCTCAAGTGTGTGTTCCTTGAGCATGACCAGCATGGGTAGATCGGTATAGCGGCGTGCATAGTTGTCGAAGTAGGGACTACGCTGCTTGAAGTAGAACTCGTTCAGAGCTACGTGTCCCATCGCCATGGCAAGGGCGGCATCGGTTCCCTGTTTCGGGTGCAGCCAGATATCTGAGAGTTTGGATACCTCGGCGTAGTCAGGGGTTATCGCTACCGTTTTCGTACCCTTGTAGCGCACCTCGGTAAAGAAGTGAGCATCGGGGGTTCGTGTCTGCGGTACGTTTGAACCCCAGGCGATGATATAGCTGCTGTTGTACCAGTCGGCTGATTCGGGAACATCGGTTTGTTCTCCCCAGATTTGCGGGCTGGCGGGCGGCAGATCACAGTACCAGTCGTAGAAGCTCATGCACGTGCCACCCAGCAAGCTAAGGTAGCGAGAACCCGCTGCATAACTGACCATGCTCATGGCTGGGATCGGGCTGAAGCCGACAATCCGGTCAGGGCCATGCTTCTTGATGGTGTAGATGTTGGCAGAGACGATGAGTTCGTTCACCTCGTCCCAGCTGCTGCGTACGAAGCCGCCCATGCCACGCACTTTCTGATAGTCACGTCGTGCTTCGTCGTCCTCCACGATGCTGGCCCAGGCATCTACCGGGGTGTCACACACTGTCAGTGCTTTACGCCAACGCTCCATCAACCGTCGGCGCACCATGGGATATTTTACGCGATTAGCGCTATAGAGATACCACGAATAACTTGCGCCACGCGAGCAACCACGTGGTTCGTGGTTGGGCATGTCCCAGCGAGTACGCGGGTAATCGGTTTGCTGGGTCTCCCAGGTCACTATGCCGCCTTTGACATAGATCTTCCAGGAGCAGGAGCCCGTGCAATTCACACCGTGGGTGCTGCGTACGATTTTATCGTGTGCCCAGCGATCCCGGTAGGCATCCTCCCAGGTACGATCCTCACCGGTCGTGACTCCATGACCATCAGAGAACGGCTCTTTCGCCATCTTGAAATGGGACAGTCGATCCAGAAAATGACTCATATGCTGTGCCTGCTCATTATTCTTGTTGGTGTGGAATCACGTGTTTGCAGCGGACTGCTGGGCGGACGAGGCCTGACGTTCGACGTCGTACAGCAGCCCGGCTCTGCGTGAGTAGAAAAACCAGGTAATCGCAGCACAAATGGCGTAGAAGATCAGAAAAGCCCACAAGGCAGCTTCAGGGCCACCAGTTGCAGTTATAGAGGTGCCATAAGATTTGGGTATGAAGAAGGCACCGTAAGCAGCCACGGCTGAGGTGAAGCCAATGATGGCCGCTGATTCCTTTTCGGATTGGCGAACACGTTCTGCGTCTCCAAGCTGTGGCATCAGTCGTTTGATCTCTTTACGCATGATGACTGGAATCATCTGGAAGGTAGAGGCGTTACCGACCCCGGTCGCGAGGAACAGAATCAGGAACATGGCGAAGAAGCCCCAAAAGGCGCCGGGTTGTGTCTTGATACCGAGAAAGAAAAGAACACCGAACACACCGGCGATCATTAACAGGAAGGTCCAGAAGGTGACTCGTGCACCGCCAAAACGATCAGCGATCCAACCGGTGGCGGCACGAGACAACGCACCAACCAGTGGGCCAAGGAATATAAAAGGCAGAGAGTTGACTTCCGGGAACTGCGTTTTTGCCAGTAGAGGAAAACCTGCAGAATAGCCAATGAAGGAACCGAACGTTCCGGTGTAAAGGATGCACATGATCCAGTTGTGCTTACGGCTGAAAATCACTGACTGTTCTGAGAACGAGGCTTTTGCTGAGGCGATATCGTTCATGCCGAACCAGGACGCAAGTGTAGCAATGATCAGAAACGGCACCCAGATGAAACCGGCGTTTTGAATCCAGAGATCTGCGCCTGTATCAGTACGGACTGGCTCGCCACCAAGTACGCCAAATACACCGATGGTAATGACGAGCGGGACAAGAAACTGCATGACGCTCACGCCAAGGTTACCCAGTCCGGCATTGAGCGCCAGTGCATTGCCTTTCTCTTTCTTGGGGAAGAAGAACGAGATGTTTGACATCGATGAGGCAAAGTTTCCACCACCCAGACCACACAGCAACGCCAGAATGAGAAAGATCAGATAGGGGGTTTCAGGGTTCTGCACCGCATAGCCGATACCAAAGGCGGGTAGTAGCAATGAGGCCGTGGTCAACGTCGTCCACAGTCGCCCGCCAAAGATTGGCACCATGAATGAATAGAATATCCGCAGTGTTGCACCGGACAAGCCGGGTAAGGCTGCCAGCCAGAAAAGCTGATCGGTAGAGAAGGTAAACCCGATAGCTGGAAGCTTGGCAACCACCACACTCCACACCATCCAGACAGAGAAGGCCAACAAGAGTGCGGGAATGGAGATCCACAGGTTGCGCTGGGCGATTTTCTTCCCTTCTGTCTCCCAGAACTGATCATCATCCGGGCGCCAATCCTGAATGGATTTGGAGGACAGTTCCTTGTGAATTTCTGCATCGTGCAATGGTTGCATTTCGGGTAGTTCAGGCAGAGCATCAAGCTCGGATGCGTAAGCCTTGCGCTCCATGTTCCGGATAGACAGATGCATCCATATCATTGACACCGACACCACCAGAAACAACAACATGAAGCTGCTGGTCCACACGCCGGTAAGATCCAGCAGGAAGCCGAACGATAACGGGAGAATGAATCCACCGAGACCACCTACCATGCCAACAAGCCCACCCACTGCACCGACGTTGTCAGGGTAATAGACCGGAATGTGCTTGTAGACAGCGGCCTTGCCAAGTGACATGAAAAACCCCAATACGAATATTGCCACCACAAAAGGCACCAGGCTCATGCTGGTGGAGAAGCTGATGGGGCCGTTGATACCTTCAATGATGTAGCTGGTATTTGGGTACGCCAACATGAACGTCATGAGCATGCTCATGCCGAATGTCCAGTACATGATGCTGCGCGCCCCGAACTTGTCTGACAGGTGGCCGCCATAGGCACGAAAAATTGAAGCGGGTATGGAATACAGGGCGGCGATCATGCCAGCACTCTTGATGTCTAGGTCATAAACACCTGTCAAGTAGCGCGGTAGCCATAATGCCAGTGCCACGAAGCCTCCAAACACGAAAAAGTAGTAGGTGGCAAAACGCCATACCTGCAGATTCTTCAAAGGCTCCAGTTGCAGTAAAGCGCCTTTTGCCTTCGCTCCGGACTTGCGCTGCGCTTTCAGCACGGGATCATCATCTGTAATGAGCCAGAAGACGATGGCAATGACCACCAGCGCCAACGCCCAGACCTTGGCAACCATGGTCCAGCCGAACGCCACCATGACAAAGGGCGCTGTGAATTTGGTCACGGCTGCACCCACGTTGCCAACTCCAAATATGCCTAGGGCTGTACCTTGCTTCTCCTTGGGATACCAGCGCGACACATAGGCGACGCCTACTGCGAAGGAGCCACCGGCCAATCCTACCCCCAGCGCGGCCACCAGCATCATCGGGTATGTGGTTGCGTAGGACAGCGTAAATGTTGCCGCAGCAGCGGCTAGCATGGTCACAACATAAACAATGCGACCACCGTATTGGTCTGTCCAGATTCCCAGAAAAATCCTTGACAGAGAACCCGTAAGAATAGGTGTGCCGACCAGCAATCCAAACTGAGTGTCACTCAGTCCAAGGTCCTGCTTTATCTGAACACCGATGATCGAGAAAATGGTCCAGACTGCAAAGCAGACGGTGAAGGCCACCGTACTCATGCCCAGAACTCTGGTTTGTTGTGCTGGAGTCACGCCTGGAACAGTGCCCGATGGTTGACCCGCTTTTGTTGTTGTACTCATGACTTTTCCATGTTGCATAGCGATTGGTATTCGCTGATCTCGACACCGCGTTAGATCGAATACTGCCGGTGCAGCGCGAGCAACCTGATCATCAACCGTTCAACGTCCATTAAAATTGATAAAGATCAATTCCGTTGCAAAGTAAATATAAAAAGACAAGAGTAGAAAAGATCCAGTCGTATAAATGTTTGCGATTGCATTGTTGACACAGATCAAGTGCTGTTCAGTTGCAATTTCCTATTCTTGCTACTGAATTCGATCTGATTTTCTGGATAGGCAGTAGATACGCCCTATTGACAGTTTTCCTAAATGGTTATTGGACTAATTGTTTGCTTGTCAAAAGATCTATCAGAATGGGTTGTTGAACACCACAATGGTTGCGATCCGTATTCGCAAAAAATTTTGTAGACAATCAACCATGTTGACTATTTTCAATATTCGCTCGGTCAGCAACGAGCAATTCTGATGCGTAACTGTGACTTGCCTATCGCGCGCTCATTACCCTTGTTCTCGAACATAAGTGAGCAGCATTTTGACGCTGTGATCAAAGGTGCTCGTCTACAGAGTTTCACGACCCATGTTGATCTCATTTCAGAGGGCGATAAAGCGGACTTTCTATATGTTCTTCTTGAAGGTCAGGTTGAGCTATTTACCCATTTGAATGGTCGGGAGTCGTCTATCCGTCTTATCGAACCGATGGCATCCTTTGTCCTGGCGACCGTTGCAATCGATTCGACACATCAGCTGTCCGCACGCACGTTTTCCCGCGCAAAAATTCTCTTGATACCTGTGGATGTCGTTCGCAAGGCTTTCAGGAAGGATACGAATTTTGCCGGTGCTATCGTCACTGAAATGGCGCAAGACTATCAGTCCATGGTCAAATTGCTCACGGATGTCAAACTAAGAACGGGTGTCGAAAGGCTGAGCAATATTTTGCTTGGCTTTCACAAGGCGCAGGGCGGGAGAGGGGTGGTGAAACTACCTTGCGATAAGAGAACACTGGCATCATTGCTGGGAATGAGCGCAGAGAATCTCTCTAGAACATTCAATACACTGAAGGCCTATAACGTGGAGGTCGTGGGGTCAGAGGTTTACCTGAACGATATCAACGCTCTGACCCAGCTTGCCAGCGCTCATTGATATGTAGCCCTTCACGCTGATGAGCGGCCGCACTGAAGATCTCGGATAAGACCATCACTTAGTGAATATACCCAGCCATGAATGTTAATGCGTCGACCGCGCTTCCAGGCGTATTGGATGATCGGTGTACGAGCCAGATTCTCAACCTGTGTTTCGATAGAGAGTTCACACAATCGATCTAGTAAAGCATTTGCCGAACTGCAGGCGTCAAGCTCCTCCTTATGAGCATCGGCGATGTCTCTAATAGGCTGTAACCAATGATCCACGATACCATGTCGATGGCCATCCAGTGCAGTACGGATTCCGCCGCATCCATAGTGACCACACAGAATGATGTGCTCGATATTAAGTGTGTCCACGGCGAATTCAAGCACTGATAGCAGGTTAAGGTCACCGCGATGAACCAGGTTAGCAACGTTTCTGTGTACGAATACTTCTCCTGGCTCCAGCCCTGTAATGACATTGGCCGGTACACGACTATCAGAGCAGCCAATCCAGAGATACTCAGGATGCTGAATGGCAACCAGGCGGTGGAAGTAGTCCGGATCTTCTTTTTGTCTCTGTTCAGACCATTGGCGATTGTGCTCGAGAAGGTCAAGTAGCATAGATCTGGATTTCTACAGTTGTTGCTGAATTAAGTCTTCTTGCTCAGTTGATGGCATATTCAGTGATTAAAAAAGGTGTCACTGTGTTGCTCCTGCCTTATCGCGAATGGTCTCCCCAAACCTCTGGAATCGTTGCTTGCAAGACAGCGCAATACCCACTGCTCGATCAACTTACAGTCAGGCTCCAGCAGCTCGGCGTGTCCATCAGAAAAGCATTTGAAGTCTTCAAGACTCAAACGTCCAATACCACACAGCACAGGTATACCGAGATCCAGAGCTGTAGTGATAGCTGGAAGAAAGCCTTTGCCCTGGCTTTCGCTCTTGCTAAATTTATTGATTACCATCAGTTTCGGCAGTGTGTGTCTGGCGGTTTTCTGTAAGGCGGCTTCGACATCCCACGCAGCTTGCTCCAGAGCTCCCCAATTGAGCCGACAGCCCCTCGAAAATGATCCCAGATCACTGGATATCGGATGCTCAAGGTGTGTGCTCAGAATGTGCAAAGTCATGTCGCATCGGCAACGGTCAGGGCGTTTGATGTCCTGTTGGACAGCACCAGCCACCTCAGTTCCAGATAACTGTAATCGACGCGCCAACGTGCTCAGCATCTCGTCTACCACGCCGGGATTTCCAGCGCGGATGCCTGCAATGGGTGGCAATATTAGTTTGTTCATCACGCAGTTGGTTTTCGACACTTATCCTTTAAGCGTTTGCACTGTAGGGGTATGACTATTCGCGGGACTTGATTCATATCAATCTATCCTTGAACGAAAAATCTGTCTGTATATGCTTTTTAGTAGAGAAAGACAAACGATTCATTAATCTGCTGCTTGATATTGATCAATATACAAAATGATCCTGGATGTCACGCTTCACGCGTAACGTACATGTAACCAATGGCAAGCTGGGTTGATAGTGCCATCGTTATGCAGGTTCATTCAGCAAGTAATGATGCTCGAATACTGCTCATCGTCAGTGCCTTAATCCGGTAACTGATATTCATACAGTGTTGGGGTAATCGGGAAACTTATCCATGCAAGAGCACTCGTCTGGCAGATCCACTGAACTGCATAACAACTCCTTTACGGAGGAACAATTACAGCACATGGATGCCTACTGGCGGGCAGCGAATTACTTGTCAGTGGGGCAGATATACCTGCTGGCCAACCCGTTGCTAAGAAAGCCACTAGCTGCTGAGCACGTCAAACCACGTTTGCTGGGACACTGGGGAACCACACCTGGGTTGAACTTCATCTATGCACATTGCAATCGTATAATACGAAATCACGACCTCAACATGATCTACGTTGCCGGACCTGGGCACGGTGGTCCAGGGGTGGTGGCAAACACCTGGCTTGAAGGGACATATAGCGAAGTTTATCCTCATGTTTCTAACGACGAAGCAGGTATTCAGGGCCTGTTTAAACAATTCTCGTTCCCTGGTGGGATCGGCAGTCATGTAACGGCTGAAACACCGGGCTCCATACACGAAGGTGGTGAGCTGGGTTATGCCTTGTCACACGCTTACGGAGCAGCCTTTGATAATCCATCCTTGCTAGTTTGCTGCGTAGTGGGGGATGGTGAAGCCGAAACAGGTCCTCTTGCGACGGCCTGGCATTCGAACAAATTCCTGAACCCTGCGCGAGACGGTGCAGTTCTGCCAATATTGCATCTCAACGGATACAAAATTGCCAACCCGACTGTTCTTGGTCGTCTTGATAGTGCTGAATTAACCCATTTATTCCATGGTTATGGATACAAGCCCTATTTTGTCGAAGGCTCGGATCCGATGGACATGCACAAGCAGATGGCTGGCACACTGGATACCGTCGTGTATGAAATAGATTCTATTCAGAATAGAGCGAGAACAGAAGGTGACCTCACGCGACCACTATGGCCCATGATTATCCTGAGAAGTCCGAAAGGCTGGACTGGGCCCAAAGAGGTGGATGGGCAGGTTACAGAGAATCACTGGCGTTCGCATCAGGTACCACTCTCAGGGATAGCAAACAACTCACAACATCTTAAGCTTCTGGAAACCTGGATGAGAAGCTACAGACCTGAAGAGTTGTTTGATGAGTCAGGTCGACTGAACGAAACACTTCGGAACCTTGCGCCCAAAGGCATGAGAAGAATGAGTGCGAACCCACACGCGAATGGCGGTGCCTTGCTGAAAAGTCTACGAATGCCTGATTACAGGGATTATGCTGTCGATGTTGCGATTCCTGGTGCAGTCAACGCGGAATCAACACGCAACATGGGTATTTTTTTGAGAGATGTCATGAAAGAGAACCAGGCACAGGCGAATTTCCGAGTCATGGGGCCGGACGAAACGGCCTCCAACCGGTTAGGTGCGTTGTTCGAAGTTACCGATCGCGCCTGGCTTGCTGAAATTCTCCCTGAGGATGACCATCTATCGCCAGATGGACGGGTAATGGAAATACTGTCTGAACACACCTGCCAAGGTTGGCTCGAGGGCTATTTATTGACTGGTCGCCATGGACTTTTTTCGTGTTATGAGGCGTTTATCCATATAGTGGATTCCATGTTCAATCAGCATGCAAAATGGTTGAAACTGAGTCAGGGCATCCCCTGGCGGCGCAGCATCGCTTCCTTGAATTATCTGCTGACATCTCATGTCTGGCGCCAGGATCACAATGGCTTTTCTCATCAGGACCCAGGATTTCTTGACTTGGTTGTTAACAAGAGTTCAGAGATTGTTCGCATATATCTGGCGCCGGATGCCAATACGCTACTCTGCGTCACAGATACATGCCTTCGCAGTCGTAACCTGATCAATGTCATCATTGCTGGTAAGCAACCACAACCGCAATGGTTGGACATGGACGCGGCAGAAAAGCACTGTAGCGCTGGAATAGGCATGTGGGAGTGGGCGAGCAGTGATGACGACGGAGACCCGGACGTGGTCATGGCCTGTGCTGGTGACGTTCCGACATTGGAGACGCTGGCTGCGGTTGATACTCTCAGGCGGCATGTACCTGATCTGAAAGTGAGAGTGGTAAACGTCGTGGATCTCATGACTTTACAGCCCGAGGATCAGCACCCTCACGGTCTCAGTGACAGGGATTTCGATAGCTTGTTCACTACCGACAAGCCCATCATATTCGTATTTCACGCGTACCCATATCTCATCCATCGATTGTGCTACCGGCGAACCAATCATGGTAATCTGCATGTCCGTGGATTCAAGGATGAAGGCACCACAACCACGCCGTTTGATATGGCTGTACTCAATCAAATTGATCGCTTTCACCTGGTTAACGATGTCATTGACAGGGTGCCCAAGTTGGGTTACCGAGCTGCTTATGTGAAACAGTTGATGCGTGACAAGCTGGTTGAACATCGTCAGTACATCAATGACAAAGGTGTAGACATGCCGGAAATAGTCAATTGGACCTGGAATGAGACCTTTGCTGAGAAGGAGAAAAAGTAGGGCAAGACTAGAAGCGCAGAAATGATTGCCTGGTTACTGATGATATAACCGCCATTCTGCCATTCAACCGATTTCTGTGGATTTTTTGTTTACCGAAGAACGGTTCACTGCTGTAAATGCTCAACTAGATCATCTTTCAGATGCACTCTTTTCATTTTCAATGCATCCAGCTCAAGGTCATCTGTGTGCTCAACACCCTGTTCGATTCTAACGATTTTCTTGTCTATCGCTTCATACTCAACCAGGAGTCTGGAGAAGTGTTTGTTGTTCATTTTCAAATCACGTATCGCCTGGCGATACTGTGGGAGATCCCTGGAGAGTGGATGATTGTCGACATAATCAGACATGATATATCCCGCCCATGGCGTGTTCGGAAGGAGACAGGTTAGTAGTAAACTCTTATGTAAAAATTGCTTTTATACTGTCGACAGACAGGCACATTTGGCTAGATGATTGACCTGCAAAGAGGTACTTCCCTGAAGCAATGACTTCAAGCTACCCAAGCCTCTACGGCCGGTCACAATCAGATCCGCGCCACAACCGTCTGCACAGGCAATGATCTGTTGTGCCGGGTCACCTCGGTCTGTGTGTGTTTTACTTATGTCCACTTCGTAGTGTTTTGCAATAGTCATAGCTGCGCTGAGAGCCTTTTCGCAAGATTTCTCTGTCTCTGCATCTGATGGCATCGTGGTCACCGCATGATATCCCGCCGCTGCACCCATGGCGAATGCCACCGTCTTGGGTTGCGGAGTATGCACAAGATGGATTTCGGCCTCGTACTTCTGCGCAATATCGCATGCTACTTTAAGTGCACGCTCCGATGCTTCTGAACCATCAAAACCAATGACGATCTTCTTGAACATGGGGGTTTCCCTGATTGATAAGAATACAGATACTCTATAGCGGTACAACGAATTCACATTGTCGTAGATCAATGAGACGACCGTGTCGTGTCAGATTCAGGCACCCGAATTTCAGCAAGTCCCTTTGTCCAGGCCTTTTAAGATGTACAAGTCCAGCTCTTATTCAGTCCTGATGTGTGAATCTGTACCCCAGTGTTGCATAAAATTTCGAGTCCAGAAGCTTATAGAGCTGTATATAAGTACCGGAGGCGGCCCCCACTGCACGGAGTTTTT
>ENA-ORXR01002711-ORXR01002711.1-marine-metagenome-genome-assembly--contig:-NODE-2711-length-16564-cov-7.064778_pt1 | contig 16564 bp, 18 predicted proteins | sample MGYA00237866_ERZ511479 | MGnify/ENA metagenome assembly ERZ511479 | reverse complement strand
TGGGAGATGCTGTCGACTTCTTCGTCGCGTCGCGAGAGCAGGCGAAAGACTCACCCGGGGGGAAGAGGTCTGGGATCGTTATCTCGAATCGAAGACTACCGCTCGCGCACGCACGCTGGCCGACTATAAGAGGGCTCGATTACGTTTCGAGCCTCTTCTTGAGCGCCCTATCCGCACCATCGAAGCGTCGGAGATCGAGGATGCGATCAAGGCGGCCAGTCCATACGACCGGAAGAAGTTTATTTCGAACATTCGCACCGTGCTTCGGTTCGCCGAGCAGAGAGGCTGGGTCGATCGGGTTGCGACAGTCGGGATTGAGAAGTTCAGCCGCCTACGGCTTGAGAGCGCCAGATGGTAAAGTTTGTCCTATTACATCTGCAATCTGTACTCATGGCGAGTCGGGTGAAACTGATCGACGAGATAGAGCACCTTGAGGTCGATTTAGGAGAGTTCTTTTCGCTTCCGATTCCTCAGCGAGTGTGGCTGGAGACTCGGCATCTTCGCCCGGAGGAATTGCGGAGAGAGATCGATGGGCTGGTGGCTCAAAGTTGAGGTGAGCTTGACGAATTTGAAAAATCCTTACAATCAGACTTAACTACCCGTAACCAATGCCCTATGATGAATCCCGATTCTTTCGGTGCTGGCTACGATGCTCCAACGGCTGAGGCCGTGCCATCGCCTGAGGTCAGAAGCTGGGGTTGCGTTCTCTGCCACCGCCGGACGCATGAGAAACTCCGGTTGTTCCTCCATCGCGACTACAAACGAGCGAGTCTTCTTTTTCCGCCACTCATCGATGAACAGGTTCTTGGCGGTCGTATACAGGAGCGGAAGGTGGTCGAACTTCTCGAACACGCAGATCCAAAGTTGCTGGGACAAGTCGGCTGCGTCTTGGGGATTCTTCGTGAGCCCGAGAAGATACCCGTCGAGCGTGCCGCCATGAACGTCCATGGCGGCTTCGAGGGATTTTGATCTGTCCTTATCCTGGAGCTCAACTATTCGGGGGAATTCTTCCACCAATGTTGCAGGAAGGCGAGTCTTGAAGGCTGATCGGAACTATTTCGGATGGTGGCAACGGAACGAATTTACTCTCGTGCTACCACTCGTCGGGACGACGGAGTTTGAAGTTGGCGGGCCAGTCGGCGCCTTCATCGATCCACCGGATGATTTCTTCGACATCTGGCTCGATGATCCTGTCTGGGGATGGGGGCATGCCCCGGAATTCGCTGTGGCCCAGCCTGAGAACGCGAACCAGATAGCTTCCTTCGCCGTTGCCAGGGACAATGATGGGGGCGTGGTTACCGGTCGTGAGGGCGGAGGATCTGGTTTCGAGATCTAGTCCTCCATATTTGTGTTTCTCGCGACTGTTGTGGCATTCGAGGCATTTGATTTCGATCTCTGGCGCGATGTCGTGAACGAAGTCAACTGTGAGGTCTGTAGGGAGCGAGGTTACTTCATTGACTTCCGAATCGGTTGTCTGGCAGGCGGTTAGGGCGAATGTGAGGGTGAGTGTGATGGCTAGGAAAAATAGGTGGAGCGGATTATTGTTCTGCATGTTTAGAAGAGTGTCACGATTAGCGTAGATCATCTTTGCACTGGTTGCTAGCCTGAGCGCATGGCTTGGTGCCGCTCTGCTTCTGCTTTCAAACCGAAGCTATTCGGGTATGTTGTGATCGATGATTAGGGCTGATATCCCCGCGAATGAAGCCGAGCGAATGGAGGCGCTTCGGTCTTATGATGTCTTGGATAGTGAGCCTGAGCAGGCATACGACGACATCACCCTGATCGCGTCTCAGATCTGCGGCACTCCGGTTGCACTGGTTAGTCTGATTGATGACGATCGCCAATGGTTCAAGTCGCGGCAAGGGATCGAAGCGAGCGAGACTTCGCGTGAGCTTGCGTTTTGTGCTCATTCGATTCTCGATCCAGATCAAGTCACCGAGGTTCAGGATGCGTTTGAAGACCAACGGTTCGCGGACAATCCCTTGGCTACTGGAGATCCCCATGTGCGGTTCTATGCCGGTGCTCCGCTCGTCGCACCGGGGGGGGAGGCTTTGGGCACATTGTGTGTGATTGATCACGAGCCTCGGAAGCTATCAGATGAGCAACTGGCGAGTTTGCAGGCGTTGTCCCGTCAGGTTGTTAATCAGTTAGAGCTTCGACGCCGGGTGCGACAGCATCAGGAATCGGAACGGCATTTGCGACGGCAGGCGTTAATTCTAGAAAGCGTCAATGACGCGGTTGTCTTGGTCTCGGCGGAGGGCATCATCCAGAGTTGGAGCAAAGGAGCCAATACCATCCTGGGGTATGCCAGCGACGACGTGGTCGGCAAATCAGCGGTCGAGGTGTTCGGTCTTCAGTTGAACGTAGGCCTCAAAAACGGAGTTGAGGATCTTCTCCTGACCTGCAAGACCGCTTCTGGTCGAGATATTCCGTTGAATGTGAGAACGTCTTCTCTTTCTGATGATTCAGGAATGGAGTCTGGAGCTTGGATTATTTGCGCAACCGACATGACCAGAGAGCGGGAGTTGCAGTCCCGTCTTTCGGAGGCCTCGGAGCAGGAACAGCGCAGGATTGGCCAGGACATCCACGATGATTTGTGCCAACAGATGTCTGCCATTGCCTGCCTGTTGCGTTCTTTGGAGCAGGGCTTGAAGGCCGACGAGTCGGAGCATGCAGAAGCAATTGGCCAGATTGGGGACATGCTTGGCACCGCAAATACGAGGGCGCGCCATCTTGCCAAGGGGTTGCTACCTGCGGCACTCGAGACCCAAGGCCTTGTTCCTGCACTTCGGGAGCTTGCTGAATCGACGGAATCGGTTTTCAAGTTGCCAGCATTCTTCACTTCTTCCGGAGAGTTCGCAGAGATCCCGCAGAGGCTGGGCGTGCATTTGTATCGCATTGCCCAGGAGGCTATTTCCAATGCCGTTCACCATGGCGAGCCGTCGAATGTACACCTTCGCCTGACTGGGAAAGATGCCTCGGAAGTCATTCTTCGGATTGAAGACGACGGTCGGGGGTTTGATGTGGCGCTGGCAACCAGCAAGGCGACGGGCCTCGGCTTAGCTAGTATGCGGCGCAGGTGTGGGGACATTGGAGCATCTCTGGAAATTGAATCGCATGATGAGGGGACGGTGGTTCGCTGCCGAACCAGAATTCTTGCCAAGGAATCTCAAGGGGACGAAGAATCGTGACCAGCGCTTTGATTATTGACGACCATCCAGTTATGCGAATGGGGTTGAAGAGTCTGCTCACGGGGGCGGACGACATCGATGTTTGTGGTGAGGCGGGAACCGCCGCCGCTGGGTTGGAGGCTGTCGAAAAGGACAAGCCGGAGTTAGTGCTGCTCGACCTTTCGTTGCCAGATCGGGGAGGCTTGGAACTACTCAAAGACATTCTGTCGGTTCGACCCAAGACATATATATTGGTCGTGTCTTCTCATGACGAGAGTGTTTACGCAGAGCGAGCGCTGCGAGGCGGAGCCAGAGGGTATGTCATGAAGGAGGAAGCCGGAGACCGCCTGATTGATGCAGTCCGTGCCGTCGCAGCTGGACAGATCTATGTCAGCGAGAGAATCACTGGTTTGATCGTTGAAATTTTCTCAGGTAACCGGGCAAGTTCCTCTGACCCGACGTCGGTGCTGACGGATCGTGAACTTGAAGTGTTCACGAATGTTGGAAAAGGCCTCGGTTCGAAAGAGATGGGCGAGTTACTGGGGATTTCAGCCCGCACTGTGGATGCCCACCGGGCGCATATCAAAGAGAAGCTCGGGTTTGGAGACGCTAAAGAATTATTGAGAGAAGCTGTGCGGTGGTCGGAGGCGAACAACTCCTGAACGGATCGAGCTAACCCCTTGAATTGGAAATTCTCTCTCGGCTGGGTCGGACAGTTGGGCCATCGAAGAGTTTCCAGTGAATTAAGCCATGTTTCAGGTGGTAGATCTTGTCGAACCCTACTTCGAGAATTGGTTGTAGGGCCCTTCGGCTGCGGTAACCCCCATCGCAGTAGACGAGTATGGGTGCCGATAGATCGAGTTCGCTCAGGTTTTCCCGATTAATTTCCCAAGAGTCGAGCTTGAACAAGGCGCTCACCGCTCCTGGGATGTGCTCTTTTTCGAACGCGGCGGGGGAGCGCACATCGACTGGAGTGAGTGATGGGTCGTTTAGGAGTAGTTGAAGTGCCTCTTTATGCCCAACGTTAGTCACTCCCGTTGGAATCGCCTGGGGACTCCTTGGCCATTTGAGGCGCCGGAATGCCCAGAAGGAAGCAATCATGATGCCTACAAGAAAAAAGAAGTGATAGCTTTGAAAGTCCATGGAATCGATAGGCTTGGTGTTGGCCTATGCGTGTCCGAGGCTCCGGAGCCTACGGGTCTTTTGCTTTCGCATCTGGCGCTCGATTTTTTCTATTGTCAGGTCGATCGCTTCGTAGAGATCGCGGGACTCTGTATCCGCCTCCAAGACGACGTGGTTAGCGCAATGGAGGATGATCTCAGCCTTATTGCCATGGCGGCTGTGGTCGGCGATTACCTTGGCATCAATGACTCTCGGGTAGGTCAACTTCAGTCGGGCGAGCTTTGTCTCCGCGTAGCGTGCTATTGAATCAGTGCATTGCATATGGCGGGCTTGAACTGTGACAGGAAAAGTTGGTTTTAGGTTCTTCATCGCCCTCAGCCTAGATTGGGTTCCGCTGCTGCGCTTGTCGTCGGTTGTTGCGGTCTGAGCCTTTCTTGTGCCTCGATGGCAACGGCTTCCAAGTCGAATCTGCGGAAAGGAAGGGCTTCTTCCTACTCAGCATGCCCGGCGCGTCCCTGAAATGGGTGAGCACTTGGAATTCAATTCCCACCTGGCGTATGCCAAGAAATTTCTGCCTCTGAGCCCATTTTAAACCGAGATGCGCCAGGCAGTTACTGGGTGAGAATCGCATTTAAGCACCCGAGTTTCTCAACCACTGGCAAGCGATGCGCACGCTAGGCCAAGGCTCGCGGAGAACCATGACAGCGGTCATGTCAGTCTGAGCTTACTCCCAGAAAGAGGAGTTTCAAACATGATGAAAAAACTCACATCCATTGTCGCAGCTGTCGATCACAATGAGGAAGTCGACGATATTCTAGCCACCGCCGGAGCACTGGCTAAGGCCACAAATGCCGAACTACATCTTGTCCATGTATACTCCTCGAACCCAGAACTCATGTTCATGCCACCGTATGCTATTCCAATGGTCATTGAGGATGCGGACGATCACGAAGAAGCTCTTCAGGCAGAACGTCAGCGAGTTCGAGAAATGGCAAATCGCCTCAGAGAGGAGGGAGTGCGGGTGACGGGTCACATGAAACCGTTCCACCATGGCACCGCAAAATCCATCCTAGAGTTTACCGAGAGTGTGGAGGCTGACTTGCTCGTGATCGGAACGCACAGGCGTGGCAGAGTCGAGAAAATTCTCCTCGGGACGGTCTCCGAGACGCTCGTCCGAAAAGCCGGAATTCCCGTGCTGGTTGTTCCCCGTCACTAAGTCGAGCCCGCAGGCCATGTGGTGCCAAGCGCTTTCCTCTTCATGAATGAATAGCAAGATCGTTCAAACCGAGATCTTCCAAGGGGTTTCAACGCCTGCTCAGGCTTCGGCCGCTGGCGGGCTGCCACTGCGGCGGTTCATCAGACCGAGCACTAAAACGGCACCCTTTCCCTTTGTATCAACTGACGATCTCAGCCTTCTTGCTGAACCGGAGGAAACTTGGGGAGCTCTTCTCGAAGACCTATCGAAGGCCCGAGAAACCATTTTGTTCGAGAGCTTCATCTTCGTCGATGGGGAAGCTGCTGATGCCGTGGTCACTATTCTCTGCGATCGAGCATCGGCAGGAGTCCACGTTCATCTCCATGTCGACGGATACGGCTCAATCGCCCTAAGTCGAGAGCTTGAGAGGAAATTAGTGAAAGCAGGGGTTGTTGTGCGTCGATTCAACAATCCTCGATTGAAGCTAGTCGCCGTTTTGGGGATCTTCCGTTACCATCGCCGCAGCCACCGTCGAATTGTCACAATCGACGGTAACATTGGATGGGTCGGGGGACTCGCCATTGATGACCGTTGGTGGCCTAGAAACGACAGTATGACGACAAGAGACGCCATGCTGAGGATTCAAGGTCAGCTCGTGAGCCAACTGGAGAAAGCGTTCTGGCACTTCTGGGACAGCCATCACAGATCGATGCCGGCCCGTCCGATCGAACCAGCAAAACTTGGAGAGGCGCGCGTCGTCCCTCACCATCCATTCCTGGCCCGTCGTTTTCGATCGGTCCTTCACCACAGAATCCTGAGTAGCAAACACAGAATCTGGCTAGCGACGCCTTACTTCATCCCAAAAGGTCGGCTGCGAAGGGCCCTTTGTCACTCCGCCCAGCGTGGCATCGACGTGCGTCTCTACCTTCCGGGGCCACGCTATCACGACCATCCGTTAGTCCGAGTTGCGGCCCACCGTCACTACGGAAAACTTCTCGAGGCCGGAGTGAAAATCTTCGAGTTTCGCCCCACTTTCCTTCACGGAAAAATCGCAATGTTCGACTCTGATTGGACGGTGATCGGATCGGCAAATCTGGACAGGCTGTCCTTCTTTCATAACTACGAATTGCTGGTAGAGGCTAAGAATACCGCTTTGGCGAACCAGACCTATGAAGAGTTTTGTCAAATAGGCAGGCATGGAGACGAAATCAGTCTTTCAGAATGGAATTGCCGCCCACTTTGGGGACGAATTCTTGAGCGAATCTGTGGTTTGTTTGACAGAATTCTGTGATCCGTCGTCGGCTTGATAACAAGCCAAAGCCATCATCGGTTCCGTGCGGAAAGGTAGGCACGTTTCGCCGGATGGAGATCGTCGGAAACGAAGTCGGCACAACCCCCGCACAGCCTCGACCAAGCGGAGCGGAGTATCCCTCCGATCTAGCAGCTAGACTTCGGAATCTCACCAAAAACAGACATGATCAAACGCACCCTTGTCCTATCGAAAACGCGACCAGGAACATATACAACGGACTCGGAGTTCCCGAAGGAAAGCAGCTGCCAAAGAGATCAATTTCGACCTGTCTCACGACGACGAATTTCAAAGAATCACCATCGTCGGAGATCGCCGAGGGAAAGAGTGGATGACCAATCTCTGTAAGCCATTCACCTCCGAAAGGGCCGTCCTCGCCAAACCCTACTAATCTCCACCCAAAGACCACCCATGGGACTTCCAAATCTGATTATGGTCGGGATCGACTACTCCTACGCTTGTATGTCCGCGCTCAAAGAAGCTGAGAGGCTCGCCCTCCACTATGGGGCGACGCTATCTGTCGTCAATGTGCTCGATCAGCGCCTACTCGATGAGCATCAGTGGGACTGCCCGATGATCAAGGAAGATCTCATCGAAGCGAACCGAGATCTGCTCGCACTTACCGTCCGCAATGAACTCTCCAAAAAGATCGTAAGTCGGCCGGAATTCCGGGTAGGCCATCCCTTCTTCGAACTCATCGGCTGTGCCAATGACCGCGAGGCGGACCTACTTGTGCTCGGAAGCCGAGGCATGAGTTCGGGGCGGCAAGGCCAAGTCGGGAGCGTGGCGAAGAAGTGTATTCGCAAGGCATCCATGCCCACTCTACTCGTCCGCCGGAGCCACCATGGCCCGTTCCGAAAAATCGTCGCTTGCGTCGACTTCTCAGAGACCTCTCGTCTTGCGACTGAACACGCAGTGCGTATCGCCCATGCCGAGAAAGCCAGCCTTGAAATCGTTCACGTCTGCCGAGCCCGAGCCATCAATACGACTGGGTTTGGTTCTCTGGAGCCAATCACACCAGTACTCAACCACTACCAAATCGTCAAAGCCGTGGGAAACGAACTGGAGCGTTTTATGGACAGCCTCCGGGAGTCCACGTCGGGTCTGGATGTTAGCACCCGAATTCTTGAAGGGAAGCGGGTCGGTACAATGATCGCCTACCACCTTGAATCGACCGGTGCTGATTTAGCGGTCATTGGGACTCGCGGACGGAGTGCTTTCAAAGCCCTGCTCATGGGTACGAACGCCGAATGTCTCATCGAAGAATCGCCTTGTTCAGTACTTGCCATCAAGCCCGAAGGCTTCGGCTCTGACATCAATGGGATCTAATCATGCAAAAAAGAGAACACATCGTCGTTGGATTCGACGAATCTGAAGCCTCGCGCTCCGCCGTGAGAGAAGCGGCCCGCCTTGCGGGATCAAACAATGCAGACCTGCTAATTCTTGAAGCCATTCAAGACGAACTCATCGCGGAAGTCGAGCGAGAGACGGGAGTCGACGGGGAGGATATTCTTGCAGCGCGGAGGCATCGTCTGAACCATCAAGTCGAGGATATCTTATCTCCAGAGCCTGCCGGGAGCCGAGTTCAGACGAATGTGGTGATGGGACACCCGTTCGCAGAACTCATAGGTAGCTGTAGAGAGAAAAACGCTAGTCTCCTTGTTCTTGGAGCGACTGGCATGACGGGACTAGCCCACTCGTCGATCGGCTCAGTCGCCCGCTCAGCGGTGCGACACGCCCCCTGCGATACGATGCTCGTCCGACCTGGGATTGACGAGGGATTCAAGAAAGTGATTTGCGGAGTCGATTTTTCGGCAACCTCAGCAGAGGCTCTGAGGAGCGCCGCCACCATCGCCAAGGCTGACGGAGCCCGTCTCGTTTTGGTCGCCGTCCACACCCCAGCTTGGCTACGCTATGCTCGGGAATATGGTGGAGATTTAGATATCCCCGAGGAACTGTCCGATGATTACTCCAACCAACTCACCACGGAGCTAGCTGACTTCGTTTCCGAGCACATCGATGATACGGAAGGTGTGGACTTCGACATCGTCTCGCTTGAGGCAGTCAGCCCAGCGGTCGGGCTCTGTGATTACGCGAACCAATTCGGGGCAGATCTTGTCGTTATTGGCACAAAGGGCTTAGGTATTGGCGATGTCCGGCCGCTCGGTTCGACCGCTGAACATGTCATCAGCGGTGCCCACTGCTCAGTACTTTCGATCCGCCCAGACACCGCCTGAAGAATCCGCAGTTCGAAAAAGACGAAAACGCAGATCCTTCCCTCCTAACTCTTTGTTTTCGCGAGTATCAACTTCGTGATGAGTCCAAATGCCACATGTGTTGTTGGTGGCTTGAAGGATCGTTTCCCCATGTTCGGGGAAACGATCCGCTTCGCTGGGCAGCGAATCGGCTAAGGTGAACGAACCCAAATTGGTGATCAGGTAAAGTGAGTTCTGAGACCCACATGGACTAACAACACAGGGAACGGGAATCGGAAATACACTTCGAGGCTACACTCCATCATGACTAGCAGGGAAGGTCTGAACAATTCGGCCACCCGCTACAATGTTGAAATTGAAATCAGGAATTTCAGCTCTTCGAGTTGGAGAAATGGAGAGCCCTTCGGGTTGCTGTCCAGACTGCGCCTAGCTTTGTTACTCGTTGGTTGTGGATATTCATCCACGCCCGCCTCGCGCCGCGCTAGTCGAAATCTGGACAGCAATAGCGGATGCCCTAATTGATCAGACCTTCCCTAGATGATCGCCGCAAAGGATCGGGGGTTCGATTCTCGGGAAAAATCGTCGAGCTGATGTGATCGCCTGCTCCTGGTAGTTTCTGCTAGGAGCAAGCGGTGCGTAAGGTGTGACAGACGTTGCCGAGTGCTAACCCGAGATGGGTTGCAAATCTAGCTGATGAACATCGCACATCAGGATGCAAAGAAGATAATCCGCAATGTTATTGGGCCGGTTCTTGGCGGGAGAGGCGAGGCATTGCTAGCGACTCAGGGCACGGATGGTCGGCCGCACATGTGCTGGATGGGCACCGTGGGTTTCCTCGAAAAACAGGGGGCGAAACTTGTGACTATCACTTCACCAGACAGTCGCAAAGTTCACAACATTCGAACCAATCCACTTGTCGAGTGGATGTTTACTGATCGGGCAAAGAGTTGTGTTGTCTACCTCCGAGGGAAGGCAGTGGTTGTGGAGGATCCGGCTTCAGTTAAAGCGGGGTGGGCGGCATTGGATGATAAGGACAAGGCCTACTTTCTAAACTTCATTAATAGCGGAATTGGCTTCGCTGTGGTCGAAACCACTATTGAGGACGCCACACTTGTTGTTCCCCGAGCTGGATCCTCACTGACGATCCCTTGGGCGCAGATCGTGGATTCCGAGATGTCTGTTACAAGTGCCGCGCAGACTCGACCAACCAAGGCGGAGCAGTAGCGATTGGATCCCAGTATCCTTTTATCATCGGGACAGAATCCCAGAAAACAAAACACTGTCGACCCATGATCAAACGCATCCTAGTTCCACTCGACGCTTCCGCTCATGCGCGGGCTGCCGTCGACTACGCCGCCCGCATCGCTCGGGAAAACCACGCTATTCTCGAAGGAATTGTCGTGATTGAGCATTTCACCAGAGGAGTGACGGAAGACCGCACGATCGGACTGCTGAAATGGTTTGCAGATCGTTGTGATGAACTCGGCGTTCCTCACTCCGAAGCAAAAGCGGAAGGAGTTCCTGCAAAAGCGATTTTAGAAGAGGCATTGACCTACGATCTCATTGTCGCGGGGCAGCGAACCCACTTTCATACGCGGAAGCCCGGAGAGGAGGGGAACTCCCTTGCACGCATGCTAGGCGACACAACCTGCCCGATTCTCGCGGTTCCACCTCGGACTGATGGCAGTGAAGAGTTACCGGATATCGACCGTGTGCTGATTGCCTACGACGGCAGTCCCAATGCGTCCCGCGCGCTGAGGGCGTTCGCCGCGATGGCCGAGGCGCTCGACGATCCAGAGATCATTATCTTGAACACCGAGCGCTCCGAACAAGAAGGCAAAGCAATCGTCGACCGAGCCGCCGCCTACCTTCGCAGTTACCGGTTCAACCGCATCGAAACCCGCGTCGAACCCCGTGGTCGTATTCTTGACCTGTTTCATAATGAATATCGGGATTCTTGCGACCTCGTCGTCTGTGGCACTCATGCCAAGACCAATGGCTTGATCACGGACTTCTTGATTGGCGGATTCACCCTGGGGCTGCTCGACGACGACACCACTCCAATCCTTTTTGCACACTAGTAGAACCATGAATCCATCTGAAAAACACATCACGATTCGACGTTTGACCTTGGACGGCAGTGCCGTTGAGGTCGAAGTCCAAGGAAAGCTGGACCGTAGCGACTACAGCGAATTTGCGCCGCAAATCGAAGCCGCGATCAAAGCCAGCGGGCAGCTCCGTATTCTCCTCAAGTTAGACGGTTTTGGCGGCATGACGGCTGGTGCACTTGCCGAGGAAATTCGTTTTGATCTGTCGCACTACGGAGACTTCGAGAAGATCGCAGTTGTCGGAGACCGTCGCTGGGAAAAGTGGCTTACGGCGATCTGCAAGCCTTTTACGGCGACCGAGCTTCGCTACTTTGATATCGGGGATATCGACCAAGCTGAGGAGTGGTTGCTCACGGGGCAAACCTTAGACCCTTGTCCTGAGAGAGTTATTCTCGCCACTCCTTACTAATTTGAACCAACCAACAACGAAATGAAACTTCCTAAACTGATCATGGTCGGTATCGATCACTCTCCGGCCAGCATGGCCGCTCTCAAAGAGGCCGAACGTCTTGCACAACACTATGGGGCCATATTGTATGTCGTTGATGTCCTCGATCAGAGGCTTCTCGACGACCACCAGTGGGACTACCCAACCCTGCGGGAGGATATCGTGGCAGCTAGGCAGGTGCGTCTGGATCAAGTGGTTAAGGAGCATCTCACCGATGCAGTGGAATCCCGTTCCGAGCTTCGAGTCGGTCATCCGTTCGTCGAACTAGTTCGCAGTGCCAACGACCGCCAAGCCGACCTCTTGGTGCTCGGAAGTCGGGGGCTTTCCAGCATCCGCTGGAGCAGTGTTGGATCCGTTGCCAAAAAATGCATTCGGAAGGCTGCAATGCCGGTCATGTTGGTGCGGCGTTCTCAGGTTGGCCCCTTTCGGAGGATTGTGGCTTGTGTGGATTTTTCTGACACCTCGCGACTTGCCGCCCAGCACGCTGCCAAGATCGCGAAGGCTGAGAATGCAGCCCTAGAGTTCGTCCATGTCTGCGTGGCTCGATCGATCGTGGATACTGGATTCGGATCGCTAGAGCCGATCGCTCCTGTGATAACCCACGAGAAGATCCTAGTCGCCGACCGGAACGAATTAGACCGCTTCGTTGGCGAACTTGGAGAGTCACTGGATGGCATCGAATGGAGTTCGAGTGTCATCGAGGGCCACCGGGTGGGGACGACGATCGCTGACTATCTTGAGTCGACAGGGACTGACCTCGCTGTCATTGGCACCCGCGGCCGGACATGGCTGAAGGCTCTACTGATCGGCACCAATGCGGAAAGCCTGATTGAGGAATCGCCCTGTTCGGTGCTCGCGATCAAGCCGCCCGGATTTAGCTATGAAATCGACGAGGAACAGCCATGTATCTGAGAAAGAGCATCATCGTCGGATTTGATGAGTCCAAAGACTCCCGATCTGCGGTCAGAGAGGCTGCGCGTCTCGCTGCATCGAACAATGCTAGGCTACTGGTCTTGGAGGTGTTGCCTGCTGAACTGGTCGCAGAGGTTGAGCAGGAGACCTCTGTGGAGGCCGAGGATATCCTTGCGGCGCGTAGGCTGCGTCTTCTCCATCACATCGAAGGGATTTTGGCACCCGAGCCGTTGGGGAGTAGGGCGGAGACGAGAGTCTCAATGGGGCAGCCCTTTTCAGAGTTGATCGATGCCTGCTCGGCGCGGGATGCCGACTTGTTGGTAGTTGGTGCGACGGGAATGACCGGTATCACTCATTCGGCGATTGGCGCTGTGGCGCGATCTGTGATGCGTCATGCTCCCTGTGATACTTTGTTGATGCGACCTGGAGGTGGAGATGGGTTTAAGTCTGTTGTTTGTGGTATTGATTTCTCCGATTCCTCCGCACTTGCACTTCAGAGGAGCGCATTGATCGCCGCGGCCGATGGGGCTCGGCTCGTGTTGGTGACCGCGTTCAACAGAGACTGGCTACGCTACGCTCGCGAGCATCCGGGTAAGGAAGATCTTCCGGAAAGCCTTCTCAATGGGCGGGAGGACAAGCTTGCCGCAGAGTTGGCCGAGTTTGCTTCGGAGCACTTGGAGGACTGCGATGGTTTGAACCTCGAGTTTGAAGTGGTCGAGGCGGTGAGTCCCGGGGTGGGCTTGCGCGACTACGCTCGTTCCGTTGAGGCAGATTTGATGGTCGTCGCGGCAAAGGGCAGAAGTCTCGATGACGTTCGACCGCTGGGCTCGACAGCGGAACACATTATCAACAGTGCTCATTGCTCGGTGCTCGCCGTGCGTCCGACAGGAATCTAGCATGGACGGGGTGATCCTACAGGCAGTCGGTGGACTTGGCGTCTTTCTAGTTGGCATTCACCTCCTCACCGATGGGTTGCGACGCATCGCAGGAAACCGGATGCGTGACTACATTTCGCGGGCGGCACGGACTCCCGCTCGGGGAGCGCTTACTGGCGCGTTGGTAACTGCCGTTGTCCAGTCGTCCAGTGCCACAACCGTCGCCGCCGTCGGGTTGGCTGGTGCGGGAGTACTCGCGTTTCAGCAGTCTCTGGGAATCATCTTTGGTGCTAACGTGGGTACTACACTGACTGGCTGGCTGGTGGCTATCGTCGGTTTCAAAGTGGAACTAGGTAGCCTGAGTGGAGTCATTGTTCTTTGCGGAGCTCTCCTGCGATTGATTGGCCATCGACCGTTGATCAAGTCCACCGGGGCGGCCATCGCTGGGTTTGGCCTGGTGTTCCTTGGAATCGATTTTCTCAAGGTCGGCATGTCTGGGTTGTCGGAGAACCTCGTGCTTCCCGAGGGCCTTGGGGTTAGCTTTGGGGGAAAGCTCCTGGCGCTGGGGATGGGAGTTGTGTTGTCTTTGGTAACACAGTCCTCCAGTGCGGCGATCGCGGCTACTCTAACAGCCTTGTCAGGCGGAGTGATTGAGTTACCCGCAGCACTGGCTCTGGCGATTGGGGCTGACATCGGAACGACGGGAACGGCAGCGCTCGCGACCGCCGGGGGCACGGTGGCGTCCCGCCGCACCGGTTGGGCTCACGTTATTTACAACTGTCTGACCGGAATGATGGCGCTGATGATCCTGCCGCTCTATCTGTTTCTGATCCGCTCTATCTCTCCGGCTCTTGAGACCAGCGAGCCGGAGACCTTGACGGTTCTGTTCCACACGGGCTTCAATATCCTAGGCACTCTTTCGGTGCTTCCGTTTACCAAGTCGTTTGGCAATTTGATCCGCCGCATCGTGCCGGGAGGGGATGGTCCATCTTTAACATCTGACCTCGACCCAGCGTTGCTGGCCGATCCTAGAGCGGGGTTGGAGGGTGCCACCCGTTCGGCTCGATTGATCGGCGCAATGTCATTGGAAGCGTTGGGGAGTGCGACTTCGGATGAGGCGTCAGATGTTGTCGATGCGAAATGCCGAAGGGTGCTTGGCGCGGTCGTCTTAGCCAGGGACTACCTGTCCCGAATTTTTGCGTCAGGGCTTCCGCAGTCAACTACTTCATCTGCCCTTGCCCTGCTGCATGTCCTTGATCATTCCGAGCGTCTGGCTGAGCGCTGTCTTGATACGGAACGGAGCAGTGTGGCGAGAGGGGCGCACTGTTTCGCCGATGATCTCCGGGCATTGAGGCTAGCGCTGGGCACGGCGACCGATGGTGATGACATGTCTTTGTCGGAGGCCGATTCGCTCCGGCCGATCGCCGAGGATTTGGAAACAAACTATCGGAGTCGAAGAAGGGAGATCGTCGCGTTGTCGGTGGCTGGAAAAATGGATGCTAGGAAGACGGACGACCTCTTGGACAGTCTTCGATGGCTGCAGAGATGCACGTGGCATGCCTGGCGCATTCGCAAGTACCTGAAGCGAGCCTGATCCTAGCCCACTTCGTCGAGTGAGTCGAAGCCGTCGTAAGGGTGAAGCGAGTCCTTCGGGACAACACAGAGGATTGCTGTGCCATGGCCAGAGCTGCCTCTCTCAAACGTCAGTGCAGCGCCCATAGCGTTCGCCCGATAGAGCATCGAGCGGAGTCCAAGCCCAGTAGCGACTTTTGTGTCATTTTCGTCGAAGCCGCAACCGTCATCAACGATGCGAAGTTCCAACGTATTGTCATGGTCCGCGAGGGTGAGTTCGATCCGTGACGCTTCGCCATGTCGGATAGCGTTGCTGACCGCTTCTTGGGCAATACGAAAGAGGTGGTGTGCAGCGATCGGATCATTGACCGGGACTTCACCGCTCCAGGTGCAGCGGCAATCGTGAGCCCTGTCCTTGTCGAAAGTGTCCGCCAGTTCTCGAAGCGCGGCGGACAAATCGTTCGGGTGGTTTCCGATGGCGCAGAGTTGGTGGGCGAGAGTCCTTGCCTGATGGATGCTTCCCTTGAGGTGCTCTTCGATCTCTGTGGACATCGAGACCTCTTTATCCAACCCCTTCTCTTCCAGTGATTTACTCAAGGATCGAGCCAGCATGTTAATTCCACAGAGCATGGATGCGAGGCCGTCGTGGATTTCGAGCGAGATGCGACGCTTCTCCTCTTCGGCCGTGCGTAGGACTTCGCGTTCAAGGCGGCGGATTTCTTCGCGCTGAGCGCGTTCCTCGGCAACTTTCTTCAGCCGGTTGGTGAGTAGGTCAGGATTGACCGGCTTGATTAGGTAGTCATCGACCTTGGCTTGCAACGCCTTGATCGTGCCTTCGATGTCTGCATAGCCGGTTGAGATGATGATCACCATTTCTGGGGCCTTCTTCCAAATCATCGGAAGGGCGTCTTCGATCATGCCGTCGGGAAGATTGCGGTCGAAAATTCCCACTTGGAATCGGTGCCAGTCGTCCCGTTCCAATGCCTCTGAGATCGAGGTGGCGGACTCGGTATCGTAGCCGCGCATCTTGAGAATCCGGCGCAGGCTGGAAAGCACATCGACCTCATCGTCGATGAGTAGGACGGTCGGCTTGGAGTGTTGGCTGTTGGATGATTCTTCGGACACGGTGAATTTCGGGCCTTCCTATTCTCGATCCTATGATAGAATCATATCATGTCGAGGACGCGCTCTCTGCAATTTGCCATTTTTGCTGCATTCATTGCCTTCGTCGGAGGGTGTGCTGATCAATCTAAGGGTGGGGGGGAGGCCCCATTGATGATCGGCTCCAATCTTTGGCCTGGTTACGAGCCGCTTTATCTGGCCCGCGACCTTGGCTACTATTCTGAGGAGCAGATTCGGTTGGTGGAATATTCCTCCGCGACTCAGGTTATTCAGGCGTTCCGCAATGGCTCCGTGCAACTGGTCGCCTTGACCTTGGATGAAGTTATTTTGCTCCGACAAGGAGGAATCGATGCTCGCGTGATCTTGGTCAACGACATCTCGGCGGGGGGAGATGTCATCCTGGCCAAGCCTGAGATCGAGTCACTGGCCGCTCTGGTCGGCCGCAAGGTGGGAGTCGAAAATACAGCGCTCGGTGCCTACTTCCTCACCCGAGCCCTCCAGATCGCAGGTGTGTC
>ENA-ORXR01002710-ORXR01002710.1-marine-metagenome-genome-assembly--contig:-NODE-2710-length-16566-cov-4.910971_pt1 | contig 16566 bp, 14 predicted proteins | sample MGYA00237866_ERZ511479 | MGnify/ENA metagenome assembly ERZ511479 | reverse complement strand
TTATTAAACACCATGAAATAAACACACCATCAGATCTATCAAGCACCCTTAACCTTTATACATAGAAATTTAGTTCCAAATATCATTCTTCTACCTGATTTTTATCATTATTTAAGCAGAAGTATATACCGACTTTTACAAAAAAAAGAATAGTTATGATATATCGATTATTAACTACCATCGCTCTTTTATTTTCTGTCTTCTCCATCAATGCCCAGAGCGGTTTTAGTCTGGAAATAGTTCCGTACCAAATAGCGGATTTACCACCTATACATGCCAATGCTTTTGCACAATACGAAGGCAAATGGTTAATCATTGGCGGTAGAACCGGAGTAGAAGAACAACCCAGTTATTTGAATTATGACCTGATGGTTATTGATCCCGTTTCGGAAGATTACTGGATTTATCCCTTAGAGTGGACGGGTGTTGCGCTGGATGCTCCGGATCATTTGGGTAACTGTTATGCAGCTCATTTTCAGGAAGGATCCTATCTGTACATTGCCGGAGGAATGGGTTATAGTATGGAGTCAGAAGCCTTTGGACCTTTCCCGACTTTGACCATTGTGGATGTTCCTAAAACCATTCAGGCGATTATGACTACCAAACCAATGGACGACTGTTTTTTTCAGATCACAAACGAAGGTTTTAAAAAGCAAGATGCGTTGTTAAGCAAAATAAATGATCGATTTTATCTAGCGGGCGGAAGGCAAATTTTTGGCAACTTTGACGAGGAGGGTGATTTATCAGTCGACTTTAATACCACCAACGAAGTCTTCTCTTTTTTATTAGAAAAAAGCCAGTCAGGCTGGAAAATCAAATCCGAAAAAACAATAGATTATCAGGATGATTTTGAAACGGCGATTGCCAGTTATGCGCCACAAATTTTTCCGGATGGAGCATCCGGGATAAGCATCTTTTTAAATAATCAGATGGATGATCCCGAGCAGTTAGCCTGGATGAATGTCTTTGACTTTGGGTACAGTACTTATATTGATACCAGTATGAATATCGCTAATTATCACAGTACGATTATTCCAATTTACGACGCCGCAAAAAATCGGATGCATAGTGTTTTTATCGGTGGTTGTGACGAATATTTTTGTAGCATTGGAGAAGCATATGCGCCCACCAGGATAGATCATTACCAATCTTTTGTCCGTGACGACGAAGGAAATATCACGGTTACCCGTTCTCAGCTGGATGTTTTTATGGCCAGAGGACGCGACGCACAATTTATACTAAATCAGGACATTCCCCAATATCCAAACAAGGTAATTAATTTAGATAAGCTAACGGATGAACGCCAACTGATCGGTTACCTCTACGGAGGTGCTACTGCTCCCGGCATGATGCTTTTCGATGACGGAGAAGTTTTAGATACGCCTTCCAATCAACTCTTTAAAGTGTTTATTACCAAAACCAAAAAGAAGGATATTTTGGGTTGGAAACCTGCTGGACTTTCCGAAAATATTTACAGTATTTATATTCCAACAAAGTAAAATCAGAAACGGTACATAAAATAAGTTGATATTTTAGACTTTGTTATTTTGTTACTAATCAAGTGTAAAGTTATTTCTAACTAATTCCTTATTATGAAAAATCTAATCCTGGGGAAAGATATTCCCATCAAACCGGTTCCTTCGCCTTTTAAAGTAAAACATGGATTAACAGCTATTGAATTTGGGAAAACCGACGAATCTATATTGCAATATTTGCATTTTTTTTCAAGTATCGTTCCTTTTGAAAAAAAGACTTTCATTCATGTAATTCCAGAAATGAGTTTACTTGATGCCTTGTTTACCAAAGTTAAAGATATTCCATTTAATCGACAAGATTTGAGAAGCAGGTTAGTACGCACACTACAAGACAAGATCCAGATATATTTCTCGCCAGAAAATAAAACAAATCAGGCTTTTATAATGGAAGGCGACCCGCTCGAAAATTTACTAAAGGCCGAAAAAGAAATTAATGCAGATCTCTTGTTGATCGGTCAGGATAGTAATAAAAGGCACCACGATATTCTGGGAAAAAATCTGGTTCAAAAATCGAAAGGAAATGCCTTGATTATTCCCAGCGCCGCGTTGACGAGTATCACCCAAATTCTGGTACCCATCGACTTCTCACCGCATTCCAGACAAGCACTGCAAACGGCTATCAACATCAACAAAAACCTGGAAAATCCGGCGACCATCATTGTGCTACACGTTTACGAAATGCCTACCTTGAGCAATTATAAAATTGGTTATACCCTGGAAACTTACCAGGATACCGTCAAAGATAATCTTGCAAAAACGATGGAAAATTTTCTGGCATCGTTTGCTTCGGAAGATCGATCGCTGATCAAAACTCAACTGGCGTCAAAAAAATTCTGGAGCACGGCCAAACAAATCAACAGTATAGCAAAAAAGGAAAACATTGATTTTGTGGTTATGGGTATAAAAGGTCATTCCAGGGTAGAGACTTTATTGTTGGGATCCGTCGCAGAACGCTTTATTACCCTCAACAAATCGATTGCAACGATGATGGTAAGGTAGAAGTTACGATAAAAATTAAAACCAGTACTCAAACGCTCTACTTTATTCAAGTTGTGTTAAGCGAGTTTAAGTAACTGGTTATAACTGGAACTAAAAATCAATAAAACTAAAAATCAGTTTTGATTGATAGCCTTTCTCAAATGTTCCCATGATTCTTTCATTTCGCTAGAAAAATGCTCCCATCTATCCGAAGCCGTTTCTTTTCTGTCTTCCAATTTGGCACTCATTTTATGGAGTCGAATCGAAATATTTTCCTTCGCATCATGCCAGGATTGAGATGCGCCCTCTTTTTTGTCATCAAACTGTAATCCATACATTTCAAATTTCGTCTGGTATCCTTCGAGTGCCTGACTGGCGCTTTCCAATTTTGCTTTAGCGTTCTCGGCTCCTTCTTTTTCCATTTCTAAAACGGTGTGCTTTAAATTGTGAATACTCTTTTTAATCTTTCTCTGTTGAGCTTGCAGCAGGTCTTTGGATTCCATTCTACCCAAAGCAGCCTGAACTCTGAGATCTTCTAATTTTCCTAGTAGCGCTTTAACTTTCTCCTCTCCTACGTCTTCCACTTTATGAAATTCGTCTTTCATCTTTTGGGTCCATTCCCCTAAAGCAATTTTTTGAACTTCAAAAGATTCTCTCGCTTCTTCCTTTGAATGCTGGAGTTGATTCTTCAATTGTTCCACATCCTCTTTCCATGCTTCCACTACTTTTGAAAGGCTTTCTTTTACCGTTGTATTTTTCATATTACTTAGTTTTTTAGGAATGGCGATTAAATAGATTGAGATAAAAGGCGAAATATTCTTTCATCAATCAAGGCGCTGAAATGGGCGTTATGCCGTAGCATAATAACCGTTTTAGTAACCCTGCCCGATCTGACAATCTGTCCGGCGGGGAAGCGTGATGGAAAAAGAGGAAGCATAATTCCTTAATTTATTTTATCAACATTCCCTAGTTAAAAAATTGATAATAAAAAATTCTATTATTCTGAATGCAATATATGCACAAGACAGTTTTCATTTACTAAGTTTTGTCATTCTAACGAATGATTTTTATCAAATTCTGATCGTTCTTTTTGTTGTAATTTGCTCGTTGAGAAGTAGTTGAGGAATGAGTTAATAATAAATTTACGTTTTTTTTATTCTAAATAATTACAACAATTTTTTTGATGAGATCACTACCGTATTTTACCGTTATAATGTTATGTCTATGCATTTTTTTTGTAGACCTTCTTGCATTTTATTGGCTACAGTCGATAACGCATTTGGTGGTATCGCCCGTAATAAAACAAGGAATTCATATCGCTTTCTGGTTTTTTACCATCGGTCTTATCGTGGCCATTTTATGGCTTAGGGTTAGAATGAATCATATCTCGACCAAGCGAAGACAACCCCTCATATCTTTTATGTACGGGTTGGGAGTCTCCTCTCTTATTCCCAAATTTATTTTTGTGGTAGTCATTTCGATCCTCTATTTTATAAATTTTCTTTTTTCCGAAACGACTTCTTTGTGGGTAGTGCCGTTGGTAGGATTGTTCTCGGGATTCTTTCCTTTTAGTGTAATCATGTATGGTATTTTTGTTTCCCTGTACCGGTTTAAAGTATATAAAACAAAAATCAATTTTGAACAGTTACCAGCTGGACTTAACGGCCTGCGCATTGTACAAATATCTGATCTCCATCTGGGTAGTTTTAATTATCAATATCACCTTTTTGACAAGGCGGTAGAAATGATTAATGATCTGGAGGCGGATTATATCTTTTTTACTGGAGATTTGGTCAACTATTTTTCCTGGGAACTAGAAGGCTGGAAATCCAGTCTTGAGAAACTAACTGCCAGATACGGAAAATATTCGATTTTAGGAAACCACGATTATGGGGATCATAGTACTTGGGAGTCAGCAGAAAACAAAGAAAAGAACTTTAGGGAAATCAAGGATTTTCATCAGCAAATAGGATTTCATTTATTACTTAACAGTTCGGTTACTAAAAATCACCAAGATGATCAAATGGCGATCATCGGAGTAGAAAACTGGGGTCTTCCTCCCTTCGAACAATACGGCGATCTAAAAAAAGCCATGGACCCCGTAAAAGACATTCCATTTAAAATATTATTGTCACACGATCCGAGTCACTGGACGGCAGAAGTAATCCATCAAACCGATATTGCGCTTACGCTCTCTGGACATACGCATGGTATGCAAGCGGGAATTCAGGTAAAAGACTTTGCCTGGAGTCCCATAAAATATCAGTACAAACAATGGGCAGGATTGTATCAAAATGAATCACAATATCTTTACGTGAATCGAGGGTTGGGATGGCTGGGATTTCCTGCCAGAATAGGAATGCGACCGGAGATTACGCTGATTACTTTAGGTAGTGAATGAGTTATATAATATTTATGTATAATGGGAACGGATAAAAAATCAAGTTTCCAACAACCACCATAAAGGATTGTTCTTTTTCTCTTTTCTTTTATAAAAATCCGCAATATATTTTTCAATGTGTATGACAGCCTCCTCGGGGTCATCCGTTAATTTTATTAAATGAAGATCTTCGGCGGAGATCGTTCCTTCGGCCACCATAAAATTCAAGTATGCTTCCAGATCTGCGTAAAATTCTCTTCCCATCAAAACGATGGGAAAGTGATGAATGATTCCGGTTTGTATTAACGTAAGCGTTTCAAAAAATTCATCCATGGTTCCAAAACCACCGGGGAGTACCACAAACGCATAAGAGTATTTTAACAATAATACTTTTCTTACAAAAAAGTGATCGAAGTTGATCCAGTCGTGCATGTAAGGATTGGGCACTTGTTCAAACGGAAGTTTAATGTTACAACCGATAGACTTTCCTCCTGCTTCAAAAGCTCCACGGTTAGCAGCTTCCATGATTCCTGGTCCTCCACCCGTCATCACGGTAAATCCCATTTTAGAAATCCGTTCCCCCATTTCCCTGGCCAATTTATAATAACTATGTTCTTCCTTAAATCTGGCAGAACCAAAGACGGTAATACAGGAGCCCACAAAATGAAGTTTTCGGAAACCTTTTAGAAATTGCCATACAACCTGGAATAAAAAAAACAATTCACTACCCCTGCTTTTGGGTCCATCCAGATAATAGGCCTCCGAGTTAAGCATCTGTTTTTTATTGTGCTTATCGGACGATTTTTTTTTAATAATAGCCATTTGTTAAATTTTATTTTCGGGAAAATATCATCCCGCCTTTTGTACCAGTAATGGAATCTGGGTTAATACCGTTCTTTCTTTGGTATAGCTTTTAAAAAATAGTTTATCCCAAAAACCATGATGCGGCTGGTACATCACCATCATATCTGGTTGATGTTTTTCCGTAAAACGGTCTAATGCCTTTTGAACGCTCAGACCAGGAACAACGTGATAATTAAAGATTATATCACTAAAACGATCTGAAAAGAATACCGACATTTCTTTCATCTGGTATTCCAGTTTTTCCGGATCCTCTTCCTCCCCCTGAACATGAATGATATCTACCCTTGAAATAATCGGTCCCCAAAAGTTGACCACTTTCCAAATTCTGTAAGGATCAACATCTATTAAGTCACTCGCATAAGCAATTGTTCTGACTGGCTTATATTCCATATTTTCAGGAATAATGATCACCGGAATAGTTGAACGCTCTACTACTCCAGCTGCGAAACTGCCAAGAATTCTATCCAGTCGGGATTTGTTGGTACCTCGACTTCCCATCAAGATCAGCGATACTTTCTCTTCTGCTGCCAGTTTGGTAATCGTTCGAATGGGCGTTCCCAGAAATACCTCCGTCGTTACCACTGGAGGATTTTTAAGTTGATTAAGAACTTGAGTAAGTCCAATATTCACAAAAGATTTTATCTCTTTTTTCAACCCTTGCAACAATGACTGGGTAGAAAAATCATGTTGGCCATACACTGCGACATCATCCGTTGGCAAGGTGGCATGAATCACTTTTATAGAGGCTTCCAAATGATCTGCCAACAATAAAGCATAGCGAAAAGCATTTTTGGAAGGCTCGGAAAAATCAGTGGGAAATAATATCTTTTTCATACATATTGGTTTTAGGATTGAGTTAATAATAAATTCTACAACCAAAGAAAGCAGTTTTTCATTTTGCAAAGACTGACTTAAATCATTTTGGAAGCTAACAAAAATCAGTTTTATCTTCCTTCCTTCCCGGTATTTTTATACCAGCATTTGACCATAAAATTTCATCCAGGAAAAATATTAAATTATGAAAAAGATCATCCTAATCTGTTTATCTATCGCAATGAGTATTTTCATCAATCATCTTTTTGCTCAACAAACAGCCTCCATAAAATATACGCACACCATAGATGGAGTCCAGGGAATTTTACTGGAATACGAAGACCTCGTGACGGATCATTTATTCCTGACGTATGGTATAGGCGCCCGAAAATATCAATTTCCAAGATGGGAATACTTAACTACATTTGATGTAGGTTATCGATTGTTTTTTTCTAACTACCAGCCAGATTTACGGATTGGAGTTGGCTATATTCGGGGATACCAAAACGTCAATGATTTGAATCCGGACAAACCCGATTCCTATCTAGCCGGGGATGATTTACAACTGACTACTTCCGTAAAATTGCGCTGGCTTAACTGGGATTTCTACGAACGCTTTCAACTGCCGTTTAGATGGACAGCTAGTGTTGGGTTACAATATCAATTCCCTATGAACAGTGGCTATAATTATCAAAATAGAAACCGCTGGGAAACCACATTTGAAACAGGGATTGGTTACCGGTTTTAGTAATAACCTTCCTGAGTAAGGAATGAGGTATTAATAAATTCTTTCAATTAAATTTATTCAAAAACATATAAAATGACGTTAACTAAAAGAGGCCTGGTTGCTTTGGATTTATCGACACTGGATGATCGACTATTAAGTTATAGTAAATTATTTGCCAGATTATTAGCACTGGACAAACTGACCTTCATACATGTCATTCCCACCATTAATTTAACAGAAACAACCACTGATCTACCCTCGGCAATTGCTCCGCTTGAAATGAAGATAAGCCAACGAGTAGAAACGCAAATACGTAAAAAACTAGATCAACAATTCTCTGACAAAGAAAAAGAACTGGAATTAAATGTAAAAATTCTAGAAGGATCTCCCTACCAAAGCATTATTGAATGGACAAAAACAAATGACTTAGACCTTTTGATTACCGGACGAAAGAAAAAGAGCGAAGGCAGTGGAATAACGGCTCGCAGGATTGCGCAACGAACAGAATGCAACGTACTATTTGTACCAGAAAATGCCGTGGATATACCTTCCAAAGTGCTGGTCCCCATTGATTTTTCGGCTCATTCCGCCCGTGCGTTACAAACGGCCTTAAATCTAAAATATGTAATCCCTTCCCTGGAAATTGTTGCGGTGAACGTCATTGAAATGTTATCAAAAGAATACTATCTCGGCGTTGCGCACACACCCGTTTACCGAGATCAGCTTTTGGCAAAAAATCACGAAGCATACGATTCTTTTCTTAAAGAACACCAGATTAAAAAAGAAGATATCAGGATCTTTTTTTTAGAAAATGCGGAAAACAATACAGCCAACCAACTATATCATTATACCAAGGATCAAGGATATAATTTGGTAATTATGGGCGCCAGCGGACACAGTGTTTTTGAGAATTTTCTTTACGGAAGTATTACAGAGCGGTTGGTAGATTTATGTTGCGATATCCCTGTTTTTGTAGTCAGATAAGTGAAGCTCCCCGAGGCAGAGCCATCGGGGTATCACGCAAAGCTATACATCGTTAATCGGTTAATCAGTTAATCAGCCTATTTAACGTATACACCCAGGGCAAGTCCCCGAGGAATTATATAGATTAAAATCGTTTTATGCTGAAATTGATCCTGTTCTTCGTTTTCCTTATATATTTCCTAATTTTAATCAGGATAGTTTTGCTCGTGCTTATTGAAAAAGGCAGTCCATCCAGAACCCTGGCCTGGATCCTGTTTATTGTGGTGGCACCGGTAATTGGCATCTGCTTTTATTTTATTTTTGGTAAAAATCAGCGAAAAGAATTACTGTTTAAACGGATTACGAATGAAGAAAACTTTCCCTCCCCTCCATTGCTGCTCGAACAAATACAAGATACGGAGCTGACTGCTTTTTCAGACAATCTATCGGTACGAAAAAATAAAAAACTGATCCGACTTTTGCTCAAAAATGGTAATGCGTTTTTGACGGAAGGCAACCAGACAAAAATACTCAATAATGGAGCCGCTACCTTTTCCGCTATTTTTTCCGCTATTCAAAATGCAAAATCTTTTATACACATGGAGTATTATATTTTGCGAGAAGGAGAACTTGCTCAAAATCTGCTGTCTTTATTGACAAAAAAAGTAAAAGAAGGTGTTATCGTCAGAATCATATTTGATGGCGTTGGGAGCTGGAATCTGAGTCATGTTTTTTTGGAAAATTTTAAAAAGGCAGGGATAGAAATATACGCGTTTATGCCCGTTCGATTCGGTCTAATTGCCAATAAGGTAAACTATCGAAATCATCGAAAAATTATTGTCATTGATGGAAAAACCGGATTTACCGGAGGGATAAATATTGACGATAAATACCAGAAAGGCGATCCATTACTGGGAGCCTGGAGAGATACCCACTTACGTATCTGCGGACCGGCAGTTACCGCACTGGATCTGATTTTTAAAAAAGACTGGTACTTTGTTAGTGGTCAAAAAATAGACCAGCCATCTCCTATCCATTTCAGTCGAGGCACGGGTATTCCTGTCCAGATTATTGCGGCTGGACCGAATCATGACTATGCCAGTATTCGTCAGGAATACTTTACACTCATCAATACTGCGCAATCTTATATATACATTAGCACGCCCTATTTTATTCCGGGAGAAGCTATTTTATTTGCCCTAAAGACGGCCGCACTGAGCGGAGTGGAAGTCATCCTGGTATTACCAAAAAAAGCAGAACATGCTTTATTGAAGTGGAGTATTCGTTCTTATCTGGAAGAACTACTGAGTGCTGGTGTAAGAGTATTTACCTATCACAAAGGGTTTCTTCATAGCAAAGTATTTATCTCGGATGATCACGTTGCATCTATCGGTACGGCGAATGTGGACGAGCGAAGCTTTGAAAGTAATTTTGAAGTCAACGCCCTACTCTACGATCAGGCAATTTGTCAGGAATTGAAAGGTTATTTTTTTGAAGATTTAAGCCATAGCGAAGAACTGATTTATCCGCAGTTTAAGCAACGGTCTCGAAAGGAAAGACTAAAAGAATCGGCGGCCAGATTATTGAGTCCACTTTTGTAACATCCCGAATTTCGGTGGCATCCAAAATTCGGGATGTTATCAGTCAAAAGATTTATTTCGTAGTATCTATCCAGCAGGTGGATATCCCCAGGATAGAATAAAGTGGACAAGCACTAGCAGTCGCTGTTCCTCCAAAAATCACGGCGACAACAAGTAAAATAATTCCATACGCAGAACCCATCGAGACGGTATTGCTTATAAATAAAGAAACGATAAACAATGCTATTACGATTCGAATCAATCGATCAATACTTCCTACATTCTTTTTCATAATCTTAAGTTTTCAGGTTAAAATAATTAAAAATCCTCGGTATTTTTTAATTCTTGCTTTGATTCCCAGACGCGGACCATCTCTTTCATTAAGTCATAAGGGGTAATCAATCCAACGAAAACACCTTTCGGATTTAATACTGGCAAAGCCCTTACCTGATGGTCCAGAAAAAACTTTACGGCAATCCAAATTCTGGTATCACTCTGTATAGTGAGCGGACTGGGAGACATGATATGTTCCGCCAGCAAATCATCCGGAGCTGGTAAAAACCGAGCCACTTTGTTCACATCTTCTGTGCTGATGATTCCTACCAGTTTTCGCTGCTTATCCTCGACGGGCAGGTGGTGAAATCCCCTTCTTTTAAAAATATCTTTAAAGTCTTCCACTTTTGCCTGCGGACCAACGGTAGTTAAGTCTGTACTCATTATTTGAGATATAGTCGTTTGAATATCCATAATTTTAAGTTTATCTTACTCCTAACTTGTCAAGTGTAAAACCAACAAAGGCAGCTTCGAGCTAAAAGCAAGTTTTTTAGTAATACTTTTATTAAATACATTTTTTAAAAATCCTTTTCTACTATTGACCAACGTAAGTAGGTCGATATCATTTTCATCCGCATATTGATTAATTCCCCTGGTGATGGAAGGCGCTTCAATAGCTGTTAAAGTAAAGCTAAAATCGGGATCTCCTTCTTCGAACAACCGTTTAAAAATTCGTTCTTCCGTCTTTGTAATTTCCTCGACTTCTTCTTTTTCTCTTATATGAACAAAATGAATCCCTGCTTTAAAAAATGAAGCAAAACCTATTATCTGTTTAAGTTTTTTACGATCAGCAGATTCATAATTACTAGCTAATAAAATATTATTGTACGGCGTATATTTTGCTCTGGCTGGAATTAACAAAACGGGGCATTTTGCTTTTTGAGCAATGGCAGAAGATACGGTTCCAAAATATTGACCGATCTTGTTATGAGATCCGGTCATACCCATTACAAACATGGTATCTGCAGGATTTTGACAAGCATGCAAAATGGATTTTACCGGATATCCGATTAGCACGCGTTGGGTTAATTTCACCTTCGTAAAAACGGCCGTATCTGCCTGCTCCTGACGCGCATAAAGATTAACAAAGTCAGAAAGTTGACCTTCCATATTTTCCATTTTATCAGGAAAGCTTTCATTTCTATCTCTATCCGTCATCGTATGCACATAAATGACTTCGATGGTTGCATCCAAATCTTCTGCTAATCCTAACGCATACAAATAAGCGTTGTGGGAGGTAGGGGAAAGATCAACCGGTACGATTATTTTCTTTTTCATAACACTAGATTTTATCATTAATAATTACTTGCAAAATGCGAAGTATGCGATTAGGAAATCCTGATAAAAGTCACACTATTCGCTGATTTTTGTCATTATGCCAGGGGGCTGAAGCAATGGGTAATGAGATGGTTAACTAAAAGATGACAAATCTCAACCCAAAGACTGACAATACTCAGCCGTAACCCTTAAATGAGTTGCTTAACTTTACCTTTAGAAAGTCAAGCTAAAAAACGGTTTAAAAATTAATCAATCATGAAAAATATTATCTTAATTCTCTTCATCAGTTTTTTATTTTTTCCGGATAGTTACGGACAGGAGAACACTTCTCATTTCACCAATCAAAATGCGCTGAAGGTAAGTCCATTCGCCCTGGGAAAGGCGACCTTTCAAGTAAGCTACGAACGATTTTTTATGAATAGAAGATCTAGCCTGTTCATCGCTCCCTCGGTTATTATCAAGGAAACCAATGATCAATCAAAAACAGGTTGGGAGCTGATGGGACAGTATCGATTATTTTTAACCCACGTACGTAAAGACGAACAGCCAACTTTTCTGGGAGTACACAACTATGGATTTTATACCGGACTATATGGACTATATTTTATCTCTACGGAAGACTATATGGTAAACTATTGGGATAATACCGATGGTATACAAAAGCACGAAAAATCGACCAGAGATATAGATGCTACGGAGGGAGGCGTCTTGCTGGGAATTCAAGTAGATATTACGCCAAGAATCCTTATCGATTTTTACGTTGGAGGAGGAATAAGAAATACAGATGTGATGGATTCATTTCTGGACGACAATCCACCGACTGATTATTACTATGCCGATTATGGTGTTTTTGATCCCGAGTATAAGGGTGTAAAACCGAAAATAGGTTTACTTTTGGGGATTACATTTTAAGGAAGGCGGCCAGTTAATTGTAAATAATAATGAATAATTTTGGCGTCAACCAAGTAACCTGAATTGATGAGTGACCGCTTAAAATTATTTTTACAAAAAGCATTTGATATCCGGGAAGGAGAATACGGACGAGCATTTTTAATGCAATTTTATATATTCCTTATTATCTCTACTTTGCTGATCGTCAAGCCGACCGTCAACGCACTGTTCTTATCTAGATTTGGCGTAGAAAATTTACCTTTCGCTTTTATATTAGTGGCAATTGTTGCGGGGTTCGTTTCCACTTTATATGCTCGAATACTAACCATCCTACCACTCGACAAGATTATCAGCGGTACGTTCATTTTTTCCGTCCTTTCACTAATTTTATTTACTATAATATTAAGATTAAACTTTTTTGAAAATTTTATTCTGTACCTTTTTTATATCTGGGTAGCCATTTTCGCCCTGCTCACTACCTCACAATTTTGGGTAATGGCAAATATTGTTTTTAACGCACGCGAAGCTAAAAGATTATTTGGCTTTGTAGGGGCGGGCGCCATTGCTGGTGGTATATTTGGCGGATACCTGACTTCCCTCCTGGCCCAGGTAATGGGCAGCGAATTCTTGCCGTTGGTCAGTGCCGGATTATTGGTTTTATGTATTCCGATTGCAAGAAAGATTTGGAATGAAAATGTAAAGCATGCCCAAACTCAATTTCAACAAAAGAAAAAAACGACTGTTTTTGGAGATCATCCTTTTAACCTGATCCGGCAGTCCAGGCATCTTACGTACCTGGCTTGCATCGTTGGAACGAGTGTAATGGTCGCCAAATTGGTAGATTATCAATTTGGGGGAATTGCCGCTTCCTTAATTCCAGACGCAGATGAATTAACAGCCTTTTTCGGTTTTTGGTACTCTACCTTCAATGTAATTTCTTTGTTTTTGCAATTATTCCTGACTAGAAAAATAGTAGGTACTTTTGGCGTAGGAACTTCGTTATTTTTTCTACCACTGCTGATTCTGCTGGCTACTATCGTTCTGCTGATTGCTCCCGAAGTGTTGATGGCTGCGGTTTTCTTAAAAATGTCGGACGGTAGCTTAAAGCAGTCTGTTAACAAGGCGGCTATGGAACTATTAATTTTACCATTACCCGTTACACTTAAAAAGCAGACCAAGACTTTTATCGACGTATTTGTGGATAGCCTGGCCACTGGAATCATTGGCTTAATCCTGATTTTTCTGGTTAAAGGGCTGGACCTTTCTACGCACGCTATCAACTGGATGATTATAGGATTACTACTGCTCTGGCTATTCTTTGCAAACCAGGTACGAAAAGAATATCTCCAGACCTTCAAGGCTAATTTGACCGAAAAAAATCCTGCTTATCATCCCAAAGAGAAGTTTAATCTTTCCAGAAAGTCCGTTTTAAATGGACTGGAGAAGGTTTTAGCAAATGGAAAAGAACAACAGATTCTCTTTGTACTTTCCAAAACAAGAGAATTGAACAACAAACGTTTTTTTGATAAAACCAGATTGTTACTAAATCATTCTTCCCGTGATGTTCGGACCGAAGCGCTGCACAATTTATATTATTATCCTCAGGATATCTCTGCCCAGGTAGAAAGGCTAACCAGAGATGAATCGCAAAAAGTAAAAATAGCTGCTTTTGAATATCTGATGAGACATTCGCTCGAAGATAAAATAACGTTAATCAATCGCTACCTTGAGGAGAAAGATGATAAAATTAGCGGTGCAGCGCTGGTGAGTATTGCCAAAGAAACGAGAAATAATAGTAAGCTCAAGCAGCAACTAGGCGTAGAAAAAATTATTCGAGCAAAATTAGATGCCATTTCCAGGGTAAATCATCCAGTTACCAAAAAAAACAGAACATTAAGTTTACTTAAAGCCATTGGGTACGCCAATATTCCGTCTTTCTACTCCACCCTTACCAATGGTTTGATGGATGATGATCCGGAGATTATTAACCACTCCATTATCGCCGCTGGAAAGACGCTGAGTCCAATATTTATTGATGACCTGATCGGGCTATTAGCGATTAAAAAATTTAAAAATAATGCCATCCAGGCGCTGGTCAACTATGGCAGAGCTATCGTTGATTTATTTAAGCAAAAGCTAAAGGAAGATACGTTAAAAATTAAAAATTTGCGCGTAGTCCCGTCCGTAGTCAAACAGGTAGGTGCCCAGCGATCCGTCAATTTTCTTTTTGAGTTATTTGATCATCCTGATCACGTTGTACAACTGGAAGCATTGCGAGGCCTGAATCTACTACACAACCAGCATCCCCATCTAAAATTTAACAAAAAGAATACAAAAAATATAATACTCATTGAGACAAGAAATTTTCAACATACTTTATCCGCGTTGTATGTTCAAAATGCCATTTCAAATTCTGAAAAAAACAGTCCTGATCAAAAAGATGCAAGAGCGAGTCTGATAAATTTACTAGAAAAAGAACTGGATCGGAATTTAGAGCGAATATTTAGATTGTTGGGATTAAAATATGCTTCTGACGATATGCTGGTAGTTTATAAAGGATTAAATAACAATAAACCTGATTTTCGGTCCAATGCCATTGAATTCCTGGATAATTTACTGGAGCCAAGTCTAAGAAGGATTTTGATTCCCATTGTAGAAACAGCTATGATTGAAACGATAACGGAAAATGCCATTTTAAATTTAACCGAAATAATACCCAACGAACTACAATGTTTTCAGCGCTTGCTGGAAGGCAGAGACCTGAGAATCAAGATTGCCGTTTTATATTTGATAGCCCAGTTGTCAGATCAAAAATATTTGCTACTAGCTAAAAGATATACTAACCATGATCATGAGAAAATCAGAAATTTTGCACAGGCGGCGGTAATGGCCATGGAGAAAATGTAAAGTATCGACCGACTGTATTATTAAATAAATCGAAACGCTCCATTTTTTATCAAGGCTGGATCGCAGCAAATACTCGATTTTCAAGCGATGCCTGGCAAGTTGTTTTAAAATTTCCAGCCCATCAGTGCCTTATATTCAGAATAGTGGTCCATGTAATTCTCATATCCGTCGATATCATCATAGTGTGCCAGACGATGATAATAACTATATTCGAACCCTAGCGTAAATCGTTTCCAGATTGGTAGAAAATATCGAAGCCTTAATAAGTCCACATTTTCATCCCCTCGTGGTGAAGAGGACACGTAAAAAGACCAATGATTATAATCCGCAATTAGGTATCCCCATTTTTTATGCCTCAAAATAAATTCCAATTCAGCCATAAAACCAGGCCCTACTATATAGTCTCTTTTTCTATCAGGATCTTCTACCTTTTGAATTAATTTGATGACCTCGGAATTACTACTACCTAACAAGATTATGCCAGCTTGCGTTGAGGCAATAAATCGCCAATCGTGTTTCCAATATCGTCGACCTAACCAACCAGCGCTAATAGACATAGCTCCGATTTCAATCAAGTTATTATTTATGTAATCATAATGTTGTGAAATACCGAGAATATCAGTCTTGTTTTTTCTATGTCGAATTTTTTTGCCCCAAACGGTGGCATGAGAAGAAATGTTGAGTAGAATTATCTTTTGACTGGTATCCTGTGGAAAATTAAACCAGGATCGCAAGATGAAAAAATCGAAAGGTTCGTAGGTTTTATTTTTGATATCAAATGGATCACCATAGGTGAGGGTTAAATCGATAACCGGTCCGGTACTCTGATGATTTTTATGGATAGAACCAAAAGGAAAATTGGTTCCAAACATAAATTGTGCAGTAACAGGCGATCGAGCATGATTTAGATAAGAACGATTTTTTCGAGCTTCGCCAAAAATCAAACGGTTGGTGAGGCCTACTGGATTGAGAATACCAGCGAAAGTTTCCCTTAATATCCTGTTTTTTCCGATGGCACTATCATCCAGTATTTGTTCTGATAAACGATAAAACATTTCGCCCAGGTAAATACCTCCTATCGTGGTATTGATGATATCAATATCACTAGGAGGATGTGTCTCTCCCATATATTCCCACATCAAACTTCCACCAAGAGCATACACGGTAGACCGCCAGAAATCTTGTCCGTTGGTACGGCCAGCATTATAAAGCATGGAACCATGAAATGGATGTTGTAACCAGTTGGTATAAAAAGAATTCCAATCTGATTCCACTCCGTTTTTGATATTGTTCCACCAGGAAGCCGGTGAAACTTTT
>ENA-ORXR01002709-ORXR01002709.1-marine-metagenome-genome-assembly--contig:-NODE-2709-length-16567-cov-5.255428_pt1 | contig 16567 bp, 27 predicted proteins | sample MGYA00237866_ERZ511479 | MGnify/ENA metagenome assembly ERZ511479 | reverse complement strand
TTTATGGACACTTGGTGCACACGCACCATGCGCTCCAAGATAGAACCGATGAAGAAGATGGCCAAGCAGATACGCAAGCACAAACCGCTGATCTTGAATTGGTTCGAGGCTAAAGGGGAGTTCTCAAGCGGTATTGTGGAGGGTTTGAACAACAAGGCAAAACTGACTATGAGAAGAGCCTATGGTTTTAAGTCGTTCAAAACGATTGAAATCGCTCTATATCACGCTCTTGGCAATCTGCCAGTACCAAAATCAACCCACAGATTTTTTTGAAGAGGCAGAAATACTTACCTAGTAGCTGTGTGACTTTATAGGCTTCTTGGCCGGAGTCTCCAACGAGCCTCGAACTAAACAATTTAGTCAATTCGCTAAGTGTGCTCGCCCTGAACCTGTCACTCGCATCTACTGGACGTACGAATTCAAATTCTCTAAGGTCAGCAATTTTCAAAGGTTGATCCTCAGCTTTTTTCACTTCGCTAACGGTAACAGCAGATCCAAGTGGGCATCTGCTTTCCAATATCGCAGTATTGACATCTGTAGCTGCATACAAAACAGGCTCACCCTCAGCATTTAGACGTCCAGAGCTGACAAATTGAGCGTCCGGGGTCATTCTAACGGTGCTGAATGGTCGTCGCCCTGACTGACTTAAACTAGCAGTTTGAACCTCCATGTTTTATACTGAATCCTTTAGTATTTTTTCCATCTTCGGAAGTGTTGTGTACACACCTGTTTGGCAACGATACAAACATGGTATGGGTTCGTCGATATTTCGTAACCTCGACGTTAAACTGTCCAATAGGCAGAAGAGCTCTGTGCCTAGATTTGCATGATCTGTATTGTGTGCCTCGCTCGCTAGAACCATCATAACGGCCATAGGCATTGAGTCGGCAAAGTACTCCATGTCACTGATACTTTGTTTAACTAAAGCTTCGTGAAGCAGGCCATTCAATATGATCACTGGTTCTGACATAATATTGTTCGAGTGCGGCTTGGAAAATATTCCGTTAGAGGGATTATCCACACTTAGACCGCCTGAAGTAATAACTCTATATGTAGAGTTTCGTAAATTTTGAGCACAGCTTACGCGACGCAGGCCTAACTCATCCATGCAGCAATCACTGGACCCTGTCACGTGCTGCGGCTACGCCACAAACGCGTCAGCCTCCAGTGTTCCTAATGGAAAATGTTAGACCTACAAGATACATAGTTATAGGGGTAAGATTTTTTTGATCTCTACCTAATGAGATTCTGTCTAAGCGGCCGCCTTGATTGGATCTATTCCAACTCGACCTGCCATGACAACCAAGGCATCTATACTAAATCTGCTTATTTGACCGCGCATAAGATCCCCTACTCGTGATCTTTGTACTCCCATACGATCAGCAGCCTCTTGTTGTGTCAGCTTATGCTCTTCAATATAAGCTATTAGAACATCAAAAAGAGCTGCCTTTACTTTTAGCTTTACTGCTTCCCCAGGATCACGTTCCAACGCGTCAAATACTGATCCTTTAGTGATATGCCTCATGTCAACTCCTTCATTGCTAATCTATAACGATCAACTATTAACTTTAAGTCGGTTTTCGCTGTGGCTTCTGTTTTCTTTTGCCAGCTGTGCAGTATTACTATCGAGTCTGCAATTTTAGTGACATACGCTACTCTGTAGATATCAGAATTCGTGCTAGTTCTGATTTCGTACACACCACTTATTCCCTTACCCAGACTCTTCAGTACTTTCCAGTCTCTCGGATCACGCCCTGATTGCAATAGATGGAGCTGATAGCCAAGATCATCTTGCGTATCCTCTGGAAAATCTAGATAGTCTTGGTAGCTGCTCCCCTGCCAATACAGATCTTTCATCGTAAGCTCGATAAATGTATACGTACTTATACACTAATTCAGACTTAGCCGCTAGCTAAAGCTGTATTTTCGTGATCAAAAGGCGCTTAAAGCTAAAAAATGGCACCCTACTATCCAACGTGCAGGTCTAACTAAGCCGTGGACTCGACAGCTGACCTTTTGCTCCCTACGCTGCCGCTTCGGTCTCAAAAAATCAACTGCAAGTCACGGCAAATGTTACGCGTCTGAATCCAGAATTTCGAGCGTGCAAGTAAGATCTTCTGCGGTTTCAAGCATCGATATAGATAACCTGTTCTGTGTGGTGTGTACAGGTTGCGATGCTGGCAGTGTCAATACACACGTAATTGCTCTAAAATGGTGGTCTAGGAGAAATTCACCATGGCTAATAATCTGATTAGAAAAGATCCAGAAATTCTTGGCGGCACACCTGTGTTTGAGGGAACTAGGGTACCGATTCGTATACTATTCGAGCATTTAGAAGCAGGGGATAGTTTGGATGTGTTTCTTGATGATTTTCCATCGGTCACCCGCGAACAAGTCACCGGTCTACTAGACCTTGCACTAGAACATCTATCGGGGCTGAATGAAGCTGCTGCTTGATGAGCAGGTGCCTAGGCGCTTAGCTCGTGAATTTCCCGAAGATTTTATAGTGCACACTGCTCAAGAAATGGATTGGGCTAGTGAAAGAAACGGAACACTGTTGGCGCTTGCTGCTGATCAAGGCTTTGATGCATTGATAACTGCCGATAAAAACATGGAGTATCAGCAAAACTCTGAATCACTACCCCTGACAGTCATTGTGATGGCTCCGTTGTTTAATAGATTGTCAGATCTGATTCCACTCATGCCATCGGTGCTGAAGGTGTTACGACAAAAAGACAAGCAGAAGTTTTATCGCGTCGACGCCTAACGAGGCGCATGGTCGTGTCCAGATAAATTCCGAATCTTGGGAAGGAGGTAGAAGACCTGAAATTGATTGATGTTACCCAGCGGGTGTAAATCCCGTCATGCCAAAGCCTAGCCAGCAGGCAAGTAGTGAACCCGAGGGCGATCACCAACAGGTGGTGTCTGAAGCAGGGTGTAGCGAGTTCGCAGCCCGTGTATAGAGTCCCGAAATCCGTATAATTGTGGTCCGTAAGGATAAGCCTGCATTAGCAGGGGAAAGCCGACAGCGTTCATCGGTTCGGAAGGCAGCAGTCTCACATGCGTATTGGCCAGTGTGTGTGACACCACCGGGATCTGAGACCAGGGCATGCGAATACAGGGGTAACCGGGGAACGGGAGAGATCCGAGCGTATCCTGAACCGATAACCGGACTGGGCAACACCGGAATACCAATATGCCTGGCGTTCATAGATGGCGTGTCGAGCCTATAGACGAGCCTTCGGGAACACAAACAAATCGATGCGGGTACTCAGGTATTGGGGAACAAGTGAATAACGGAGGACCCCAAGATGTGCGGTTGGAAGTCTTAGCGGAACATAGTACCGAGGGTCGATATGCAGTGTTGGCATTGACCGGTAAGGTGGCGAACGAATAAACCCTAAGGAGCCACTGTAGGGAAGGTGAAGCCGGGTATGACGTATTGATGAGAAGACCGACAGGAGATACCAATGAGATCAGAAACTGTCTCAACAAAACTTCATCAGTTATCAGAGCAAGCGAGAAGACACCCGGAGCGGGTGTTCACAACGCTGCATCACCTGATCGATGTTGAGTTTCTGCACGAAGCGTTTTTGCGTTTGCGCAAGAATGCAGCGTCAGGGGTCGACAACATGACGGCAGCAGAGTACGCGGAAGGATTGGCAGATAGGTTGTCCGATCTTCATCTGCGGGTCCACGAGAATCGTTACCGGGCACAACCGGTGCGGCGAGTGTGGATAGCCAAGGAGGATGGTAAACGCAGACCATTGGGTGTAACGGCACTGGAGGACAAGATTCTCCAGCGCGCGGTACAGATGGTGCTGTCGGCAATCTATGAGCATGAGTTCCATGATGTATCGTATGGTTTCCGTACCGGTCGTAGCGCGCACCAAGCGTTGAGCGACTTAAGGCAGAGCTGTTTTGATTGTGAGGTGAGCAGTATTTACGATGCAGATGTCTGCCAGTTCTTTGATGATATCGATCACCATGTACTGAATAGCTTTCTTGATAAGAAGGTTAAAGACGGAGTGGTGCGCCGATTGATCAACAAGTGGCTGAGGGTAGGCGTACTGGATGAAGATGTGCTGTATTACCCGCCCAATGGGTCGCCCCAGGGTTCTGTGATCAGTCCATTATTATCAAACGTCTATCTGCATTATGTGCTGGATGAATGGTTTGTCCACGAAGTACAGCCGAGATTGCACGGTCGTGCATTCCTTGTCAGGTTTGCCGATGACTTTGTCATCGGCTGTGAGTTGGCGAGTGATGCCGATCGTCTTGGTGTGGTCATACCGAAACGTTTTGCCAAGTATGGGCTACGTATTCATTCAGAGAAGACGCGGCAGGTGCCATATTGGCGTCCGTCGAAACGCATGGCACACAGGGGTGGGCTTGGTACATTCGATTTTCTCGGATTTACCCACTATTGGTGCAAGGCTAGAAGTGGATATTGGGTTGTTATGCGTAAAACGGCAAGCAAGCGTTTGTGTCGTAGCCTTAAAGCGTTGTGGGCGTGGTGTCGCTGGAACCGGCATATGCCGGTAAAAGAGCAGCACCGTATGCTAGGCATGAAGTTGCAAGGACACTACGGGTACTACGGTATCCGTGGCAACTATCGATTACTAGAACAAGTCTACGAGAAGACGCTGATGGCGTGGCGCAGGTGGTTAGGTACCCGTTCCAGCAAAGGCAGTCTGAGCTACAAAGCGTTCAATCAGTTCATGGATCGTTTTCCACTTCCGAAGCCGCGTATTGTCCATGCGATATGACTCGCTTGCCGGGTTGATGGTCATACATCAGTATGCCAAAATGCTGATTGCCGAGGAACCGTATGACCGAATGGGTCACGTACGGATCTGTGGGGGGCGCGGCTGGTAACAGCCGCTCCTACCCGGGAGTCGATAGTTGCAGCTCGAACGCAACCATGAGTACCTCAGAACGCGCTCAAGCTGCAACTACAACTCATGCGCGATGTTATCCGTCTACCGAGCTTATTCCCTAGCACTAAAAACAGCCCGTCCTTTCTGCCATGCGTCGCGATAAATTCCCACATCCGAAACTGATGAGAAAAACACCACAATATGTAGTAATATAACTACATATTGTGGTATTACGAGTCTTGCGATGAATCCTGCTCTAGAAGCGATATTTGGGAATCGATCAGCTATGTTGGTTTTCCTGTTCTTGGAAAACTACGGAGAAGGACATGCTTCACGTATGGCTAGTACCTATGACGTTGCAGTCATGGGTATACAACGACAACTTAAGCGATTTGAAGAAGAAGGCGTTCTAGTAAGCCGCATGGTAGGCCGATCGCGACTCTTCACATTCAACGACAGAAATCCTACCGTAAAAAACCTGAGACAATTTCTTGCTCTCGAACTTGATCTCCTTCCTAAAAAATACGTGTCCGAGTATTTCAGGCAACGCCAGAGACCTCGTCGCGCCGGAAAACGCATTTAGGTAGATGAGCATCTCAAAGAACACATCATTGACATTGGTATAACTATTGTTATACTAAATTGATGAAAACAGCGATCTCCATCCCAGACAAGGTCTTTGAGGCAGCAGAGCGAACAGCGGCAAAGCTCGGCATGTCCAGAAGCGAGCTATACGTAACTGCTGTCCGAGAATACATCGAACGTCATGGCCGTGACGGCATCACAGACGAGCTAAATGATGTATACGGAACTTACGAAGTCGACTCTCAGCTCGACCCCGCATTAGCCCATATGCAGTCTGCAAGCTTGCCTAAGGACTCTTGGTAATGCGACGTGGAGAAATATGGTGGGCAGACTTACCGGAGCCCCGAGGCTCAGAGCCCGGATTTCGCAGACCTGTTCTAATTGTTCAAGACGACGCATTCAACCGCAGTAAGATCAACACCGTTGTTGTGGCAACAATAACATCCAATGTGTTTCTAGCTAACGCGCCAGGCAATGTTCGACTAACAAAACGCATCACCAAGCTAGGAAAAGAATCCGTGGTAAACGTATCGCAGATCATCACTTTAGATAAGAGCTTCCTTAACGAGAAGGCTGGCAAGCTCTCAGCAAAACTACAAGAAGAAGTCGACGAAGGGCTTAGGCTAGTATTCGCTCTGTGAACACTCGCTATTAATCTGGTTCAGGCACGCGCCTATGAGCAACCACCATCAACTTTGATAGGTATTAATCCTTCAGAAATGCTGAGCGTCCATAACAACACGCTATTGTATTCGTTATGCTCATGATGTAGGAAACGTCATTGCTCTATCGTAGGCGACGTCTAACTCAGCCGTGGACTCGACAGCTGATTTTTTGTTCCCTACGCTGCCGCTTCAGTCTCAAATACTCAACTGGAAGTCACGGCAAATGTTAGACCGCAATGGATGCCTCTCAATGAATTTTTAAAAGGCTTTCTATATGCCCGGACGACGCTGTAAAATACAGTAATGACCGCATCAGATTTTAAAATAACTATCGTAGAGCTTGTCATAGCTGGCAAGTACAAGATTTCAGAGCATGCGTTAGATGCTCTTCTTGACGATGAGCTTGAGCGAGCAGATGTCTCTGATTCGATTGCAGAATCAGAGATTCTTAAAAACTACCTAGATTTTGGGAAAGGCCCAGCAATTCTGCTTTATCAGATTGCAGCCGATGGTCGAGTAGTGCATTGTGTGTGGGGAATCCCGAAAGGGGCTACGAGCCCTGCGGTACTGATTACAGCCTATATAACCGATGCGCGCAAATGGGATAAAGCACTGAAGGTGAGGAAATGATGAGTAAATTTACCAAGATCAAACGAATTTACGCCGGTGATGTGATGGCTGAAATTGAGGTGGAAATGACAGATGAGCCCGAATCGTGGGGGCCGCATATTGAACCATCGGAAGTAGACCGTATCGATGGACTGCGCAAGGCTCTCAAATCTGGAGATTTAAAGGCTGCATCCAAGCAAGCTAAGCTCTACTCGGTTAAGCCATTGGCGATGAAAGAGGGGGGCCACGAGATGCAGGATGCTGAGCATGAGAATCCAAGATCACATAAGTGTGCAGAAATGCCAAGTACGGGTGTTCATGTCCAATACGGTCGTAACCTATTAGGGCGTCCACTGTGTTGGTCGTTGTATCTCATTCGAGAGGCAACTGAAGAAGATCTCGAAGAGAATCACCTTCTCGAAGAAGTAGGGGATTCAATTTGGTCGGTGTACCATGAAATTTCATATTGTCCCCATTGCGGACTTCAGTTAGTTAAACCGGTTGGGCTAATCTCTGACAACTTTAGCGATATGGATTTAGATCAGCCCTACGGTTCATTTTCATTATTTGATCAACAGAAGTGGTATGGAAGCCGACGGTGACATTGAAAAATTAGGTGCTCGCGTTCCGGTCTAACTGAGCCATGCAGCAAGCACTGGACCCTGCCACAGAACGTGGGCTCCGCCCACAACCTGTTCGTCTATCCAGTGTTCCTGATGGCAGATGTTAGTCGTACTGATTAACATTTTCTCAAGATACAGATATGGGTTTACCTCAAGCGCCAGTCTCCCAACACCTACTTAGTTAACAACCACAAGATACAAAGATCACATCGACATTGACATGTGTGGCTATATGTGTGAATATCCGCACATGGCGACTAATCTATCTATCGATCCAGATCTACTGGACAAAGCATTACAAGTGAGCGGCGAAAAGACCAAAAAGGCTGCGGTTACTCAGGCCCTGATTGAGTTTATCGCTAAGCGTGAACGCACACGGGTAAAAGAACTATTCGGCCAACTCGATTGGGACTCAGACTACGATTACAAAAAAGAGCGTTCACGGTAGTGGCAATACTGGTAGATACCAGTGTCTGGTCACTAGCTATGAGACGCGACGAACTGCCCAACTCCCCAGAGCTAAAAATACTGATAAAAGCGCTAGACACTGGTGAAGAAATCTACAGCACCGGAGTGATTTTGCAAGAATTACTGCAAGGATTCACAGGCGCAAAGGCTGCAGATGCAATAGTCGAACGTTTCTCGTCAATACCAATGCTTGTCCCTGAAACATCCGATCATATACTGGCAGCTGACATTCGCAATAAGAGCCGTCGCAAGGGCGTACAGATTGGAACAATCGACGCCCTTATTGCGCAGCTTAGCGTACGGTACAAGTTATCGTTACTTACAGCAGACAAAGACTTCAAACACATGTCCAAGGCAGTCAAATTAAAGTTCGCTAAATAGCTTAGCACCTTGAAATCTGAACTGTCCCAGCGACGCACGTCTAACTTTGCCATGCAGCAATCACTGGACAGCCAATCAGAACGTAGCCACGCCACAACCTGCTTGTCTATCCAGTATTCCTGATGGCCGATGTTAGGCGTATGAGATATGCCTTCACAAGAATGGAAAAGGTCTACATAAACGGGTAAATTCGATTTGCCATTGCTTATCCTCGAATTTTGCGGCGGATTAAAGGCAGTCTTCAAGCGGAGAGTGCCGTTATGTGGAATGTTCAAGCTGGCAGTGCGCTGGGCTGTGGAATCTGAGATAATAGAAGCCGATCTGTGTTGTTTCTGAGAGCTAACGAAATGCCCGTGATAAGTCGGTTTTATGGAATTCTGATTGTCATGTATTTCAACGACCATAATCCACCACACTTTTACGCAAAGTACGCAGGGGATGAAGCTTTGTGCAGCTTTGATGGCACAATAGTCGAGGGCTCGATTCCGCGTCGTGCAGCAAAGATTGTTGCTGAATAGGTAGAGCTACATCAGGGCGAGTTAGAGGAGAATTGGATTAGAGCAAGGGCAGGAGAGTCATTGCTACAGATTGAGCCACTGGAGTAAATTTTATGCTACACGTCAAGAAGTTAATGTATATATCTGGCAAACGTCTATGGGTGTTATTTGATGACGGAGCATCAGGAGAAATAGATCTGGAAGGGAAGCTGTCTGGGCCTGTATTTGAACCCTTAAAAGACGATTCAAAGTTTTCTGAATTGTATCTGGATGAAGAATCAGAAACTGTATCTTGGCCTTACGGTGCGGATTTAGCGCCAGAGTTTCTGAAGCAGGTCATGATTGAGCAGGCTGCTGCTGTTCAGCAAATGCAAGGCTAGTTATTACATTCTATTGCTGCTTTTTGCTTGTGCCAGGCAGGTAGATCAGTTGCACACGTCTATCTGATCCATGCAGCAAGCACTGGACCCTGTCTTCAATTATGGCTACACCACATTCCGCGTCAGCCTCCAGTGTTCCTGACGGCAGGTGGTAGGCATGCGAGACACATTTTCTTAATACCCAATAGCACACAAAACCCCAAATTTCATATCAGCAACAGTTCAAACTTCCATTTCTCACGGCTTACTTGATCATTCCAGCGGCATGGCATATGCTTAGGCATATACACCAATTTAGTGAAAAGGGATCATGGCTGAGGAACGACATGTTCGACTATTCCGTAATGGCCGAAATCAAGCCGTTAGGATACCCAGGGAATTCGAATTCGACGGGGAAGAAGCTATTCTTCGTAAAGAAGGTGACCGATTGATCCTAGAACCAATAAGAACCGGAAAGTTATTGTCAGTTCTCCGAGCACTGGGCCCTTTGGAGGTGTTATTTCCCGATATAGAAGACGAACTCCCTCCACTAGATGAGCCGGATCTGTAGAGCATGTCTTATAGATTTATGCTCGATACCAATGTAATCTCGGATTTGATCAGAGATCCGATGGGAAAAGTTTCTCGTCAAATCGAAGACGAAGGCGAGTCAAGCATCTGCACTAGTATCATCGTTGCATCAGAGCTTAGATACGGCGTTGCAAAAAGCGGCTCTAGCGAACTCTCCCTAAGAGTTGATGCTGCTTTGTCCGCAATTGAAATCCTCCCCTTTGACACGCCAGCCGATACTGAATACGGGAAACTACGTGCACATCTAGCAACAAAAGGAAAACTCATAGGTCCCAACGATCTTCTTATAGCGGCTCACGCGTTGTTTTTAGACCTTACACTCGTAACAGACAATGCTCGTGAGTTCAAACGAGTAAAAGGACTTTCGGTGGTCAATTGGCGTAGATAATCAGATAGCAGACCTCGCGCGTATGCTAACTCAGCCGTGAACTCAACAGTTGCGCCACTTCGGCAATTTCTGACATTGCCCGCAATGCTGGGGCTCAAGGTATGCTCTATGCATCTCGTTCCAGGCCTGATTTGACGCACCTTGTACTGTTTTATGTCTCCGGTAGTATTGTCAAACAAGCTGGTGATAGCAAAGCTTGGTACATAAGGTAGGTACATCGTTGCGCTTGATTAAGATTATTATCTTGGGTTCACTCGCTAAACGAGCAACACATATCACAAGACCACCGAGAGAGGACTGATTTAATGTGGGCGCGCTGAAATGTCTGGAATATCGTGAAACCCACCTCAATGAAAAACCCCCATCGCTGCGCGTGATGGCAATCTGGGAATTGAACGCCATTCTCCATTAAGTTGCAAGCAGTTGGAGCGATACCGGTGCCTGCCCAGGGACTTGACCGTTGAGCTTATAGGTGTCTTACAGTAAAGTTTGCGTTTAAACAACTCTGCATCGGAGGGAAGCAAATGAGTTTAGGGTACAGGGTGTTCTTCATCCATGAGGGTGAGAATTTGAGTAGAATCGCGCAAAAGCGATACAATTCACTCTATCTGAAAAAGACTGAACCGTTTTCCCAATATGCTGGTCAGACGATTGTTTCGGTTCTTGTTGTCTATGAGCTTGTCGCGAGAAAGCCCAATCGTATTGTTAGGATGGATACTCAGAAAATACGATTCGATGAAAAGGGTTTTATTGATGAAGCATACGAAAGTGAAGGTTTGCAACTTGCAGCCAAGAAAATGGACGATGTGTTTGGCTCGGTTCTAAACTCAATAAATTCGTGCGTGTCAATTCAGCCAGAAAAATCTCAGGATTCAATTATCGATGCCAGTAAGCGATTCGATGATAGGCGGTGGGTTCAAAGGCACCCTAAACTGAGTGGACCCATGTTGAAGAAAATTCTAGCAGGAGTGTTTGGTCCGTCAGTTTGAAAGTTATTAATAGAACATCGATAGTAACTGTAGTTGAAGGCTAAACAGGCGCACGTAGATAGTCTGCCATTGCCAGGAATGCCTGGCGTTGTTGCCGAATTTCAAAAATAGTGTCGATTACACGTGGATCGCCGCAGCACTCACTGGTTGATATCTGCGCGAACTACCGATCAAAGCAATTTTAGAGTCCCCTATATAGGGGATAAGGAAACCCCACGTCTTTAGGCGGGAGCTTATTACCCAACGCGAGAGCAGTTGTGCATCAAGGTCGAGAGCAAGCACGGAGAGCATGGCCTATGGTCGGCCTTGTGCCGACTGATCCGGCTTTAGCCGTAACTCCAAACCACCGGCTTTAGCCGGTGGTGGTTAATAAAACCATTTGGGTCGTATTTATCACTTATACAACAACAACAGGGCTGCAAAAGGCATTGCTCAGATCGTTGTAGTCACGAGTTTAAGCGTTGCAGGCCAGACTAATGCAATGGCTATTTCTGATATTTACATCATCATCGAAGTGCATGTTACGTTATTTCTTACCGGCCGGTAAGACACCTTAAGAGAGTCGTGCAGTAATCATACGCCAAGCGAACGATGCCCACCGTGATGAGTTCAAATCTCGCTATGGCAAGACTTTGGTGGGTAGCCTTGCACATGCGCTTTACGTCCTTTGATGCTTATAGCCTAAAATGAGGTGTTGTTATCCGATGCTGCTTTTCAGGTTGCCCATCTTGTCGAACTTTGCTCGCAGCGCAAGTCACCGCCTGTCTTCCTATTGAAAATCGCGCGGTTTATGGAGGGGAAGAAATACCAGGCGGAAGAATTGACAAGTACGGTGGCAAGCTTGTCAGCGCGATGGTAACGATTTGGGTCCTACCATCACGATATTTCAAAGTCAATATGTATTGGCAGATCAATACACTCGTTGGATTCATCAATGTAAATGAGTGATAATGTATTGAAGTATTTTCTGTTTAAGCGATGGTGTTATGGAAAGATCATATGAAAAATAGTCATCAATTGCCCAAGGAGTTTTGTGTCCTTTCGTGCGTATTTTCAGCCCTGTTTTTATGCGCCTGTGAGTCGGTACCTCGTGCTCAGATTGATGAAGCAAATTCGCTGGGAGACGGCAAATGGCGATTAGAAGGGGCGGTGACAGAGACATCCGCAATCAGTGTTTCAAGAGGCGTGGGTGAGGATACGGACGTTGGGTTACAGCTTGATTTTGATAATATAATCGGGTTTGTGGATGATGCCAATATCTTGTCTGCCTACGCAAAGTACAGTTTTTTGAATAAGACTGAAGGGTTTTCGTTGGCTGGTCTTGCTGGAGGCTTTACTGGATTGCAGAGCGACGTCGATGGCTATTTTTTGGGTCCGGTACTTAGTTGGCGTTCAAACAATGTCCTACTGTCCCTGAGAGCACGTTACAATAAGCTTACCAGCCGTATTGATGTCGAAGATCTCGATAGTTATGAGTTTTTCCCCTCAGATGAAGTGGCGCAATCGGATGCATCTGTAAGAATTTTTTTTAGCGAAGATAAATTTTCAATTAAATTCGGATACGGGTGTCAACACCAATTAGGCGCTGTTCCGGAGAGCGTCAGGCTCGAAAGAGTTGACGACACAGACTGCTCGCGATCAGTTGCGTTTACCTGGTATACGAAGTAAATTACCGGTATCAGCGAGTAAGAATTCCGTTACGGATTTAGGTACATCCGTGCCTCTTTATACTTCAACATGGTGCTCGTTGATTGCAGCAGCCTGTTATGTGTGCTCCAACCTCTTACTTTTTTGTCAACTCAATGATAAAACTTTGAAACAAATATAGTTTCGCTTATGATCACCCTGCAAGCTAGTATCTCCTATGTAATATTTAACACTGCCACCTTTGCTAAATTGTCCGTTGGACTATAAACAATTTCTGATTTAGCCGACAGGTTATTGTTGCTTGATTGTGTCACCAATAATATTAAATTCACTGCAGGCTGGCATGCCATCGGCCACCACCCTTTCGGTGCAAACGCCGCTAGTGTGATTGATTACAATGTATCTGCCCGGTTCACCAACGCAGCTTGATACGCCTTCGCAAACTGATTCGAATGTATCGGCATTTTGTACCTGGTACCAACCGTCATCTGGAAAGTTGAACACGTCAGTTGAACCGCCACCGATATCACCAACATTAACAGAAAATCGCTCCTGTATTGTGAGATTGATTACGGTGTAGGTCCCATTGGGCACTTGGCATGCGTCATTGCCTTCGCATAATGTTTCATAGGTAAGACTGTTTTGTACTTGATACCAGTCGCCGTAGTTGAACGTAATTGTGTTTCCGACCACGCTGAATTCGGTTGGACTAATCGCGAACGCGGGAGTGGCAAGCCAGGATATTGCAACTGCGGCAAGCGATAAGCTTGGATAAAGCAGGGCCTTTGTGATAAAAGAAGATTTAGACAGTTTCATCATACTTTCTGCACAAACCAAAACACACTTTTCGGCATTTTATAGTTGAGAAATTTGAAATTATTCTCGCTCGCTACGCTGTGAATGGGTCGACTACTGCACACGCTGCCAATACTCCTGTTCACTCATATCCAGCAACGTCAGTACTGAGAGTTGAGTAGGATTCAATGAGTCTTTGATTTCGTTGACCAACGTCTCACCGTCCATCAATCGGCACACTGATACGCCGTCAAAGCGATCGATGATCTTTGCGGTGGTGTATATCCAGTGGATCGTGTAGCCGTCCTTCTCTGTGGTATAGCTGCCGTGGAAACAATAGAAGCTTTCAAACTGCTCTGGATCATGCATCACTCGACTGCGTCAGACTGAACACGATCTGTTTCAGATCGGGGCGATGGTCCTTGCTGTGCCCCCGTGCAAAGCGAAGCCCATCGCGAGAGGCGCCCGGCATCTGGCCTGTGGTTTTGACCGACGTGGAATCATTGTGAATCTGACTCAGATCCAGCTGACTCACCTGCACCAGACGGAGCACCAGGTCGGTCTTCAGTGAGGCCCTATCGGCTTGGTAAAGTTTATCCAGCGCTCGGCCATAGCGATCATCATTGAACAGTGCTTCTCAGAGCTGGCAGTCTCTACTAAAAAGTCGTCCATCGTACAACGCTGTCCACTGCGGCAGCTCGTAGAGCGGCTGACGTCCACTGGTGATGTTGTAGGTCAGCAGCATTGATGTTTTGGCGGCTGATACTTTCTCGTTACCGTGGCTGGGTAGGTAGCGACTGAGTAGCACCTCCTGCCCCAGTTGCTCGCTTACCTTCTGCAGAAGCGGTATCTCTCCGATACGATATCGGAGCAGACTTTGTGTATTGTGCTTGCTTGTTATAACCTCATTCACCTTGACACTGCACCTATACAGAATAATACTAGTACAGTATGACAACCGTGCAACGTATAAAAACTCTGGAAGAACGACGCCAGCAATTGATCGAAGAGCTATTGCAGGTCGAGCAGATGCTGCGTGGTAGTTTCGGTGTTGCCTATCGGCGCTGTGGTACGCCCACCTGCTGGTGTGCTGATTCGTACGGGCATCCGATCAATCGTATTACCTGGTCAGAAAAATCGGTGTCGAAAACCAAATCGATTCGGGAAGAGGATATTGCGTGGGTCAAGGAACAGACAGACGCTTACAGGCGATTTCGAAAGAATCGCAAAGCACTGCGCGAGGTAGAGCGACAAATAAATTCGGCGTTGGATGCTGTGGAAGAGAAGACCGTAAAGAGAACACGTAAACGTCGGGCGTACCTGTAATGCAGCTCTGGTACGATTCTTACAGGGTTAACGTAGTTGAGAGAAAATTTAGCAAATTGGCAGAAAAAATAATCATATGATTTTTATAAGCTTACGAACGCTAAAATCGAGAAAAGCCGCCTTTGATTTGTGCGGAAAGTAGGATATACAAATCCTGTCGTAGTGTTTTCTTAATGGATCTATACAGACAATTGGTAGCCTGTAAGTAATTCAGCGAACACCGATTATGTTTGTGTGACTAAATTGCCCATGGGACGTCAGTTGCAGTGAAATTTGGCTGCAAGGCGAAAACAAGTTGTGCCGAGGGGGGATTAAGTGTTAAAAACTTGGCTAATATGGCGGGATTACAATTCCATCAAAAATTGAAAACAATACAATTTGGTAATCTTATTGTTGGGGGTAATGAAATACGGAGAGTGACTCGTGCTAAAAATCCATTAACAAAGCAAAGAAATTACGGTCTATCTTCGAAGCAGGGAACAAAGAGACCTCACTTCTGCAATATCAATGATCGAGGCCGCCTTGTCGCAGAATTCCTCCAATCCATTCCAATCCAAGGCATTGTGTTGGCGCTACTTCATTCGAACTGCGCTATCGTCAACAGAACATTGATCCTCGTTCAAAAACCTTCTGCAGCTCGCGTGGCCACACATCGCTCTTACTGAGTGAAATATAGCTACTAGTAAATGCACAGCGCCTCATCCATAGCAGGGCTAGGGAAACGCTATTTTGCTACTGGTGTCAATGCCACGCTTTGGGGGCGTTTTATCGGCCTGCATAGATTACTGCGACAAGATAGATACTCGGGTTGATAGTCAAACGCTGGCGATTATCGATAAAGCCCGTCATCTAATCTGGTGGTGTGCTCCATTGTTGCCAGTTATCAAAATAAATCGCAACGCAAACCGCCAATGTGATTGCTTGAAGCTTGAATGACTCTTTAATCTATGTGACAAGGAAATTTTGCCTGCGGTCGAGCTGACCCCCGTTGCTATGATCAAGCCGATTCCTGCTAGATCGTAAATATGCAAATGCAGACCTGAGGTGGCTAGAGTCTTGTCTTCATCACCGCCTTTTGCAGTCCTGCACAATTCTGTCATGAGGCGTTAACAGAACTCCAGCGGCGAACTCGTTCAAAAGTTTTTCGCCGCCTTTTCGATTAATCGGGCTATCAATGTAGTAGCGCCACTGATGTATTTCCATGCTTCACAAAAGGACTATACAATTGGTCGATTGAGCAAGAATCAGTAGCGATCGCAGGATTGTCCCATTGCGATTTAACTGTTTGTTCGGAGCTGTGTAGGGTAAGACAAAATGCCGTAGATGATTGTTTTAACATCAGGCCACCTACACTGTCGACCCTTCCAAAACCGTATTGTCAGATTTGAAATTTTGAAACGGTATCAATCTGTTTTGGCGACTGACTGGTAATTTTACTCAGAAAACGGCTCTGAACTTGGGTATTTTTTCCCACAATAAATCACATCTTGCGATACCATTTTTGCACTTCAACAACTAAAGTCATCGATAGATCATGTCTACGCACGAAAGCCGTAAGTATTCGCATATCAGTTCTCATAACAAGTATTCACGTGGACCATTTGCAAAAAGTGCTCTGGCAGCTTCTTTACTTGCTTCACCACTCATTTCATCAGCAGAGATCACACTGTCGGGAAATACAATATCGTGGCCGGATGATGGCTGGTATCAGGTGCAGGATTCCAATACCTACGAGATTATCTGCCAGGGTGGCAGATCTTGTGA
>ENA-ORXR01002708-ORXR01002708.1-marine-metagenome-genome-assembly--contig:-NODE-2708-length-16572-cov-20.388784_pt1 | contig 16572 bp, 8 predicted proteins | sample MGYA00237866_ERZ511479 | MGnify/ENA metagenome assembly ERZ511479 | reverse complement strand
AAAGGGAAATTAAATTTTTCATCGTTTTTATCGCCGATAACCCACTTTTGGGTCGGCACAAAACTAAAGGTAGCGTATTCCCGTAGCACGGTGCTTCCAGCCCGTGTTTGCGATAAGAACGCGCTATACATACGCGAGGCACGGGCTGGAAGCACCGTGCTACGGAACGCTACGATACGTTTTACCTAAAAAAAATCTAAATGAAAATTAGAGAAAAGATAACGCTTAAATCCGGTCGAAGTTGCGAATTAATAAAAATCCAAAGAGATTTAATTCCAAACTATTATTTAGTTGCTTTCCCTAAAATTAATGGGCAACCTGATTCTTCAGAAGTTACGGAAATGATAGAGATAGACATTGGCAAAGCAAAAGAAATATCCAAAAAACTATTGGGAGATGAAGAAGCATTTACGGTTTTATATAGTGGTTATAGCTCAAGGCGGGAAAAGGGGTGGCATATTCACATAGTATTACTTGGCAATAGATGGAAAAAATCTTGGCTTTATCTGGTGCTAACATTTAAAAATCTCCTTCAAGCACTTGGTTTTAGAAAGGATGATGCTCCTAAATTGTCTTGATACAAAATGGAGTGCGATTTTGTAAACCGACTTTTTTGAGTTGGTAATCTACAAAATCGCATTGAGAAAATAATTTTTATTTCACCAAAGTCACATCCCCCGCATAAGGAATTATCACCCCATCAAAAAACTCAATTTCCGTATGATAGACAAACACCGCCGGATTCATAGTTTGACCTCTGAAAGTGCCATCCCAGCCCATTGTCGGGTCGTCGGTGGAGAAATCATAATTTTCAAAAATCAACTCACCCCAACGGTCGTATATTTTCAATTCTAAAACACCTACCACACCTTTTCCGCCATAAATCATAAAAATATCATTCGTACCATCATTATTCGGTGAAAATACGTTGGGAATAAATACATTTCGTGTTTTATCCATATTAACGGTGATGTCGTCCATAGCTGTACAACCGTCTTCATCGGTAATCATGACAGTGTAAGTCTCTGTATCTATGATATTTACAACAGGGTCGGGGCAATCAATACAGCTCAAACCATCAGGCGGACTCCACACATACGCGAGCGAATCCGACGAATTAGATTGAGCAAAAAGCTGTGTGCTATCGCTCAATTCAATCGTAATATCAGCTCCTAAATCCACCAATAATTCAGGCGGCTGCACGATGAGCGTATCAAACACGCCCACACAACCTTCCGCATCTTGGACATACACGCTATACGCACCCGCCGCGAGTCCTCCAAATATACCGGACAAGACATAATTTTCCCCATCCAAAGAATACGTATATGGCGACATACCGCCGGAGGCGTTCTCTATCGTAATCGTACCCGTTTCATCCCCAAAACATACGACATCTTCCGTGCTAAGTTCGGCAAGAATCGGTGGTGGGTCGATGAGCGAAGTATTGGCGGTGGCGATACAGCCATTGGCATCGGTGACAGTGAGCGTGTAATCTCCTGCCGGGAGACCAAAGGCAGTTTGGGTCGTGCTGCCATCGCTCCATTGATAGCCATAACTTGGTGTACCACCTTCGGGCAGCACAGTAGCAAAACCATCACTAAGTCCATTACAAGTCGGGTCGGTGGCTTCTATGTTGACGCTGACTTCAGTGAGTGGTTCGACCACCGTGATATTGACAGGTGGCAAACTACAGCCACCTGCATCTGTGATAATGACCGTATAAATACCTGCCGTAAGGTCGCTAATCGTCTCGGTCATTTGACCATTTGACCATGTGTAAGTGTAGGGCGGTACGCCACCACTCGCGCTTGCGGAAGCTGTACCGTCACTACCTCCGAAGCAGGAAACCGGCGTAGAACCAATTCCTGCAAACATCAAAGCAGAGTTGCCATCAATTGTAATTTGGGCGGTATTTTTACAAGCATCTGCATCGGTAATGGTGACGGTATAATCCCCTACGCAAAGGTTGGATATGGTGGAGGTCATTGCGCCATTACTCCAAGTATAAGTGAAGGGCATCGCGCCACCCGCAGGTATAGCAGACGCGCTTCCCGTACATCCACCCGTACAGGTGACATCAGCGATTATAGTTGTCTGAATTTCAAATATTTCGTCAGCGATAATTTCTATTTCGGCAGAATTGGTACAAGCATCCGCATCGGTAATCGTTATGGAATGTATGCCTTCACAAAGCATATTGGCGGTAGCGGTCGTTTCGCCATTACTCCAAATATAAGTAAGCGGCGGTGTACCGTCAGAAGGCGTTGCGGACGCGCTACCATTACAAACCTCCAAACAAGTAGGTGCGGCAATTATATCTATTTGAATGTCGAATATTTCATCGGGTATAATGTCTATTTCGGCAGAATTGGTACAGCCGTTTGTATCGATAATAGTTACGGAAGTTATACCTTCACAAAGCATGTCAACAGTTGAAGTGCTTGCGCCATTACTCCAAATGTAGGTAAAAGGCATTGTACCGCCCACAGGTGTGGCAAACACGCTGCCATTACAGATGCCGGAACAAGTAGGTGCTGTAGCTATACCTATTTGAATATCAAATATTTCATCAGATTCGATATTGATTTCGGTAGAATTGATACAACCATCTGCATCCGTGATAGTTACGGAATACATGTCCTCACAAAGCATAGTGGCGGTTGGTGTAGTTGCTCCGTTGCTCCAAGTATAGGTGAAAGGCATTGCGCCACCCACAGGCGTTACGGACGCGCTTCCATTGCACACACCCGGGCAAGCGGCTTGATTGAGAATATTGCTTTCGATGGTAAATGTCGGGTCTTGTGTAATCTCCGCAGTTGCGACTGCCGCACAACCTGCATCATCCGTGATAGTAACGCTATGTGTACCAACGCAAAGGTCAGTTGCAATTGTTGTAGTTTGACCATCGCTCCATTCATAAGTGTAATCATTTTGAATAAAACCACCTCCGCCAACTGCCCTAGCTGTGCCGGAACAAGGCAAATCTGTACAAGCCAATACGCTCACATCTGTTACCGTAGCTGTTACTTCTGATACGTTAATCGTGACGCTTTCCTCAGTCGTACATAATGTCGAAAATGTAATATCATCCAAAGCGAAATCATTGCCTTCTCCAAATGTATTTTGATTAAGCAAACAGATAAGCGCAGTAGTGTTTGTACCGGAATTCCAAACCTCATTAAATTCTTCCCAAGTACAGACGCCTGCCCCACCCGAAGGGGTAAACGGTGCACCTAATAATTCCCCATTAATCGAAAATTGAAGGATAGCAGGATTGGCAGGATAAACACTCGTTAGCCACGCCGAAAAATCGTAATCGGTATCAGGCACAACGCTAACCGTCTGACACCAAACGCTTTGATTGGGGATTGTTGCACCATTGACAATCATCATATTGCCTGTACCGGAAGTGTGGTCGGGGCAATTGGTCAGATAAGAATGTACAAAAGTCGGTGCATCACTAATGGAATAATCCCCCTCAAATAAGGCTTGGTCATAGTCGTTGAAATCCAGACCGTATTCGCTCGTAAAACCTGTGTTACCTTGTTCAAAATCGCCATTAAAAATGAGGTTTTCGGTGCGGGTAAAGCCTGTGACTGTATAGGTGGTCGTACTATTGGGCGTGGCAATTGGGTTGGGAATATCGGGGTCATTGAGTCCGTCTGTGGGCATCCATTCGTAATAATCTGCGCCTGTTGCGGTTAAGTTCGCACTTTCTCCAATACAAATTGTATCATTATTTGTGTTAATATTTAATTCGGATAATATGGAAACAATTTCAATCGTAGCAGTCGCGGTACAATTTTCATTATCTGTGACGGTAACGGTGTATGTGCCTTCCGGTAAATTTGAAATATCGGGCGTTTCTGCACCATTACTCCAGAGGTAAGTGTAAGGCATTAGACCGTCGGTGGTAAGGGTATTTATACTGCCAAATTCATTGACACAATCAATATTAAAAGGCGTTGCGGTAATATCCAATTCACAACATTCCTCTGTAATGACGGTAAGCATATCCACTTGTTCATTACCACATTCATCCGTAACGGTGACAGAATATGTACCTGCGTCGGTGGCGGTAAAGGTGGTTTCCATTGAGCCGTCCTGCCATTCGTAAGACGTAAAACCACTACCTGCATTTAATTCAGTATTATCACCAATGCAAATCGTTACATCCGGTCCCAATTCGAGCGTAGGTACATTCAACGGTACGATGAAATTATCAATATTATTCGTAAAATCACATTCAGGAATGGATGTGACAGGGAAATCATTTTCCAAACTAAAAACAGGATTCAAAGAAGCGTCATCATTCACAATGACATAAATATCCTGATTGTATAATGCGGGAATGGTGTAGTCCTGCGTCAAACATTCATCCACTTCAAGATTCTCTCCTAATGTGAGCGTAATGAGCGCGTTAGCAGATGTTTGTGTTGGATTATTATCGTAAAATGTAATAGGCGTTTCAAACGAAAGCGTATTATCACCTGTATTGCAAATTGTTATATTAACAATAAATTCACCTACATTACAATCCGCATTTTCTATCGTAATATCGGCATCGGGTGCGGGAAATTCTACGTTGGAATATTGCGTCAAAAAATTATTCAACACCATACTATCTCCTACGATGTGATGTTGCTGTTGGAAGGGCGGAATAGTGAGGTCATCGTTAATATTGACATTAAAATAGGAATGTTGATTCCAAACAGAACGCGCTGATACCCAGGGTGCAGCCGTCGAGCCGTAAGCCCTTACTTGATTGTTGCAACTACACATTAATTCCGTTTCTCCATCAGCATCTACATCAACGATGACGGGATATTCGTGCGAAGTGCCGGACGAACAAGGCACGGAAAGCAAAGTATTTCCTGCCGCATCAAATATTCTCAAATCATCTTCATCCCGATAGACAATTTCCTTATCGCCATCGCCTTCAAAATCGAAAATTGTGCTACCTGTATTGCCCGAATTATCGGAAGTGCTGAACGACCACATGAGGTCAAGCGAATTACCGTTGAGGGTTAGGAAACGATAGGTTTGTACGCCGCAGATACCGATGTCGAGCGTTCCGTTATCGTCAATATCGGCGATATTGGGCTGCGAGGCGAGTACGATACCAAAGTTGAACGAATTGAACGTATGTGTCGTACCGAGTTGGTTGGGCGTTTGTATATCCCAAATGTAAACGTTGGCATTATTGCCTTGCGCGTAAACGATAGCTGCATCCAAATCGCCGTCTGTATCCATATCCGCGATGCCTACGTAGCCGTCGCGTGCGCCGGAGGCTTGTACTTCTACATTCATGCTGTTGTTGGCGGGATTGGCGGGGTCGAGTCGGACGGAATAGACCTGATTTCCTGCCACCAATTCCAAGCCTTCACAATCCGCACAAAAAGTATCAGGCAATACATCGGCGGCAACGGTCAGTGCTTTGCCATCATCTGCCAAAATACCGCGATTATTATTGCCACCTGTTACGAGCAATTCACCCGTAATGCCGTCGAAAATTTGATGAGAAACATAAACTTCCGCATCACCATCCCCGTCAAAATCAGCGATAGAAGGACTCCAAAGCATGTTGCTAAAATTAGTGTCTATACTTTGGTCAGAAATCCATAATAATTGATATTGAGAGCCATCAAATTCGTAGCAATGTAAGCGTCCTTGATTTGCGCCGTTTGCAAAATCATTTGCAGCAATGATAACAATTTCGGCGAAGCCGTTACGATTCATATCAGCAATAGCAACGGCATCTACCGACCATCTCATCGAAGGCGTACTAATGGTCGCTTCGAGGTTTCCGTTTTGTCCATTGATGACAAGGAGGTCGTTATGCGTATCGCCGCTAAAGGTGTAAGGTCCGGTCTTTCCGATGACTTCCGGCACACCGTCTCCATCTACATCGCCTGTGATGCAGGTGTTGTACGAATGCCAATTTCCGGCATCGTATCGCCATTCCTCTGCCATTTGAAAGGGCGTATTGTCGGGGGTAAATTCGCAATCTACGGGACATTCATCGTAGTAAAAATCCGAACAAACGGCATCGGGGCAGCAGTCGGGGTCGTAGCAGTCGATTAAGCCGTCGCCGTCGTCGTCTATTTCATTATCACAAATTTCCATGATAGAAATGTGTGTATTAGATTGTGCATAAAAAAAAGAGAAACTCAATAAAGTGATGAGTGTAGTCAGTGTTATTTGTTGCAACATACTCTTAGCGTTTACTGCATTCAGGGCGTAAGATGACGAAGGTTTAATGCAAATCTGACACTTAAAGTTCGGGATGAACCCCAATTACGGATAAGCCACGAACCTATCTCAATTGTTGGTTATTGTACAAAAACAAAAAAAATCATTCTAATTCTACCCAAAAAATCCCAAACAAATCCCATATTTGCAGAAGATTTCATAACAACGATGTCTCGCATCCAACTATGGAGTATCGACCATCGACTATGGACTATAAAAAATGAGAGAAATCAGATTCCGCGAAGCCCTGGGCGAAGCGATGTCAGAAGAAATGCGCCGCGATGAAAACGTCTTTTTAATGGGCGAAGAAGTGGCAGAGTATAATGGCGCGTACAAAGTCAGTAAAGGCATGTTGGACGAATTTGGTCCGAAACGTGTCATTGATACACCGATTGCCGAGTTAGGTTTTACAGGTATTGGTGTAGGTGCTGCCATGAATGGTCTGCGTCCTATCGTCGAGTTTATGACTTGGAACTTCGCTATCCTCGCCTTCGACCAGATAATAAATAGTGCTGCCAAAATACTCTCCATGAGTGCCGGACAAATTGGTTGTCCGATAGTTTTTCGGGGGGGGACAGGCTCTGCCGGACAGTTGGCACAACAACACTCGCAGACCTTTGAAGCGTTTCTGGCGAACATTCCGGGTTTGAAAGTTATTTCTGTATCGAATCCTTACGATGCAAAAGGCTTACTCAAATCCGCTATCCGTGACGACGATCCGATATGTTTTATGGAATCCGAAGTGATGTACTCGGACATGGGCGAAGTGCCAGAGGAAGAATACCTTATTCCTATCGGAAAAGCAGATATTAAGCGTGCAGGAACAGACGTGACCATCGTTTCTTATAATAAAATGATGAAAGTTGCGCTTGCTGCTGCCGAAGAACTTGCCAAAGAAGGCATCTCGGCAGAGGTTATCGACTTGCGTACTATTCGCCCGTTGGACTACCCAACGCTTGTCGAATCGGTCAAAAAGACCAATCGTATGGTCGTACTCGAAGAGGCTTGGCCCTTCGCCAGCGTATCTTCTGAGATAGCTTATACGATGCAAAAATACGCTTTTGATTACCTTGATGCGCCCATTACACGCATCACGGGGGCTGATACTTCGATGTCTTATTCGCCTGTTTTGGTAGATGCTTTTTTACCCAATGCAGCGCGTGTGGTCAAGGCAGTCAAAGAAGTCATGTATGTGGCTTAATACGAACATTTACCCCGTAGAGACGCGATTAATCGCGTCTCTACGGGGCGGGTGTTATCGAATCAATACCTTTTTATACCCGACACCTTCCACCGTTTCAATTTCCATCAAATACAAACCTTTCGCTATATTTTTCATATTAATTTCTTCTTGAAAAATACCTGAAAAGCCATTCAATTCACGCACATATACGACGCGCCCTGTGAGGTCGCGCACACGCAAATTCACGTCCGATATTTTTTCTATATTAAAATAAATAGCAAACTGTCCGCTATTAGGATTTGGGTAAATATTGAGTCCGATATTTTCGGTGAATGGGTTTTCCGTAGCGGTCGTACATTCCATCAAAACAACTGATTCCGAGATGACAGTACAGCCCGTCATGGAGTTGGTTTCTACCGTATAAATACCCACTTCTTCTGCTTCGTAGCTTTGCGCCGTAGCATTGGGAATTGGGGCAGCGTCAAGATACCATTGGTTATTTGCAGCATCAGATACGAGCGTGACTGATTCGCCCGGACAGACTTCAGTTTCTCCGCCGGGAACACTGATAAGGGGCGTAGGCGGTACATCATGTGCAATGCTAAAAACTTGCGATTCAGCCGTACAATTCTCTGGTGTCGTGACGATTAGCGAGTAATCGCCGGGTGTGTCGGCATCGTAGATTTGTTCCGTTACACCGGAAAGCAAGTTGCCATCCAAGTACCATTGATTACCTTCCGCAGCACTCGAAATGAGCGTAACCGTTTCATCGGGACAAAAAAGTGTTTCGCCTGTAATTGTCGGTGTTGATGGGAGTTCATATACTTCAATGGTATCAATGGAAGTGACAATTTCTGTAAAGTCATTTATCGTAAAATTCACCGTCAATTCGCCATCTACCAAGTCGCCCGTTGCCATTGGTGTAAAATTGACTTCGCCACAAAAGTCATCATTATTGAGGAAACTCGGGTCACTATCCCACACTTGCAGCACATAATTCGCAATCGTCAAATCCAAAGGCGGGTCAATGGCAAGCTCTATCGGCGGTGCTTGATTTTCGATAGGTGTGGCTTCTGTCGTGTAAATTAACATGCCGTTATCATCGAAAATTTTAATAAAAAAATCCGGTAAAGCCCCAAAGTTATCATTACAATCGGATTCGGTGATATTGACCTGCGCCAACCGGAGTGGCACAGTATCAATGACCGCCTGATAAGTCACAATATAATGACCTGCTTCAGCATAAGTTTGTGCAGGTGGATTTTCGGAATTAGAATTCAAGCCATTTCCAAAATCCCAAGCATAAGTGATGCCCGAACTCCCGTCGGACGGCACATTATTTGTAAACTCCACCGTCAAACCCGCGCAACCTGTCGCGGGATTTGCCGTAAAACCATCATTAGTACTGATTTTGGGAGCGATAAACATATCTTGCTCAAAGGAGGTTGTCTGCGAAATCCCCAAAACCGTAGCCCGTACGATAATGGTCACGACATAATCGCCGGGAAAAAGCGGCGTGCCGCAAATCGTGGCGCAACCGTCTTTTTCATCAGGCAAGTCGTAAATACCATCGGCTTGGTCAGTAGTGTAGGTGACGCCCTGCGGCAGCCCGACCACATCCACAATCTCGACACTAGCAATCCCCAAACCACAAAAAGCTTCGGGAATAAAACCCGGATATTCGTCACAAATGGGTTGCGTCGTAATCGGCATTCTGAAGGTCAGCAATTCTTCGTAATAATCGCCTTGTACACCATCTGCCAGATCACTGATATACAGCGCATCATCCGCCAAGCCGGGTACAGGCGGACTGAGAGGCGTGCAAATCGGGCATTGGGCAGAAAGTCGGGGCGCAATTAAAAGGAAAGCAAAACAGAGTAGAATAATAAGGTGTTTTTGAAACATGATATAAAATTTTAATTTTTGGTAAACCGTACAGGCGATTTCAATCGCCATGTAAAAGTAAATTAAATTTGTAAGGTTTTTACTTTTAGAAAATTATGAATAAAAACTATAACACACATGGCGACTAAAGTCACCTGTACAGGTTCACGAAATTAATATCTTGTATTGAATTGCCAAAATTAGCATTGATTTTCCCATAAAAAAATTACCTTAGTGTAAGATTTACACGTTGTAAATTGTATTAAAATCAATTGGTTTATGCTCATTCAAAATAATGATTCGTAAACCATTTTATCGTAAAATTAAATACGGAAAACAGTATTATTAACTAACTAAATTTTAGATAATCCGGATTGCGGGTTATGAGTTTCGAGTTTCTATGTGCTACAAAAATTATCAAAGTTCTCTCTTTTTGTATGTATTTAGAAATTCGCAACTCGCAACCCACAATCCGCAACTTAATAAATCGTGAGCGCGACAATTACTTATACAGAAAAAGAATCACACCCCGGAAAAATCGTGAATTATCAATTACAAGATAACTATTATGAGTTTTCTGCGGAAAACGATTTGGTATTACGCATTTATTTCGTGAATGAATATATTTTGCGATTCCGGTATGCGGTTGAGGGCTATTTTGAGCGCGATTTCTCCTACGGCATTGACCCTAAATTTGAGACAAAGAAGGTAGAGGTACGTCTGGAAGAGTCGATTGATTATATTTTTCTCTACACAGATAAACTGACTTGTCGGGTAGCAAAGGAAAATTGCGGTATCGCCGTTTTGGATAGCAAAGGCACACTGCTGAATGAGGATGAAAAAGGTTTCCACTGGGAAAAAAACGAGGGGCACGGCGGTCACATCGTACAAATGACAAAGCGGGTGCAAGCTGGTGAAGCATTTTATGGTTTGGGGGATAAACCCGTCGATTTCAACTTGCGCGGCGGACGTTTTCAGAATTGGGGAACAGACGAATACGGTTATCAACGCGGTGCTGACCCGCTATATAAAAACATCCCGTTTTACTATGGTTTGCATGATGGGCGCGGCTACGGAATATTTTTCGACAATTCGTTTCGTTCGTATTTTGATTTTGGAAAAGAGCGAACTTCAGTGATGAGTTTTTGGGCGCAAGGCGGCGAGATGAACTACTATTTTGTCGCCGGACCAAAGCTGCTTGACGTATGCGAACGCTACACGCGCCTCACAGGTACGCCTGATATGCCGCCGATGTGGGCTTTGGGTTTTCAGCAGTGTAAATGGAGTTATTATCCTGAATCGCAGGTGCGCGAAATTGCTGCCAAATTTCGTGAATTACAAATTCCGTGCGATGCAATTTATCTGGATATTGACTACATGGATGGCTTCCGTTGCTTTACGTGGGATAAGGAAAAATTCCCCGACCCGAAGGGCATGGTAGCCGACCTCAAAGCCGACGGATTCCAAACTATGGTCATCATAGACCCCGGTATCAAGAAGGATAAAAACTACCCGATTTTCAATGAAGGTTTAGAAAAAGGTTACTTCTGCCGACACACTGACGGACCTTTTGTGGAGGGAAAAGTGTGGCCCGGAGATTGTTATTTTCCCGACTTTACACGCCCTGAAGTGCGCGACTGGTGGGCGGATTTGTATCAGGAACTTATCGAAGAAATCGGCATCGCAGGTGTCTGGAATGACATGAATGAACCCGCCGTTTTTGAGGTCGAAAACAAGACCTTTCCTGATAATGTGATATTTGACTACGACGGCAACCCGACGAGCCACCGCAAAGCGCACAATATATATGGTATGCAAATGGCACGCGCTACGGCGGAAGGGGTCAAAAAGTATCGACGTGGTAAACGCACACTGATTATCACGCGCTCCGGCTACTCAGGTTTGCAACGTTATACGAGCGTATGGACAGGCGACAACATCGCCACTTGGGAGCACCTTTGGCTCGCGGGTGTACAAGCGCAAAGATTGGCGGTGTCCGGTATCTCATTTGCGGGGTCGGATATTGGTGGTTTCGTTGAGCAGCCTACGGCGGAGTTGATGGTGCGTTGGATTCAATTGGGCATTTTTCATCCCTTTTGCCGCGTTCATTCATCGGGCGATCATGGCGACCAAGAACCCTGGTCTTTTGGCGAAGAATGTACGTATTTATTCAAGCGTTTTGTGGAGTTGCGTTATCGTTTGTTGCCTTATATTTATACGGCATTTTATCGGTATCACAAAGAAGGTACACCGATGTTGACGCCTATCGTTTTTTATGACCAAACTGCGCCCGATATCAATAATAAAGACCATGAATTTTTGTGTGGTTCGCATATTTTGGTTTGCCCTGTGGTGGTAGAAAAAGCAACAAGTCGAAAGCTCTACCTACCTGAAGGCGAATGGATTAACTTCTGGACAGATGAAACACTCAAAGGCAGAAATGAATATGAAGTCAAATGTCCGCTTGACCAAGTGCCGATGTTTGTAAAGGCAGGGGCAATCGTTCCGAATTATCCGATTCAACAGTATGTGGGGGAGAAAGAACTTACAGAAATTACTTTGCATATTTATTATAAAAATGGCGCAGAAATCAGTCATTTATATGAGGATGATAAAGAAACATTTGCTTACGAAACCGGTGCGTATCGTCTGTCTGAATTTAAATTAACAGGAGCAGACGCTCGCTTGAATGTTGAACAAACCATAGAAGGAGATTTTACGCCAACGTTCAATAAATATTTACTCGAATTTCATGGCTTTCCTTTCACAGTAAATGAGGTGATCGTAGATGGAAAAAAAGTGGACGTGAAGGATGGTGTGGATGCGAATTTTGGGAAATTGGAGATTTTTTAAATAAACACATTTCGTAGGGACAAGACATGCCTTGTCCCTACGAATGTGGAAAAAATATTTGTCGGTGAATTTGATATTTTTTGTTGCAGCAATCGCATAAAAATAATTTCCCATTAAAACCTAAAAAAAGAACCGTCATTCTGAACTTGATTCAGAATGACGGTTGATTTGAGTGTTTTTATTTTTTATGCGATTGCCATAAAAAAGATAGTCGGTAATCACATTTACCATAAGACAAGGTATATCATACAAGTAAATTTTATTTTATTTAGAAAAAATCTAAATAAATCCTTCCTATTAGCAAAAAGTTAATTCTGACTGTCTTTTTTGCTGTAAGGTTTTTATCTTTGCAGCGATTTTTGACAACCAATCGGGTTCTACGTTCTTTGTACTTCGTTCTATGTTATTTATTTGTTTTAATTGCTAATTTATAATCAATTAAAATTCAAATATTTATCAGCTAAGAACGATAAACTAAGAACCACGAACACATACTTAAAATATATTAAATTGAATATTCGATTTAAACGACCCGTCTTACTTTTTGCTTTGATGACCCTCGCGGTCACCGCCCAAGCACAATCCGGTGGTCTTTCTACTGCCATGTTGACGGCTCTATTCGCAGTTGCACTCCTGATATTATTAGTGGTCATTTTGTTGGTTTCCGACATTTTTATGGGCGAAGAAGCCCGTAAAACCGGTGCCGACAAAACAGGTGAAAACTACTCACTCTTTCCACGTCTTTCCGAAATTACTCGTCCGCGTACAGCCGAATATACCAACGGTGCGAGTGTCACACACCTAAAACGCGGACACGACATCCTATTAGAAGGTGAAGCAAAAAAAGTACTCGGCGAAGCGAGAATAAATACCGTAGCCATCAGTCCGCGTGACTTTATAGGCATGTCGCCGATTCCGAAAGTGTTGGTTGCCAAAGATGATGAGGTAAAAGCAGGTGATATTTTATTTTTCGACAAAAAACGTCCTGAAATAAAATATGCTTCACCCGTTAGCGGACAGATAGTGGATGTGATTCGCGGAGAGAAAAGAGCGATTGATAAAATCGTTATTCTCGCCGACAGAGAACAACAATATACCGAGCGTGAAATTCCAAATTTAAGCAAATTTGAAACACGCGAACAATTGGTCAATTATCTCACCGAAAGTGGCGTGTGGGCGTTCATTCGTCAGCGTCCTTATGAATTGGTAGCTGACCCGGCGGAGATGCCGCGCGACATTTTTATCTCGACTTTCGATTCCGCACCGCTTGCTCCCGACCTTAATTTTATTGTGGATAAAAATGCAACTGCATTTCAACGTGGTTTGAATGTTTTAGCGAAATTAACAGACGGAAAAGTACATTTAGGATTAAATGCAGGGGCAGAAGATGCGCCGGCTTTAGCCTTCACCCGCGCCGAAAATGTAGAAAAGCATTGGTTCAGCGGACCACACCCCGCAGGGAATGTCGGCATACAAATCCACCACACTGCACCTATTAATAAAGGTGAAGTCGTGTGGACCGTGAACGCACAGGATGTAGCGATTCTCGGTAATTTATTCGTCAGTGGAAAATATAAAGCAGAACGCACCATCGCCGTCACAGGCGCAGAAGTGCGCGACCCGAAATATTACCGCGTACCACTCGGTGCAAGTGTAGAAGATATTCTGAAAAATAATATTTTCACTGAACGCAAAACCCGCACCGTAGCAGGCGATGTATTGACCGGACATCAAATCGCAAATGATGGCTATCTCGGCTTTTTTGACGACCAAATTACCGTTTTGCACGAAAATGACGAGTACGAATTATTTGGTTGGTTGAATCCCGTTGCAGTGCGTCCGAGTGTATCATCTACTTTCCCCGGTTCAGCATTTACCGACATTACATATAGAGCAGAAACCAATACGCACGGCGAACCTCGCGCCCTCGTAGTCACGGGGCAGTATGAACAAGTGTTGCCGATGGATGTTTATCCTCAACATATTGTCAAAGCGATTTTGGCGAATGACTTTGACCGCATGGAAGGTTTGGGTATTTACGAACTCGCGCCGGAAGATGTGGCTTTATGTGAATTTGCCTGTACATCCAAGACGAATGTGCAGGAAATTCTGCGAAATGGTTTGGAAACACTGCGCGAGCAAGGGTAAACAGCCTTAATGTATAATGGGAGTAACCAATAACCTTTATCTTTTGTCTGAATTTCGGATAAGGAAAAAAGACATTGGGAAGATAGAGATTAGTGTTGAAGAATTATCGAAGGAATGCCATCGAAGGATGTCTGAAGAATCCAAGCATAAAAAAATTCCACTAATATGGAGCTTGGATGACTTAAAGCGTTTATTGACAATTGAGTTTTATGAAATCAATTGGTTTATTGGAGATGAGGACTATTATTTTTACGAGAATGAAGATGGTAAAATTGAACTTATTAAATGGGGAGAAATTGAATTGAAGCATCATGCAACTTGTCCACATTGCAATTTCAATTTACATGATAAGGTTATCGAGGTTTTAATCAAAAAATTCAAAAACAGACCACGATTAAACCAAATTAATTTCCCATTTGAATCTAAAGAGGGACTTCAGTGTTCTAATTGTGGTTTGATAATTAGTGTAGATAAATTAACAGGAAGAAAAATAATAGGAAATTTCAGAATTGAGTTGCCTAATTTTCTTTTTGACTATTTAAATGCTGGAGAAATTCTTAGTTATTTTGATGCTTTAGAAAAGGATGTTTTTTACATTGAGCATTATATGTACCCATAAAAAACATTGAAATACAAATTTTAGATAATATCCGTACCGACGACTTTAGCCGTCGCGGAACATAGAGATACTTGACGGCTAAAGTCGTCAGTACAATTTTCCTCAACAAACCAGTTAAACTGATTAACTAAAAATGAGCAAATTTTTAGATTTTGTAAAAAAATTCGAGCCGCCGAAAGAGAAACGTATGTTACATACGTTGTACGACGGTTTTTTTACCTTCGCATACGCACCTAATCACGTTACACGCGGGTCGGGTGGCGTACACATACGCGATGGTATGGATTTGAAACGTACCATGTTCATCGTTGTACAAGCTATGGCTTTGTGCTACATTTTTGGTATGTATAACATAGGTCATCAGCACTACGCCGCTTTGGGGATGTATGATGGTTTTTTGGGTGGCTTTCTGACAAAACTCTTGTACGGTGCGCTGCAAATCTTGCCGATTTTTATCGTATCGAATTTGGTAGGCTTGGGTATAGAGTTCTTTTATGCCGCTAAGAAAGGTCATGCGATTGAAGAAGGTTATTTGGTATCAGGTGCGCTGATTCCTTTGATTATGCCGCCGGACATTCCGCTTTGGATGTTGGCAGTTGCGATTGCTTTCGCAGTGGTAATTGGTAAAGAAGCCTTCGGTGGTACGGGAATGAATGTTTTGAATATTGCCTTGCTTGCGCGGGTCTTTGTCTTCTTTGCTTATCCGGGCGATATTTCGGGTGATATTTGCTGGGTAGCTTACGACTATAATTGGCTACACCAAATATTCGGCATGAAAGGCGCGACAATGGCGGCATTGGGTGTTGAGGCTATTCCAGAGGGGAAAACATTCGCGGAGTTCGCCTATAAATACGCCACCACTTCCGTAGATGGTTGGACAGGCGCGACACCGCTTGCCCTCGCTGCCAAAGATGGTTGGGGTGCAGTACAGGCGCAATACACCAACGCTCAAATGTTTTGGGGCGCAATTCCCGGTTCTATCGGCGAAACTTGCAAGCCTTTGATTTTGATTGGTGTAGCAATATTATTGGCACTTCGCATAGCGAGTTGGCGTATTATGTTGTCGATGTTCATTGGTGCGGCTGCTACTGCAATTTTGATGAACCTTGTCGGTAGTTTCCATGTTTTCATGGCAGTACCGTGGCAATATCACTTCTGGATGGGGTCATTCTTCTTCGCTATGGCATTTATGGCAACTGACCCGGTAACAGCCGCTTCTACGCCTACGGGCAAATTGATTTACGGCTTTATGATTGGTGTCGTCGGTATGATTGTCCGCGTACTCAATCCGGCATATCCGGAAGGTTGGATGTTAGCTATCTTGTTTATGAATGTATTTGCGCCACTCATTGATCACTACGTATTAGAAGCAAATATTTCCAAACGATTGAAACGTGTTTCTCAATAAATGAAACGATTTCAGATTTAGTGATTTTAGATTTTAGATTCAATCAAAAATCACTCAATCAAAAATCAAAAATCAAAACAGGTGCATAGTAATAAATACGTATTTTTATATACCCTTGCCTTGACGACCGTTGTGGCGGTGGTCTTGGCGTTCTTGGCGACTTCATTGAAGCCTTTACAGGAAAAAAATGAAGCCCTATTTAAGAAAAAAGACATCTTGGGT
>ENA-ORXR01002707-ORXR01002707.1-marine-metagenome-genome-assembly--contig:-NODE-2707-length-16574-cov-121.108383_pt1 | contig 16574 bp, 11 predicted proteins | sample MGYA00237866_ERZ511479 | MGnify/ENA metagenome assembly ERZ511479 | reverse complement strand
AAAGACGAAAACGATGTCGAGTGGGATCCTCTCATGGAAGTCATAGCAGGGTTCCTTTGCGTTGGATGTTCATTCATTTTACTACCACTCCCGGCGATGCAGAATCTGGACATGCAATTTGCATGAAAAACAGCGCATTCCTGCATACGAAGAGTGGTGTCCGGCCTTTGGCCACAGAGCAGACTGACGCGTGAAGGGCCGCACACAGACTGCTGGCAGTAGGCACGGCTGAAAAGTGTTCCCATAGACGCCAGTCGATCGATGTTCGGAGACTTGGCGACCTGGCTGCCATAGCAGCTCAGTTCTGTCCGCAAGTCGTCGACCGCGATAAACGGCACGTTGGGTTTCGCCGATTGCATGGTTGTTGACCGGGATTGGAGCACCCTTCATCTACGCGACATCTACCTATTGCCGCGCTACTTCAGGTACTCAATTTCAACTACCGCTTTTTCTTCTTAGCTTTCGAATCGTTCTTAACATTTGTCTTCGGAAAAAATGCAGAGAGCCGTTTGATCTCTACTGTGTAAGCTGGATTTTTGACCAGGTTCTTCCATTCATATTCGTCTTTGCTGTGATCGTAGAGTTCTTCGTTACCATTAGCGTAGCGTATGTAACGCCAGCGCTCGGTTCGGACCGCGTGATTCATGTAGCCATCGGTCGTTATGGCCGCGCTATCCCACCTGGCATCCGGATTCTTCAAGAGAGGAATAATGCTCTTTCCTTCAACATGGTCCGGCGTTTTGACACCAGCCAACTCGCACAGCGTAGGGTAGATACTCATGAAGTCTACAGGCTTGTGACAGACTGTACCGGATTGGGTGATGCCCGGCACGTACCATATCATTGGTGCACGAGTGGCTTCTTCCCAAAGTGTAAACTTGCGCCAACGCTCTTTCTCACCAAGATGCCATCCGTGGTCACCCCAGAGGACGATGATCGTGTTGTCTTTGTAGGCACTCTTCTCTAATGCGTCCAGGAGGCGGCCGATACAGACATCCGCAAAAGCAACAGTCGCCAGATAGGACTGCACGGCATCCTTCCATCGACCCGATTCGAGGAACTTTTCATGGTCGTTCTTGTTGCCAATTTTCTTGCCCGCCTCAGGGATATCATCCAAGTCATTCTTTAAATGAGGCGGGAGCTCTATCTCGTCTCTCGGAAACATATCGTAGTATTTGCGTGGCACTGCCCAAGGAAGGTGAGGTTTGACTAGGCCGCAGGCGAGAAAAAACGGTTTCTCGTGTTCCTTCTGTAGCTGTTCCACACAGTAACTCACGGAGTGCCAGTCACTCAGATCTTCGTCCTTCATATCGATGGGGAGAGGGTCGAAATAGCCCTGGAATTTTGTTGCGCCGCCGCCATAGGGTTTTGCGCTTTTTGGATACTCGTCCCATTCCGAAGCATAGAGCACCTTCATATGTTTTGTCTCAGATATATGATAGGTTTTGCCTGTGCCCATGACGGTGTAACCAGCCTTCTTGAAGGTAGCATTCAGCGAGATACCTTCTGGAATATATTGTTTCCAATTGAGTGGCGTAAAATCTGAATTTTTGTAACAGCCGGTTGTGCTCGGGCGCATGCCTGAAAACACGGCCGCTCGTGAGGGGCCACATGCCGGTGCCGCGCAATGCGCGTTGGAAAATGACACCCCCATTCGCGAAAGCCGATCGATATTGGGTGTCTTAGCCTGTTTGTTGCGCCCCGTGTAACCGCACCAGTGGTTGAGATCGTCGACGGGAATAAAGAGTATATTAGGCGACTCGGCATGTACGGAGGCTCCCCCAAACGATAGCATGCACGCCAAAACCACCACAGCACTGGAAATTCGTTTATGTAGAATCATATCATTTCTTTTTAGTTATTTACGTTGTTACTAATAAAATTTACTTCACCTAGTTCGTTCAAGCTTTTGACGGTAACGCTGGGTTCGATTCCCCATGGATCAAAGACCGCTCTGTCGGACCGCTTAACCCAGGCCGCCTTCATGCCCGCCGAGACGGCGCCGATCACGTCAAACGGATTGCCGGAAATCAGCCACGCGTCATTTGAACCGCCTGCTTCCTTCATGAAATAGTGGTAGATATCCGGGTTCGGTTTATAGGTCTCAAGCGCGTCACAACTCACAACACCCTCAAACCGTTCACGCAATCCACTGGCCTGCAAAACTTCCTCGACCGCTTCGGCGGTGCCGTTGGAAAACGCAAAGAGACGATGCCCACCCGCCTGCAACGCGACCAGGCTCTCGTCGGCATCTGAAAATGCAGGCAACGCTCGATAGCTTTGCAGCAACGCGTCTTTCTGCTCCGCGGAAAAAGACACGTCGTATTCGGCGCAGCAATAATCCAGCGCCTGACGCGTGCAGACCGCGAAGTTTTCGTAGCGCCGCATGAGCCCTCGCCGAAATGAATACTCGAGCTGCTTGCTTCGCCAGGTTTGCGAAAACACATCAGCCTGCGAACCAATCCATTCGCGCAATTGGGTCACCACGCCGTCGGTATCGATCAGGGTTCCGTAGACATCAAAAGCAATCGTGGCCATTACTGGTCCTTCGGGGCGGTCAATCCAAGTTCCTTGCGAGCCTGATTCTCCCAATCGCGGTGCTTCTTTTTATATTCCTGAATGGCTTGGTACTCATCGGTGTCGATCTTGCCGTCGCTGTTTTTGTCGATGAATGGGAAGATCCACTTCACGGTCGGTTTCTCACGGTTCCATTCTTCCTGAGAATTCCACGAGGTCTTTCGAGGTGGGTCAGTTTTTGGTGCAGTTTTTTGGGGGGGCTCAGCCGCCAATCTCTTGAAGACTTCCATACCGGATTCGTCCTGCTCGTTGGTCTTTGAATAGGAACCGTCCGTGTAGGACTTGATCTGCACGTCGAAGACCTCGTATTCGGCTTCGGTGATTTTGCCGTCATTGTCCCAGTCGATGAACACAAACAGGTTCTTATGGTCGGGGCGGTCCTTGATCCACGCCTTCTGTGAATCCCAGCTCTTCGGTGAAGACGAACCGTATTTTTTCGGGTAGGTGCGCGATTGTTTCCTGAACATTTGGTCCGCCAATTCTTCCTTCCAACTCAAGCCGTCATCGCCATCGCGATTGGCACGTTTCCAATCCGGGTGCGGGAACTCATCGTATTGCCAGACGTTATCGCGATTCTTATCGAGAGCGGCCCACATCTCCCGTGACTTGGCCAGCTTCTCTTCGCTGAAGGCGGCCTCCATTTGCACAAGGTGCGGGTCCGCGTTGGGCTTGGTCTTCGTGGCGCCCTTTGATTTCTTCCCCGATCCTTTCTTCGACCGAAGGTCTTCGCGAGTTTGTCCTTTTTGATTTGTCGTCGGGAAGGATGGATCGTTGTAAGCGTTCAACTGATCCACAAAGGCGGTGTATTCCGCCGCCGTGATCTTTCCATCGCGACCCCAATCGACGAAGTGGAAGATCTGTTCAAAACCGGGGTGAGCAACGCCCCAGGCATAAATCGACGGCCATTGCTTTTGCGAGTCCTTGCCGTGCTTGGCTAAATAGTCTCCCTTCTCAGCCAACTTCCTGAGAACGCGATCTGATACTTCTTCTGCCCAGTCGACGGCATCGTCGTTGTTGCGATTGGCTCGCTTCCAGTCTGGGTGTGGAAATTCCGAAACCTGCAATTTGCCGTCTTTATTCTTGTCTGTTCTCCACCACTCGATTCGGGCTGTGTCCATACTCGCGGTGTCCAGGGCAGCTTCGAGTTTTTCAATACCTATTAATCTGCGCGCGGCTTCCGCCCGACGCCCTTCTTCGGTCAGCAGATGCTTGAAGTCGGAAAGGAATTCTCGCCTCACCATGAACATCAATCCATAGTTTCCCCCTGCATTGATAAGGGTGCCACGTGCAGTCCGGCCATCACCAGCCATGACGGCGGTAAAAGTAGCCCACGTTGGACCATCCACTCTCTGCCGCTCAATTACGACCATGTTGTGTCGTGCTTTCTTGAACTGGCCGATGTAATCGCTCACCGACGCCGACCGTGTACCGATCGGGCGAATGGTCGCGGGCGGATCGAAGGGGTGCTTCAGCTGTCCGCCCTCTCCAACGAGTTCACCCCCGTCTTGTTTGAGTCTCATTTCCATGATTCCTCGACCCAACTGACCATTCAGCCGCATCGTCGTGAAGCAGATCCACGTTCCGGAAAAATGGCCAGCCAACTCGTTATCGGTCATCTTGGCCGGAACCGTCTGGAGCGTCTGAATGCGGTTCTCCAGGTTCATGACCCTCATGATGGCCATTTCGGTTTCCGGTGGGAGAGGTTGGGTTTCTGTAGCATCCTGGGAGAAACCGTTGAAGCAAAGCGAGCTGGCCAAAAGGCAGGTCATCATTGTGAGTTTTTGATCGTTTGATTTCATGCGTTGATCTCTTTTCTTTTAATTGTTTACTTAGCAAATTGCTGGACTTCATCCGGACCGGGGTTGGCGTAGGCCGGATCCTTGGGCCTCAACCCCCGCCTAAAACCGTGCCATTCTTGCCTGACCCCGAAATCCACCGAGATCTAATTTCAACTACCGCTTTTGGGATTTTAGGTGTCTTTGATAATCCTTCGAACCTCGGGGCAATGCGGTTGTGGGCATTTCACCTCCCACCCTTTCAATGTAGTCGATCAACTGTTTTTGAAGGGCATCGGCTCGTTTCGGTTTTTCCCCAGAAAGATCTGTCTGCTCCAAAGGATCAACGTTCAGGTTATAAAGTGCACGACTCTTCTGTTTATCGTTTTTGTCCCAGAAAAGCATGAGCTTATCATCCCCGGAACGGATCGAAGACATGCCGCCTTTTGGAAGCATAAAGTTGAAATAGAGTGCATCGTCCGGACGGGAAAGCTTTCCGCGCGCCGGATTGATAAGCAATGGCTTGATGCTGACCCCGTCTTTTTCCTCAGAGAGCAACTCTTTGCCGCCGGCCAAATCGTAAAAGGTGGGCAACAGGTCATAGCCAGCTACGGGGACGTGACAATACGCGCCGGCAGGAACACCTGGACCCCGCACAAAAAACGGAACCCGAATGCCTCCTTCATACAACTGGTGTTTTGATCCATTCAGCGGGAAGTTTGTAGGGTTGCTTTTCTTGTTGCCCCCGGGCGTCGAGCCGCGTCCACCGTTATCGGATAGATAGAAGATATAGGTATTATCCGCGATGCCCAATTCATCCACGGCATCCAGCAGACGACCGACATCGTGATCCAGATCGTCCAGCATGCCCGCCCATGCTTGGCTGTAGCCGCGGTCCGGCTCACCTTTTTTCTGGTATTTTTTCAGTGTCGTCTCTCGAAGAACAGAGCTTAAGTGAACCGCGTAGTAGCTCAGCTGAACATAGAAGGGTTTATCCTTTTTGAGGTTAGTCTTCATAAACTCCACCGCGTCATCGGTGATGGTGGGCGTCCGCTTGGGGTCGACATTGTCGATGACATGGGTCGGCGCACCGGGAGTGCCCCGCTTAAAGCTCAAAGAGTTCGGCATTCCCCCCGTACCGTTGCCCGTCTCTCCGTGGCTGGCATCGTAACCGACCGCCTCGGGCGCGGCTCCCATGAGCTCGCCCCATTTGCCAAAATGGGCGCACTGGTAATCCGGGTTCGCCCGTTTCAGTGCCTGTGGTAGTGAAAGATGTTTCAACGGTTCCCACCGGCTGCGAAACTCGCCGCCGCTGCGTACGGAGGTTGTCCCGAAGAGGATTCCACGCCGCGTCGGCGTGCAGATGGCGGCCGGAGAATAGCCGCTGGTAAAACGAATCCCTCCGTTGGCCAAACGGTTCATATTCGGTGTTTCCAGGTAATCCGAAGAAGCGTTCGGCACCGTGGGGTCGACGGGTTCGGAAAGCTGGCTCCACCCCTGGTCATCCGTCAAAATCAGAATAATATTAGGCGACCCGGCATGTGCGGAGGCTGCCCCCAACGATAGCATGCACGCCATCATCACCACGGCGCTGTATATATGTTTATATAGAGTCATGTCGATCTTTTCTCTTTGGTCTGGTTTATTGTTTACTTAGCAAATTTCTGAACTTCATCCGGACCGGGGTTGGCATAGACCGGATCGATGGCGCGGATGTAGATTGCGCCGTCTTCAAGCACTTTCACATCGAGCGGAACAATCGTAACGCCACGCTGATTGATGGTCTGCGCCGTTGCGCTCAGGTCGCGATTTTCAATGCCCTTGCGTTCTACCGGCGGAATATTTCCGTTGTAGAAGGCGGTGCACCACCAGCGGCCCTGCCGGTCCTGAAACGGCGTGCCGTGCCCCAGAAAACGACCGGCAAATTTACGTTCGCCGTAAGGGCCTGTAATTTTATCGGCGGTGCAATAATAGAGATTATAGGAACCCTTGCGGCCCGTATCCGTCGACCAGGCGGTACCTATATGGACATATTTATCGCCGATCTTCCGCATGGTGGCGCCTTCGTGGCCGATCACCGAAAGGGTATCGCCTGCGGGCGTCGTGCGGCTGCCGGAGGGATCGATCTGAACCGGCTCGGCCGTGGTCAAATTGAAATCCGCATTCAACGGAACGACCTGCGTGTTCCCATAAAGGAGGTACCAGGTTCCATCATCCTTAAATAGCGAAGGATCGTGCCGGTGCCCGATATCTACCCCCATGGGATGCGTCCACGGCCCCTTCAGATCAGCCCCTTCCGTTAAGGCGAGATTGGCACCGCGAACCGGCGACGGGCTGGTATGCGTCAATGCCCAGCGGTCGCCCAGCCAATGCACTTCCGGCGCCCAGAGGAACCATAGTTTTTCCGGCACGTCCTCAAAACGTTTAGGACGTTTCTCAAACCAGATACCCTCCTTCAAGGTAAACGGAGCGCCGAGCGACTCCCAATCAATCAAATCCTTACTGCGCCAGACCTGTGCTTGCCACCCAACGATCGATTCCTCACCCAGTCCGGTATTGTAGGGATCGGACTGCTCGCGCGAATCTCCCGGATTCGGGGTGGTTCCGGTGAGATAATAATAGTCGTCCGGACCGAGAATAATGTATGGATCGCGAATCCAACCTTCTTTGATGAAGAGCGCTTTATCATGCGAAGCCAGACCCGCTTCGATTTCACTGCGCGGCATCACTTTCGCCACAGCCGGAGGCGTTCCGCCCGCATCGATGCGCGTGGAAAGAATCGTTCCATTGTAGGGATTGGGAACTTCGTAGGACCCGGCATTACTGAGGCCATCATAACCGACCGACAAACCGAGTTTCGGCTGGGCACGAAACAGTCCTGGAGAGGATGCGGACACCTTAGGCTCTCCATTCACGGAAAGGCTCATTTCATTGTCGCCCAGATTGGCGACAAGGCGCATTTTCCCTTTCACCGGCTTCCGCCAGGCGACCCGGAAAACTTCATTTTTCTGAGTGACTTCAAAAACCGGAATACCCTGTTCCACATGCAGCGAGTAGCCGGTTACATTGCCGCCGTGTGCCAGCAGCACACCATCCGCAACCGCACTTCTTTGGGTCGCTTCCACTACAATCTGCAGAGAACCCTCGGCGATATCAGGAGCCGCATGAACCTCTTGATAGATCGGGTTCATTTTGACGGTAGTGGGCGTATTCGTCGGGATTTGTCCTGCAGAAGACAAATGGCCCAACAAACCATTTTCGGCTTGGATCGCTTTGAGTTCTTCTGCCGGAATCTTGATCACCTTCCGGTCGTAGCTCATCAGCCCGTTGATTTCCCCCTCCACATCCGTCGTCTGCGTGTAGACGCCCCCGGAAACCCCCTTCGTCTTCAGTTCGCCAAGAAGCCGAATCGATTCGGCATACCGTTCCGCATATTCATCAATGGTTTCCGGCATGCCGCCATAGATAAAGTTCTTCTTTTTGGGATCCCATTCATGCCCGTCCACTTTCCAGCCATGCCCGCCAAACTCTCCGACCACCTTGATGTAGTCATCATATTCGTTCATGTGGAACGGGAATTCCGGATGCGGATAGCTGTGCATATCGGCAATATCCCCCACCGGCGCAAAGTTGCCGCCGCTGGCAATATTGATGGAGCGCGACGGGTCATACTTCGTAATCCACTCGCCCACTTCCATCGTCCGATGCTGTCCCCATGCTTCGTTGAAGGGCACCCACGAAACGATCGAAGGATAATTATAGAGATGGTCGATCATCCCCTTGAGTTCGGCCATCCATTGTTCGTGGGAGGGATCCGGCCACTCGGCATCGATCGGATCGCCCGGCTCGGGCGACCTGTGTTTTTTGTTTTTCGTGGGATCGAGGCGATACCAATTCGGGTTCGGACCTCCGGACACCTGATCCTGCCAGACCAACATCCCGAGACGGTCGCAATGATAATAGTAAAGCCTCGGTTCGATCTTGATATGCTTGCGGATCATGTTGAATCCGGCTTGTTTGAGGAAATTAATCTCGAAGAGCATGGCGTCCTCGGAAGGCGGCGTCAGCAGCCCGTCCGGCCACCACCCCTGGTCCAACGGCCCCCAGTGGAAGATGGTTTTGCCATTGAGCGTGAAGCGCCAGTCGCCGTCCTTATCCTTGACCTTTCCAACCTCGCGAATACCCGCATAGGATTCCACGCGGTCGAGCTCCTGTCCGCTTTCGTCCTGCATGAAAACCTTCAACTGATAAAGCGTCGGGGAATCAGGCGACCATAGCTTGGGTTGATCCACCTTCACTACCGTTGATCCCTCCGCCACTTTCCGGCCATCCAACCAGGCCTCGGTGCGGATTTCTCCCTTGCCGACAAAAGAGGGTTCAATGCGGATCTCGCCGTTCATCTTCGTGTCGACCTTGAGCGATTTGATATGGTTTTCCGGCACCGGCTCCAACCAGACGGACTGCCAGATCCCGGATACGCGGGTATAGAAAATTCCTCGATTAACGAGTCTCTGTTTGCCGCGCAGCTGGAACGAATCGTCCATATTCGTTCGATCGACCACCTTCAGGAGCAGGGTGTTTCTACCCGCCTTCACCTGATCCGTGATATCGAAACTGAAGGGCAGGTTTCCGCCGACATGCCCACCGACTTCTTTTCCATTTACCCACACTGTGGATTGGTAATCGACCGCCTCGAAATGCAGCAACAGCCGTCCCTCAGGTTTCTGTTGAAGATTGAAGTTGCGGCGATACCAAAGAGCTTCGTACGGCTCCAGCGAACGTCCCACGCCGGACAACGGTGCTTCGATGGCAAACGGCACCAGGATTTCCCCGTCCCATCCTCCGGCCCTTTTGTCGCTTTGGCGCGTGATTGAGTATTCCCACATCCCATTCAGATTGACCCATTTTTCCCGCTTTAATTGCGGGCGAGGGTATTCCGACCACACGCTCTTTGAATCCAGTTGCTCACCCCACTCGGTCAGCATGGATCCCTCCACCGGCTTCCATTCATCCGCCGGAACGTTCTGGTGGGTGGAGGCTTTGGCTTGTCCTTTGCCTTTGGTTCCTTTGGCCGGGGGTTGGCCTTTCGGATTGGCCGGTACGATAAAGTTAGGGTGAGGAGCCGCAGAGGATTTATCCGCAGAGAATGCGGAGATGAGAAGGACAAGAATGAATAGGCGATGGGTGGTCATTTTATTTGAGGCGGATGGGGTCGGGGTGATTGATGGTGGTGGCGTTGTGGGCGGCACCAGGAAATTCGCAATGGGGCTCGGTCATTTTAGCTCGTTCGTGAATAGCCTGGCGGTTGGGAGTCGGGTTCTTTGGCGTGCTGTCGCCGGTTTGCTTTTTCCACTGATTGAAAAGCTGGCCGGCCTGGCCCGGTGCGATGGCACTAGGTGCAGCGAGCGCGATGCCGCTCAGGCCTAGCAGCCCACTGAGAATGGGGACGAAACGTTTCATGAATCGATGGGGGCTAGGCGAGGAAGAGATAGAGGCTCAGAACGGAGATAATGAGGACTCCGCCGACGTAGGGAGCGGGACGCCAAGGGGTGAGGTCCACCACCTTTGCATCCTGCTGAACGTAGAGCTCCTTGCGGAGCATTCCGGCCGCATACCCGAGGGCGAGTTGCAGGAGGATCAGTCCGAGGAACACTGCGCCCATGAAATGGAAGCCGGAACCGAAGATGGAGGCCACCCAACCATCCACCGCCTCAATGCCCTGCTCGGGGTTAACCTTCACCGTCCCGTCGAAGAACGATCCCCAGAGCATCACCACCAGTCCGAGGCAGGCGGTGATGAGGGCGCTACGGCCATTCACCCGGCGATTGAACATGCCCACGAGAATGATGGCCAACAAGGGAATGAAATAGACCCCATTGAGACTTTGGAAGTATTCAAAAATCTTGTCCTGACCAAAAAAGATGATCGGGGCGGAGACCGCGCTGAACACCGCGACGACGGCGCTGCAGATCATGCCTGACCGGACGATTTCCTTGTGTCCCGCCTTTGGCTTCATCTTCTGGTACACCCCGAGCGAAAACAGGGTGGCGCTCGAGTTGAGCACCGAGTTGAAGGTGGAGAGAATCGAGCCGACCAGCACTGCGGCGAAGAAGCCGGTTAGCGCCGGTGGAAGCACCAACCGCACAAGGGATCCATACACAAGGCTGCCGTCACGGACGCCGTCGGCTCCGAGGATGGTCGCGTTGAAGGCCGCATTCTCGTTGGCGATGTGCAGGGCCAGAATGCCGGGCACGACGAGGATTAGGGGGGCGAGAATCTTGAAGAATGCGGCGAGCAGAACTCCCTTCTGCCCCTCGGCCAGCGTTTTTGCGCCAAAGGTCCGCTGGATGATCTGCTGGTTGGTGCACCAGTAGAAGAAGTTCAGGAGCAATACACCGGTGAACAGGGTCGGCCAATGGGTTCCTTCGCCTTCTTTCCCGAGCGAGACGAAGGCATCGGGGTTGGCGGCGGACACCTTTTTGAAGACACCTACGAATGAACCGCTATCTCCAGCCACGTAGCGGATGGTAAACCATGTGATGAGAAATCCGCCGACCAACAGCCCGATCCCATTGAAGAGGTCTGAGACCGCGACGGCGCGTAATCCTCCGAAAACCGCATACCCGGACCCGACGATGGCGATGAAGCCCACCACCATCCAGATCACGCCTCGCTCGCTCATGCCGAGCATTTCGGGAAGCTGCAACATGGAGGACAGCGCAGTGGCACCGCTGTAGAGGACAAAGGGGAGCAGAATCAGCGTGTAGGCCACGATAAAGACGGTGGTGGTATGCGCCCTTACCCCACGCCCGTAGCGTTCCTCCAAAAACTGTGGAATCGTCGCAATACCCGACTTCAGGTAACGGGGCAGGAAGAACAGGGCCATGACGACCAGCGAACAGCCGGCGATGACCTCCCAGCACATGACCGAGAGGCCGTCGGAGAAGGCGCCGCCATTCAGCCCGACCAACTGCTCGGTGGACAGGTTGGTAAGCAGAAGCGAACCGGCGATGACTAGGCCACTGAGGCTGCGTCCTGCGAGGAAGTATCCTTCCTGCGTGCCGGTTTCCTTGTTACGGGTCAGCCACCATGTTGCGATGGCGACAAAGAGGGTAAAGCCGATAAAGGTAATGAGGGTCATGTGGGCCTCTGGGGTTAGAGTAATGTTGGGTGGTTACTTGGAATGGAAGCGGTGGACCATGATGTGGTGGTAGGTCTGTCCCGGCTGCAGGACCGCACTTGGCGCATTCGGATTGTTGGGCGCATCCGGCCAGTTCTCGGTCTCGAGGCAGAGGGCGGTGCGGTGCTTGTAATGGACCCCGCGCTTGCCTTCGACGGTTCCGTCGAGAAAGTTGCCCCCGTAGAATTGGATCGCGGGCTGGTTGGTGAGGATGTCCATGGTCCGTCCCGATTTCGGGTCGTGTAGACGCGCCGCCCTGGTCAGCTCCCCCTCCTTCTTGCCGCTCAGCACCCAAGCGTGGTCATAGCCCGCCCCGAAGTCCAGCGCTTCAAAGTCCTGTGCCACCCGTTCACCAATCCGATAGGCCTTGCGGAAATCCATCGGCGTGCCGGCGACCTCTGCTTTTTTTCCGGTCGGAATCAGCCCCGCGTCGGTGGGCAGGTAATGGTCGGCATGCAGGGTGAGCTTGTGGTTGTTGATGGTGCTGTCCGGGTCTCCGCTGAGGTTCCAATAGGAGTGGTGGACGATGTTCAGGACCGTAGGTTTGTCGGTGGTGGCGGTCGCCTCCCAGCGTAATTCATCCTTGTCGTTGAGCGTGTAGGTGATCTTCACCGTGAGGGTTCCGGGATAGCCCTCCTCGCCGTCCGCACTGGTGTAGGAGAACACGACACCGCGTTCGGTATCGCGTTCAAAGGGGCTCCCTTTCCATAGGACTTTATCGAAGCCTTTTTCCCCGCCATGCAAATGGCAGGGGATGCCGCCGGGACTGTTGTTGGTGGCCAACTTGTAGGTCGTTCCGTCTAGAGAGAATTTACCACCAGCGATGCGGTTGCCGAAGCGTCCCACCGAGGATCCGAAGTAGGAACTGTTGCTGAGCCAGCCTTCCAGACTGTCGTATCCATGCGTTACATCCCAGCGGTTGCCTTCACGATCGGGCACCTCCATGGACACCAGGGTCGCGCCATACTCGGTCACTTTGGCCACGAGGCCCTTCTTGTTTACGAGGGTGAAGATCTTGGCCTCTTCGCCCCCGGGCATCGCCCCGTAGACCGTGTCGGAGAGGGACTGGGCAGATAGAATCCCGGTGAGGAGAGGGAGGAGAATCACGAGAAGATAGTGCTTAGTATGCATGGCAGATATGGGGTGGGGTTCAGGGAGAGGAGAGGTGAATGGTTTGACATGTCGCGGGTCCGGAAGGCCTGACAAGATGGCAGTTGAGTTGCCGCCCGAATGCGTCGAAAAAGGTTTGTTCAAGATGGGCCCGGAACCTGTCGATCTGGTCGCGACTGACAAGGTTCACGGTTGCGCCTCCAAATCCGCCACCGGTCATCCGCGCGCCGGCGAGGACGTCAGAAAACTCGTCACCGTAGGCCGCCTCGACTAGGACGTCCAATTCCTCACAGCTGACTTCAAAATTTCGCCTCAGTGACTGGTGTCCCGCATGCATGATCGCCCTCATCGAGCTTCGATCCTTGACCCGGAGTGCCTTTTCCATCGAATGGACGCGCTGCATTTCGGTCACCACATGCATGGCGCGCCTTGCGAGAATCGATGGCAGTTTCCTAGCTTCTGCATAGGTCTGTACCTTGCCCTGGCTGGCATGGCGCCACTCCGATTCTCCCAGAAGCTCCAAGGCCTCTTCGCACTCTTCTTTTCGGCGGCGGTATTCTCCGTCACCAAGCGCGTGCTTCAGGCCGGTGTCGCAAACGAGGATGGCGAGTTTATCTGGGAAGGGAACATGCTCGAAAGTCTCATCATGACAGTTCAGCAGCATGACATGATCTTCCTGGGCAAGGCCAACTGCCATCTGGTCCATGATCCCGCAGGGCACCCCTGCATACGCGTGTTCGGCCTTTCGGCAGAGTTGGGCGCGGCGGCGGGGATCAAGGTCAATTCCAGCCACGGCCTCGATCGCCAGCGCTGTGGCGGTCTCGAGTGCGGCACTGCTGCTGAGGCCCGCTCCGGAAGGCAGATTTGACTCGATGTACAGATCCAGCCCTTGAATCGGAATTGCCGCCTCCCGGTAGACCGTCACCACCCCCGCGATATAGTTCATCCATACGTTCTCGCCAGTAAAGCGAACCGCCGAATCGATGGCGCATTCATTCTGGATTTCGACGCCATCACGCTGGGATGTAACTCGCAATTTCCCGTGCTTGCGACCGGCCCCCCATATACGGACATGCCGGTCAATCGCGAGCGGCATCACATGACCTCCCAAATAGTCAACATGTCCACCGATGATATTGATCCTGCCCGGCGAGGACGCCAGAAAACTTGCAGGAATACGATAAAGTGAATTAAACCGTGCTGAGACTATGGATAAATTAGTCATTCAGGTAGAGTTTACGACGCAAGAAGCCATAAGCAGAAGAAGTTGAACCGAAGACATTGGACATCCTTTTGTAGATATCGGTCGCTGGTGCCTTATCCGGCCAGCGCAACGTCTGGCCAATTTCGTCGGTGTGGCTGACGGTAGCTTTATGGGGCCTCTCTCTCATTTTTAGATGCCAATGCCCTCTTCAGTCCCGAGCTCGCCAGCGCTGGCACCCAAGACTCAATTTTTAAAGGCCACCCCCGGCTCTGGGCTCCAAACCAGATGTTGCTATCTCACCACATCTTGCTCTCCACCGCTTTGCTCACGATTGTTTTTCCTGAGGGTTCCCGGGCTCATGCCGAAGTGTTTCCTGAACACGCTCCCGAGATACTCCTGGTGCCGGAAGCCGCACCGGGTCGCAATATCGGACAAGAGAAAATCGGTTTCGGTAATCAAGGAGCGGGCTCGCTTCAGACGTTCCGCGATGATGTAATCTCGGATGGGTTTCCCCATGGTCTGGGAAAAGCGACGTTGCAAACTCGTCCGGCAGACTCCGGCGGCCCGCGCAACATCGTCGGTGGTAATCGGCGCCGCGAGGTTCCGGCGGATAAAGTTCACCCCCCGGGCCACCGCCGGATCGGGGATGGCAATGGTTTCGGAGGATTCGCGGACCGCGATGCCCTCCGCCTGAGTGAACCGTGGCGCCGATGGTGGAGGTCGTCCGTCCAGGAGACCGTTGAGGAGTCTGGCCGCCTCGTAGCCGACGGAATGGTGATCGGCCTGAACGCTGCTGAGCGGCGGCATGGAACATTCGCAAAGTGGGCGGTCGTTATCCACCCCCACGACGGCTACTTCTTCCGGGACGAGGAGGCCGAGCTCCCGGCAGGTTTCGAGTACCGGCGGGCCACAGCGATCGGTTGAAACCATAATACCCACGGGTTTCGGAAGCGCATCTATCCACTGCCGCAATCGCATGGCTGTTTCTGGGCCCTCATGTGTCGCGGGTAAGAGGGTGGTCATCTCGTGATACGAATCCGCATCCTTGCAGGCTTCCCGGAAGCCAGCCTGTCGCTTCCTGGACCAGCTCTCCCGTTCAAGGCCATAGAACGCAAGGTGGCGGAATCCGCGGTGTTGGAAATGCTGCGCCACCCGTATGGCGATGTCGCGATCATCGACGTGGACAACCGGAAGCAGTGATCCCTCCACAAGGCCAAGCACATCCACGATGGGGAGGTCATATTGAAGCAGCCTTTCCAGTTGTTCAGCTGACTTTACCCGGGCGATGATCCCGTCGCCCGCCCAGGATTCCAGCCACTCCGGCAAATCTTCATCTAGGCCCTGTGGAACGTGACGCAGATGCCACAGGCCCACTTGGCGTGCATATTTCGCAATCCCCCTGAGAATATCTCTCCCGGAGCTCAACGAGGTTTCCACGATGATCGCGATGTCTCGTTCAACCGGAACGTGGATTCGGGATTTTTCAGACATACAACTGGCCGACGAAATCGCTCAGATGCGCCTGTCGTGTACCAATCGGGCGAATGGTCGCGGGCGGATCGAAGGGGTGTTTGAGCTGTCCGCCCTCTCCAACGAGTTCATCCCCGTCTTGTTTGAGTCTTATTTCCATGATCCCTCGACCCAACTGACCATTCAGCCGCATCGTCGTGAAGCAGATCCACGTTCCGGAAAAATGGCCTGCCAACTCGTTATCGGTCATCTTTGCCGGAACCGTCTGGAGCGTCTGAATGCGGTTCTCCAGGTTCATGACCTTCATGATCGCCATCTCGTCCTCCGGGGAGAGGGGCTGGGTTTCTGTAGCATCCTGGGCGAAACCGTTGGAGCAAAGCGAACTGGCCAAAAGGCAGGTCATCATTGTGAGTTTTTGGGCGTTTGATTTCATGCGTAGATCTCTTCTCTATTTCAGTTCGAGTTGATAAATTTCACTGGCGGCTAGCAGAAAAATACCGGTGCCAAATTTCGATGTGTCTGCTTCGGTAACGTTGCCGGGACCACCGCCGGCGGGTTGGCTCCATCCGACCTGGCCGTCTTCGTTTACAACCAAGGCCAGTGCCGCCCACCCATTCTTTGCAACCGGCAGAAACCGATCCCGATCCAGAATCCCGTTATTGATTCCCCAGGCGATTCCATAGGTGAAAAATCCGGTTCCGCTGCTTTCCCATACATTGTGCGGCTCTGGATCATCTAGGTTGGGTCTCCAGAATCCGTCGTCCTGCTGGCGCGCCGCCAGCGACTCCGCCATTTGAACATAAAGCGCCTTATAGCGGGCATAGCTTTCATGATCCTCAGGGAGGTGCTTCAGAATTCGGGTCATCCCGCCAAACGCCCATCCGTTGCCCCGGGACCACAACACTTTTTTCTCGTTCTTTGTTTTCCGAAGTTTGGAACGGGCATCCCGATAAAACAGGCCCGCATCGCGGTCAAAGATTTCTCCATGCACATCCCAGAAACAGGCATCCATCCACTTCACATACTTTTCGTCCCCCGTCATTTGATACAGCATCGCGAGCGTCGGAGGTGCGGTAAACAGCCCATCCACAAAGCGATGTCCTGTGTTTTCCAAATACCATTTCCTAGGGGCAGATAAAGGGTTCTCACCCTTTGGGTCTTCGAGAAACGCAAGGGTGGGCCGCATCATCGCTTCATCCTTCTCAGCCCGATAACAGCCATACCAAATCTGGCCGCAAATCAGTGGATAGGCCCCGCT
>ENA-ORXR01002706-ORXR01002706.1-marine-metagenome-genome-assembly--contig:-NODE-2706-length-16577-cov-19.192667_pt1 | contig 16577 bp, 9 predicted proteins | sample MGYA00237866_ERZ511479 | MGnify/ENA metagenome assembly ERZ511479 | reverse complement strand
GTCATTTCGTTGGAAAAATCCGTACTCATACCTTGTCGGGCGAGTGCCGCGTCAAGGTTTGGATTCAGACCGATTTCGCTTTCAGGATACATCATTCGTGAAGGAATTTGTCCGCCTGTGACGTTGTTCATGTAGTTTACTGGCGTAAGGGTTGGGTAGCCTGTTCGTCTCCAGTTGGCGTAGGTTTCGTATTCATTCAAGAAGGTGGCTGCCCAGTATTGCCAGCCGATTTGCTCGAAGGAATCGGCGTAAGGATTGGCTGCGAGATAGGCATCTACGGTGGCATCATCTACGGCGAGTGATGCGTCATAGACTTCCCATTGTTGCATGGCGGCTCTTACGCCGTTGTTATAGTGTTCTTCTGCGCTACCGTCTGCCCAACCGCGCTTGATAGCTTCCGCCATCAATAATTGAGTTTCGGCATAGGTCTGGAAAAACATGGGCGAAGCCACCGTTACTATCAAACCATTATACGAACTGAAATCATCGGTAGAAGTACCCGTTGGGTTGTCTTGAATGGTCGTTTCGTCCAAGCCATTTGGCAAGCCCTTGTGTGCGCCACCATTGATGGGTGTTTCTCCAAAAATATCCAATCGGGGGTCGCCTGTACCCATCATCCAGTCAACTAATGTATTACTCAATCGAGGGCAGGTATCCGCCCCTTTTTCTTTATCTAATACTTCTCCAATTCCATTTCTGTTGATACCATCGCCATCTGTGTGTTGAATAAAAGCGATGTCGTCGTTGCTTTGCATGACTCCGCCAGCCACAGCTTTGGCTACCCAAGCCTGTGCCGTACCTGCGTCAGCTTCGGAAAGACGCATCGCCAAACGCAACATTAAAGAGTAGCCGAATCGTTTCCACTTATCGGCATCGCCCGCATAAATCAAGTCTGCACCACCAAAGCCTGTACCGTTTGGAAGTAAAGCAATGCCTTCTTCCAGTTCTTCCAACATGTCTGCGTAGATAACTTCCTGAGCGTCATATTCGGGAAAGTCAATACCTTCTAAAAAGGCTTTTCCGGCTTGGAAGTAAGGTATATCGCCATAGAGGTCGGTGAGGCGATGAAAGATGACAACGCGCCAGATTTTAGCCATACCGAGCATAGTTTGGTCTGCGCCCTCTGTGGTTTCTAATGTGTTGATGAGGTCTTGTATGTCCTTGACTTGCTCGGTATAAGCGCGGTCAAAGAGCGAAGAAGAGTAGCCGCCGTTGTAGCTGTATTTATCGCCCGACCAGTAGCCACAGGTTGTTGCAAAGTGCTGCATCATGGTAGAAGAGTAAATCAAACTGGCTCGCCAATTTTCATATCTGCCGCCCGATGTGCGTAATTGCACCCAAGTCATCTGGAAGTTAGGGTCAATTTCATTGGCGGTGGTGGGGTCGATGTTGAGTTCCTCGAAGCCATTGTCGCATGAGGTGTGTAGCACCATACATGCCGCTATTAGGAGAATATACTTAATATATTTCATTTTTTATCGCGTTGTTGTGTTGTCGTGTTGTTGTGTTGTCGTATTTTTCATTCGTAAAAAACGTATTATAATATTTTAAAATTATACAGTTTCACAACTACATCATTACACAATAAATTTTACCGAAACAGACGTTTTTTTTTATTTGTTTAAATTGAATTATTTTATAAATAATTATTTTTAAAATAAAATAAATTTCAATAATATTTCAGTAAAATTTTCTTTATAAAACATTTAAAATAATAAAATTTGTACGCCCCCCGTACCGACGACTTTCCCGAATCAAGTTGCGGGACAGGTAGCCGTCGCGGGGAAAGCACTTGACGGCTAAAGTCGTCGGTACAGTTTATTTATTTTAAAATTTAACACCAATATTGAGTTGAATAGAACGGGTTTGTGGTACACCAAACATTTCCAAGCCTTGACCGTTGCCGGCAGTGTAGGTGGATTCGGGGTCGATATTATCCACGCTACTGGAAAGTAGGAGTAAGTTTCTGCCCGCTAATCCGATGTTGATGGATTCGAAGGGTAGTTTAGGCATTAACGATTTTCTCAATCTATAACTGAAGACTAATTCTCTCAACTTGATAAAATCGGCTTTTTGTACAAACTCTTCTGAAACGTTGAAGGCAATACTTTGGTAGTAGTCTTCTACATCTTCTGCGGCGATGTCGCCGAGTCCGGTTTCTCTTCCTTCGAGTGTATTTTTGTGCAATCCTCTGAAATATCCGTAGGCATTCGTAGCTGCATAGATGTAGCCACCCGACTTGGAATCTATCAAGAAACTTAATGATAAATCTTTGTAAGTCAATGTGTTGTTAATTCCAATCGAAGTCGGATGTACACCTGTACCAAGCGGAACAAGGTCACCTCTTGTGGGCAATCCGTTGTCGTTTAATACGATATTTCCGCTTTCGTCTCGTGCATATTCGAAGCCCATGATTTGGCTGTACGGCAAGCCTTCTACATGCTCAATATAAGCATTTCGGGTTCTACTTTCTTCTACTCTTACATTTTCATCATCTTCTTCCGGTGTCAAAAGACTAACTACTTTGTTATTATTTTGAGCAAAATTTAAAGAAACATCCCAACGAAAATCAGCGGTTTTGACCGGACTGCCGTAGAGGAGTAACTCGACGCCTACGTTTTGCATTTTTCCGATATTGACGACTCTGGAATCATATCCCGAAGTTGGAGAAATGGCGGCATTTAAAATGTCATCAACTGTTTGTCGATTATAGAAAGCGAAATCAGCCCCTAATCTGTTTTGGAATAGTCTGAAGTCAAGTCCTACTTCAAATTCCCGGGAAGTTAAGGGTTCTAAGTTAGTAGGCGGACTAGAGGTATTAGCTATTCCACCAAGTGGATAGCCCTCATGCCCTTGGGCAAAGGTTTGATAATTCAATCCTAAAAGGTAAGGTTCTTCGGCAGCACCTACACCACCTACTTCACCATAAGATGCACGGAACTTGACAAAATCAACCTGCGTAGGAAGACTCACCAATTCAGACAGCACAGCACTCGCACCTACGGAATAGTAAAATTTATTATTATCAGAAGTACCATCAGCATTGGTGAGTGTAGAGAACCAATCGTTTCGGGCAGTACCTGTGAGATAAATCGCTCTGTTGAGGGCAAGTTCCGCAGAAGCAAAAATCGAATTAGTTTGAAATTCGTCAAACTCGTAAAGAGTATTTCGGACGCCTGAGTTGTTTAAGGTGTGCAAAAAAGGTATGCTAAATTCTACGCCGCTGCCACCTATAGTTTCTCTTTTATTTCTAAGCTGATTTCCACCGACAAAAAGATTTAAACCAATCATATCTGTCAGGTTTTTATCGTAACCTAATATCAATTCATTATTCAATTCCTGAAAGTTTGTACCTTGCTCATCCATACCACCTAGAGGGCTAAAGGCAGTGCCGTAAGGGGTCAGGTTTGTTCTTCGGGCATCGTAGCGGTCTAAGCCAATGCGACCACGCGCATACAAGCCGTCCACAAATTCATAACGCAATTGAACGTTTCCAATCATTCTATTTTTGATAGAATTTGCTTTGAATTGGTTAGTACCCCACCAGGGATTGGTGACAAAAACATTATCATTAAATTGCAATTCAACCCCTTCATCATTCGCTCCGGGTTTGTCGGGATCACCCTTCAAATCGTCAATATTAATAGAAGCGGGAAGTGAAAATGCGGTATAATTTGAATTGCCGGGAGAATCGGAAAGTCTCGGGCGGTTTTGAACGTCTTCGTTGATGTAAGTGACACCGAAATTACCGGAGAATTTATCGCTAAATTTCGCATTTACTTTGGAGGTAAAGGTGTATCTGTCCAAGCCGGAATTGGGAACAACATCTTCATTATTCAAGGCAGCAGCCGACAAACGGAAGTTGTAATTTTCATCTCCACCTGTCAATGCCAAGTTGTTGGAAAAAGTAGTTCCTGTTCGATAAAAACGACTCAAATTGTCGCCCACCGAAGAATAAGGGCGACTCACTCCGTCGAATTGCATGACACTACTGCCGTCCAATTTTCCGCCCCAAGAAGAGAGTCCATTTTCCAATGCTTCATCTTGGGTAGTCGGTGCCGCTCCTCTCGTGCCATGCCCATATTCTTCTTGAAAATCCAAGAGGTTGATAATAGACTCTGAACGTACCTGCGTGTTGAACTCAACGCCGACACCCTGACGGTTTTTACCCGATTTTGTGGTAATCAGAATCACGCCGTTGGATGCTCTAAAGCCGTATAAAGCCGCAGCCGCATTACCTTTTAATATGGTATAAGACTCAATATCATCGGGATTCAAACTGGAAATACCATCGCCCCAATCCTGACCGCCCCACATACCTGCCGAGCCTAAATTTGTGTTGTCAATCGGCACACCATCCACTACGTATAAAGGTTGGTTGTTGCCGGAAATAGAGCTATTTCCGCGAATCACGACCCGCGTAGAACCGCCTGCACCCGTAGCCGTACTCGCTACATTGACCCCCGCGACTTTTCCGGCGAGTGATTCGATAAGGTTCGTCTCTCGCGCTTGCGAAAAATTCTCACCGCCTACCTCTGTGGCAGAGTAAGCGATGGCTTTTTGGTCTCTTTCGATACCGAGTGCCGTCACCACGACCTCATCAAGCGCGATACCGGTTGCGAGCGAGATATTCATCGCCGAGCCGTCTGCAGTCATAGTCTGACTCTCATAGCCTGTATAAGAGATAGTTACTGTCGCGCCATCCGATACTTCCAGCGTAAAATTGCCGTCAATATCTGTGACTGTACCTTTGGTAGTTCCGGTTTCCTGCACCGTTGCACCGATGAGTGGCACACCGTCTGCGTCGGTCACGTTTCCGCTGACCCGTTGTTGAGCTAGAGCCGTCATTGTTCCCATGAACAGGAGCAATAAACATAGTAGATAATTTCTCATAATGTTTTGTTTTATTTCATAAATGTGTGTGAAATTGTAACTTTATACAATGAAGAACTTATTGTTTTATCGTTACTAAGGAAAGTATGGAGGATTAGTAAAAGTATAAAATTTTATAATAACTTTACACATAAAGCGTGTTTTTTTATTTTAATGAAGTGAATGTTTGTAAGGTTTTATTTGGCGAAAAATATTTCATACATTGGGTGCAGGAATTTTTTTTTAATTAATTTCAAATATGTACAGCCTAAAATTTTACATATTCATCACCTCAATATGCCTTTCCTTTCGTTTGGATGGACAGCTATTCAAATTGCTCTCTCCCGAATCCACCAATGTCAATTTTGAAAATACCATTACAGATGAAAAAGACCATAACATCCTGATGTACAGTAACTACTACGGCGGTGCGGGAGTTGGTGTCGGCGATTTTAATAAGGATGGCTTGGTCGATTTATTTTTTGCGGGCAATTTGGTGAGCGATGAAATTTACTTTAATCTAGGTGATTTAAAATTTCAACAAACGAATACCGAATCCGGTATTGAAGATAATGGCGGCTGGTCATCGGGCGTAGTCGTCGCGGATGTGAATAATGACGGTTGGTTGGACATTTACGTGACGCGAGAATTGTACGATGACCGCCCCGATTTGCGGAAAAATCTATTGTATATCAATACGGGAAAAACCTTTGATTTGGGCAATGGAAAGACGGGTGTACGCTTCGAGGAAAAAGCGGCGGACTACGGTTTGGATAATGCAGAACGCACCCGACACGCCGGATTTTTGGATTATGATAATGACGGTTGGTTGGATATTTTCTTGCTGAATCAACCACCAAATCCGGGCAATTATTCCAACTTATTTGGTGTGGATTTGATGCAGGAAAAATGGTCGCCGCGTTTGTTTCATAATAATGCAAATGGTTCATTTACAGACGTTTCCAAGCAAGCGGGCATCTTGAAACCGGGCTACGCAAACAGCATGGTCGCAACGGATGTCAACAAGGACGGCTGGACGGATATTTACCTCTGCAATGACTACGAAGCCCCCGACCGACTGTATCTCAACAAGGGCAACGGCACTTTTGAGGATGTGCTGCCGCAGCGAATGAATCACATCAGTTATTATGCAATGGGCGTGGATGCGGCGGACATCAATAACGACGGTTGGCAAGATTTGATGACGCTAGATATGGTGGCAGAAGATAATTTTCGGCTCAAAGCAAATATGAGTGGCATGAACCCCAAATCGTTTTGGAAAGTGGTCGAAAATGGCGGTCATTATCAATATATGTTCAATGCCGTTCATCTGAATAATGCAGGGAAAAACTTCAGTGACATCGCTCAACTCACAGGCATGTCAAGCACCGATTGGAGTTGGTCAAATTTGGTGGCAGACTTCGATAATGATGGGTGGAAAGATGTATTTGTGACAAATGGACTGTTAAGGGATATTCGTAATTCGGACGCAGCTAAAACTTTTCCAAAATACGTTCAAAATACGATTGATGAGTTTATAAAAAATAATCCAAACGCAGGCGATGTACATATTTTCGACATTTTGGATTTGGATGAAGCACTTGATTTGCTGCCGAGTGTTCCATTGAAAAATTATGCTTATCAAAATAATGCCGACCTCACTTTTGATAAAAAAACAGACGCATGGGGCTTGTCCGAAACCACCTTTTCCAACGGTTCCGCCTACGCCGACCTTGATAATGACGGCGATTTGGAACTCATTATTAATAATATCAACGCACCCGCCTACATTTACGAAAACCAATCAAAAAATAATAATTGGCTACGAATAGAACTATTTGACAATCAAAATAATACGCCGCTTTTCGGTACTAAAATTTCGATTAATTATGATGCCGACAAATCGCAATTTTGGGAACTCACCAATGTAAGAGGCATGTATTCGACGAGTGAAAATGTGGCGCATTTTGGTGTAGGAAAAACAAAAACGATTGATGAGATTTCTATCATTCTTCCGAATGGAAAGCAAATTATTCGAAAAAACATTAATACTAATCAATTATTGAAAATTAATATTTCACAAGAAAAAAATTATCCGAAAAAAGAAAAACCCGCGCCCGAAAAAGCATTATTTACACCAATAAAAAATTCTAACTTAAACCAAATCATACACCGCGAAAATATATTTGACGATTACGAAAAACAAGTTTTACTGCCGCATAAAATGTCGCAATTTGGTCTTGCATTAGCAAAAGGCGATATTAATAATGATGGTTTGGAAGATGTGTTTGTTGGTGGCGCATTTGGTTATGCGGGGCAGTTTTTTGTGCAGCAATCTGATGGCAATTTTCAAGCATATAAAGGCGCAAATGATTTGAAAAATGACGTGAATTACGAGGATGTCGATGCCTTATTATTTGATGTGGAAAATGATGGCGACTTGGATTTGTACGTGGTGAGTGGCGGCAATGCGTTTCCACCGCAGCATAAAATGTATCAGGATAGGTTGTACATAAATGAAGGTGGTACATTCAAAAAAGACGATACCAAATTCCCCAAATTCCGCGAAAGTGGCGGCTGTGTACGCGCCTGCGATTTTGACCGCGATGGGGATTTGGATGTGGTGGTTGGTGGTCGGCATTTGCCCTGGTCTTATCCTTCACCTACGCTGTCTCGTTTTTTGGTAAATGAGGGCGGAATATTCAAAGACGCGACCAAAAGCATCGCGCCCGATTTGATATTTTTGGGCATGGTGACGGACATCGTTTGGACAGATTTTGATGGCGACGATGATATGGATTTTATCGCCGTCGGAGAATGGATGCCCATTACTTTTTTTGAAAATCAAGATAATATATTCAAAAAAAATAATACCTTGATACCCAATTCGACGGGTTGGTGGTACAGCATCGAAAAAGCGGATATTGACCGCGACGGCGATGACGACTATCTCATCGGGAATCTTGGATTGAACTATAAATACAAAGCCACGCCCGACGAACCTTTTGAGGTGCATTACGATGATTTTGATGGCAATGGTACGAAGGATATTGTATTGAGTTATTATAATTTCGGGGAGCAATATCCCTTGCGAGGTAGGTCGTGTTCGAGTGAGCAAGTACCAATTTTGGCAGATAAATTTCCGACTTACGACATCTTCGCGGCGGCGGATATGACGACAGTTTACGGTGAAGAAAATCTGGAAAATGCCTTGCACTATTCGGCGCAAACATTCGCAAGTATGTACGTCGAAAATCAAGGAAACGGCAAATTTAAAATGACACCTTTACCCAATGAAGCGCAAATTTCAAGCATCAACGACTTCATTATTCAAGACTTCGACGGCGATACGCACGACGACATTCTACTCGCCGGAAATCTCTTTACTTCCGAAATAGAAACACCCAGAAACGATGCCGGAAACGGCTTGCTATTAAAAGGTGACGGCACAGGAAATTGGACCTCCGTTTCACCCTCAAAAAGTGGGCTTTACCTACCTTATGATGTCAAAAAAATCCAGCCCGTACAAACCGCAAATGGAACGTATTTTTTATTTGGATGTAACGACGATACATTGAGAATTTATAAGTCTTCATCAGCGAATAAATAACCGCTTTCTCATAAAAATAAAACACCGCCAATATTCTCGCGGCGGGTTGAAACCCACCGCTTTTGCGAAACTAACGTGTACACATCACAAAAACGCAGGGTTTGAACCCTGCGGAACTAAAATCATAGACCATGACAAACAAAAACACTTACCAAACCGCCTTTATGTTCCTCGTTTCGCTCTTTTTTATGTGGGCGTTTCTGACGGCTTTGAATGATATTTTAGTGCCTTTCGTGAAGGAATTGTTTGACTTTGGATATACGGAAGCTGCGCTGGTGCAATTCTGTTTTTTTGGTGCTTTCTTTCTGATGGGCTACCCTGCGTCTTTGTTGTTGGATAAATTTGGGTACAAAACCGGAATTGTGATTGGTTTGGCGGTGATGAGTTTGGGGGCATTTTTGTTTTATCCGGCATCGGTAGTGGTGTATTATCCTTTGTTTTTGGGGGCATTATTTGTATTGGCGACAGGCGTGACGATATTGCAAGTTGCTGCCAATCCTTACGTGGCGGTTTTGGGCGCACCGGAGACTGCTGCGAGTCGGCTCAATCTGGCGCAAGGCTTCAATTCTGTGGCAAAAGTCATCGCTCCGCTTTTTGGTTCTGCCTTGATTTTGGGCGGAATGGAAGGTTTGCCCAAAGCACAGCAAGCCGAAGCGGTACAAATGCCTTATGTTGGTTTGGCGGTTGCTTTGTTGGTATTGGCGGGGGTGTTTGCGATGATTAAATTGCCCAATATCCGCGATATTGATTCGATAAAGGAAAGCAATGAAGTGAATGTCGCAGGGCGAAATTCGATTTTTGATTTTCCGTATTTGTTGTTGGGTGCGCTGGCGATTTTTATGTACGTAGGCGCGGAGGTGACGATTGCGAGTTTTATGGTGAGTTTTCTCGGCGAAGGTCATATTGCGGGCTTGGAACCCGAAGATGCAGGTAGGTATTTGTCCTTTTATTGGGGCGGTTTGATGGTCGGGCGATTTTTGGGTGCAGCCATTCTGCAAAAGATGAAATCGCAAACGCTACTCGCAATTATGGCAGTCGCAGCGATTTTGTTTTTGCTGACGGGCGTTACAGCGTCGGGCTGGGTGGCAGGTTGGGCGATTATCCTGATTGGTTTTTGCAATTCTATTATGTGGAGCAACATCTTTACCCTCGCGATTGATGGTTTAGGGAAGTTTACGAGTAAAGGTTCGGGCTTATTGGTGATGGCAATTGTAGGCGGTGCATTTATCCCGCTTGCACATGGATTTTTGGCGGATAGAATCGGGCTGCAATCGAGTTATGCGATTGCGATTGTTTGTTATTTGTATGTGTTGTTTTATGCGGTGCGTGGGTATCGGATTGGAAAGACGGGGAATAACAATTAAAATGAAAACGAAAATATCAATAACAATGAAAATTACAATATTATCAAACCAAACAGTCTTATCTGTTCCATTAATTTGGCGTTATTCGTGATTAGTTAATTAGTTATTAGTCAATGTATTCCGAGCATTAGGTCGTGAAAAAGCATACTACTATACATGGCTACCCATCTAACTTTGCCTAAAGCGAATACTCGTCAGCCGAATCCCTTTGTTCGGAGCGAATATTTTATGCGACAAATCACTATATTTTATAACAACCTTCGTCTGCCGAGTAAACCCCCACTGGCAAACTTAGACGGATAGCCTTTAAACATGCTCTAAACTTTTACGTACCTTTGTTTTGATAAGTTTTTTTTACCTTTCAAAACGTGTCCACTTTTGGATAATCTGCTAATTATTAATACATTGCAGTGCGTAAAAAATATTCACTTCCCGACATAAGTACGGGATTTCGTTTTACTCAACATTCAAAACAAACTCATTAATCATGAAAATACTCATTATCGGCGGCACCCAGTTTGTCGGCAGAAATCTCGTAGAAGCCCTACTGAAAACAGATTACCAAGACCTTACCCTATTCAATCGCGGTAAAACCAATTCCGATATTTTCCCACAAGTAAAACGTATTACAGGCGACCGCTATACGGACGACATCAAAAAAATCGGCGGACAAGACTGGGATGTGGTCATTGATATTTCGGGCTATTATCCAACCACTATGGAGCAGTTGTTGGAGACGATTAAAGGGAGAGTCGGGCGATATATTTATGTTTCTACGTGTAGTCATTATGACGTTGATTATGAAAATCCTCCACAAGCAATTCAAGAGGATTTTCCACTTGTACCTTGTACAGAGGAGCAAAAGTACGACACTTCCAAGCAGTCATACAATCCACGAAAGTCTGAATTTGAGCGAATTTTGCATAGTAAAGAATGGTTAAATAAAATCATTCTGCGTCCTTCCTTGATTATCGGAAATCATGACCACACGGACAGGTTGTATTATTGGTTTCGCAAAGTGCATAATCAAGATACCTTCCTACTGCCGAATGATGGCAAAAACGTTATCACATACACAGATGTCAATGATTTTGCGAAAATTGTGATTCAATCCATCGAACATAATAATGCTTTTGATACCTATAATGCCAACAGTTTCACGGCATCTCTCGGTGAATTTGTACATCTCGCAGCGCAAAAATTAGGGAAAACACCGAAATTGATAAATGTTACGCCCGAATTTGTTGAAGAACATAACATTCCGTTTTGGTTGGGTCTTCCGCTTTGGATTCCGGCTGATAGGCGTATTGATAACAGCCGCTTGCTGAAAGACTATCAATTTACACCAAGCACCATTGAGGCAACAACCGAAAAACTTATTGATTATTACGCCAACGGACTCAAATGGCGGGATTTGTCAGTTGATTCGCCTGCACTGAAAGATGACAGGGAACAGGAATTGATGGGATTATTGAAATCAGAAATCGTATAATAGCTCATGGGTGATGTAGAGAAAATTCATGAATTTTCTCTACATCACCTGTATTGATAATCTTTATTTCAATAAACTTTCCCCATTCAAATCCGTCGTCAAAATCACGCTCATATAATCGAAATATGGGCGAACCGTGAGGAAGGTATCGTTTACTTGGTCAATAAAATCGGCTTGTGTCACTTCCTTATCTGTGAAGGTTTTCATCACGTAGAATTGTTTTTTGCGGATTAAATCAATGGCGCGATGTTCGACATCGAAACCGCGTGGGGCAGTTTTGACGCCATTGCCTTGTAACTCGCCGAAAGTCGCTTTGAATTTTTTATCGTTCAAAATGCTGCGTATTTCCGTATCATCAAATTCAAATTCCTTGCGAATACGTTTTAAATCTGCCGAATTGGGCGAGTAAAAACCACCGCCAACCCGCGTTTTGCCGCCCGGTTCTATAGCCATAAAATAACCACCACGCAAAGCAGCCGTTGCACGTACAAAATTGCCCCCAAAGTAGGTTTTAAACGGCAATTTATCCTTCGAAAAACGCACATCCCGATAGATGCGATACACCCGATGTCGCTCAATATGGTCGTGCTGCATCAGCCTGTCATTTACTGCCTGAAAGAAGGCTTTTACATCCGTTTCATGCGCCTTGAAAGTTGGTTTATGCTCATTGAACCACTCGCGGTTGTTATTCTTGCTGAGGTCTTTGAGGAATTTTAAGGATGTCTTGGAAATCGTCATTATGATGTACTGGATACTTGAGGATGTGATGAAACGTTTGTCAAAGTTATCTTTATTTATTGAGAAATTTAAAGATGCCTTTAGCTTTCACAAGTTCTGAATATACTTTTTTCAAAATCCTCAACAGCACTACTCCAAGCATTAGGAACTTCCTCTGTTGACATTACAGTAATACCGCCAACGATAGCACAAATAGTATCTCTATCTCCCAAAATAGAAACTGCTTTCCAGAGTGCTGCTTCAAAGTCATTCAAATTGTGAGCCGCACACCAAATGCAAAACGGTACAGTATCCTGCGCCATAATTTTGCTGCCATTTCCCAATATGCTTTTCACCGTTTCTATGTGATAATTATAAGGAACGGAAAGCGACTTTTTGATTTTTGACGTGGTATCCGAATCCGGTAATTCATGGATAATTTGCTTGATAAATTGTTGAGGCGAAATATTTTGCTGGTTAATTTTCATTTGCGTAGCAATCGCTGTAGCAACTGCTACGGCAATCGCCCCCGTAATGCCTTCAATATTTGCGTGCGTAATTTCTGCTGATTGGGTGGCAAGTGTTTTCACTTTTTCCAAATCATCAAAATAGTACGCACCAATCGGACTTACACGCATCGCAGCTCCATTTCCCATCGAACCCATTCCTTCAAATACGCCTTTGGATATGGTTTTCCAATCGCCACCTTCGCCGATTTCACGGAGTATTCTTCTGGCGGTTGCGCCATACCCGCGATTGACGTCTTTGTCGTGATTTTCTACAAAAGCCCTCGCTAATTCATCTTGAACGATAGCACTATTTTTCTCCAATTGCTCAAAAACAGCAATTGCCATGACGGTATCATCCGTGAATTCCCAAGTCGTTTCAGGAATTTTTTCCGCCTGAATATGTTGAAGCATTTCGTCTCGTTCCCCGAAAAAACTCTCCCCAAAAGCATCTCCGATTGAAACACCCTTCAAGGACTTTTTTGACAAGTCTATTCTGTAATTTTTGTCCATGTTCATTTCAATTTCGCATAAAAATCTACTTTATCTGCATTATCAGGCAGGCCTGCCACTTGTCCATCGCCCAACTCCACAATTATCCAATCTCCGTTTTTCTTTTTGGCAATATCCATCGTAAAAAGACGGCTTTTTATGGATGCAAAAATATATCTAAATGACTCAATTTCAGGTTCAACATTTTCATAATCACCTTCATCCCAATATTTAAATACAGTCATCACTTCGCCATCTTTAATGAAGACGCGAAACTCCTTTGTCAAAGGCATACCGCTTTGGGAGTGATTGGTCAATTGCTCCAATTCCACAAATTCACGAAACACCAAACCTTCATTCAAATCCACATCTTGCAATTCGATGAATTTACGGATAACCGTGTCCGCTTTTTGTCGGTCGCTTGCATCAGGAATAAAACAGGCTTCCGTCCAATAATGCTTTTGCGATTTGACATAATCCTTAGTTACAATCGACTGGTTTTCAAAAGCATCAAGTTCTTCCTTAAAGTCTTTTATATCGAAATCTGAAGTAAGCAACTTGAATGTCGTTTTTGGCGTTACTGCCTTGATTGCCTCATAATTTTCGGGCAGATAATGACAAAATTTATACTCATTTGGTGTATTGATAAGTTCAATGTTTTTGTCCAGCAGAGCCTCGTAAAGTTGTCGATACTGCTCAGGTCGAAGCATCCAACCGCGATAAATCCCCTGTATTTTTTCTTCGCTTGCTTGTACACGTTTCAAGGCAGCGTCAATATTTCCCTTTTTTAATGCCTCAAAACTTATCAGCGAAATTGGTATAAAATGTTGCTTTGCAGCTTTGTATTCCTCCGCATACATGTAGTCCACTTCTTTGGGGCTAAATCCGCTATCACAGAAAATAATTCTCATGGTTTTATGATTTATTTTAATGACAAGATAACGGAATTATTTAGGTTTGAGTTCGGAGAATTGTTTGAATGATATTTTTTTTGAAATCATCCATGAAATTGTGCAGGTGATTTGGTTGGGGTTAAAACTTTTATGGATGATTTTCCTGAATTAGAGGAGGCAGATATTTTGGCGGCTTTACACGTAAAACGACGCTTCCAGCTCGTTACCGTAGCGCGACACTTCCAGTTCGCGCCTCGCGTATGTAAAGCCAAGCTAAGGTGGAACGAACTGGAAGCATCGTTCTACGGGGCGCGAACTGGAAGTGTCGCGTTACGTGCTTGCTTTCATCCCTAAAAATGACTACATTTGAAGCATGACAACACAACAAGATTACAGAGGCAGAATCACCATAGAACCCGGCAAACGCGGTGGCAAACCCTGTATTCGCCGGATGCGGATTACGGTGTATGACATTTTATCGTGGCTGGCAGCGGGGATGTCTCATGCTGAAATTATAGATGATTTTCCTGAATTGAAGGAAGCGGATATTTTGGCGGCTTTGGCGTTTTATAACAATATGAATTAAATTATTTTGTCTTATGAAGACTTCTTTATAACTTCGCATTATTCAATAATTTAAGAACCTTATTTTCACAAATTTGATTCTTAAAAATTCAATCATGCCAACATTAAACGGTTTCATAAGATCATATCAAGCCTCTGTTAGAAGGTCAAAAAGAGAACAGCAACGAGAAGCAAGAGAAGCCGCGAAGAGATACAAAGCGCAATTAAAGCAAGAATTGATAGAAAATGTTGCTGAATCTGTAAGTGCATACAATGATTACATTGAACTATTACAATCAGTTCATAAAAATTTTACTGGTACTGTTGATTGGATAGCAATTGAAAATGAATCTAAACCGGAAAAACCCGTAAGAAAGTCAGTTAATGAAGTGGTGGCAAAAGAAAGATTAGAAGTTTATAAACCTTCTATGTCTGACAAACTTTTTGGACGAACAAGCAAGAAGATAGAGGAATTAGAATTTGCAGTTGAAGAAGGGCAAAGAATGGATGAAGAAGAGTTTAATTCTCTTAAAGAAGAATATGAGGATTGGGAATATTTACAAAATATTTTGACCGGAGTTAAAAATCGTGACCCTGAATCATTTAAAAGCGCATTAGAGTATTTTTCTCCTTTCTCTGATATTGCAGAACTTGGAACGGATATTAAATTAATTATAGATAAAAATCAAGCTGATATTAACCTTTACAATAATAACAAAGAATTGATTCCGAATTATACCTTAAAACAAACTGCAACGGGAAAATTATCAAAGAAAAACATGACAAAATCTAAGCACAATGAGTTATATCAAGACCATGTTTGTAGTTTAGTAATCCGGGTTGCAAGAGAATTTTTTGCTCATGTTCCTTTTAATCAAGTTAGAGTAAATGTGATAACAAAAATTTTAAATAGCTCAACAGGGCATTTAGAAGACAAACCAATATTATCTGTGATTATGATTTCTGAAACGATTAATTCACTGAATTTAGAAACTATTGATCCATCAGATAGCATGGCAAATTTTGTTCACAATATGAAGTTTTCAAAGATTAAAGGATTTAGTCCGGTTAGCATTGTAGAATTGAGTGAAACATAAAACCAACACAACTCATTAAAATCAATCACCAAATCACTATACGCACCGCTTCTATCTTTGAGTGCATTACATTTTTGCTTTAAATTTCCTTGCGGATTAAAATTGAAGTACCCCTTGTTTTCATAGTGGTCTAAATACTTTTTGTAATCTTCTTTTTGTTAATCCCAATAATATTAAAGCCTAAATTCTTTAATATTCTGTTTGCTTGTCTTACTCCACCAGAAAAGCCGTTTCTCTCCATATTCGTAGCTCTACTCAATATCTCCTTTGGTGGATATTTTTTGTTTTTGTATAAAATAGCATATCCGTGAGCTTGATTATTTAACCAATTATGACGATAATTTTCTGTATTTGGATATTCTTCACTGAAATCGTTAATGGCTTGTATAACAGCATTATAGGTAGCTTCGCTTAATTTATTCATGATATTTTTTGTTTTATTTAAAAAACAATTTGTTGCAAGTTAGCAATTTTTTCGTTTTCGTGGGATTGTTTGGTAAATAAATTCAAAAAATATTACGATATGTTCTCACACCTCATTCAAATCAAACTGCAATCTCGCCAAATTACTATAAGCCCCATCCTCCATTAGCGACAATTCCGTATGCGTACCTTGTTCGATAATTTGCCCATTATCCAGCACATAAATACAATCCACATCGCGGATAGTAGCGAGGCGGTGCGCGATGATGATAGACGTGCGCCCTTCCATGAGGACATTGAGGGCATCTTGCACCACGCGCTCCGATTCGGCATCGAGGGCAGAAGTGGCTTCATCGAGCAGTAGAATCGACGGGTTGCGGAGTATCGCGCGTGCTATCGCAATGCGCTGACGCTGACCGCCCGAAAGTTGGACACCGCGCTCACCGACTATCGTTTCGAGTGCTTCGGGGAAAGTGCTGATAAACTCCCAAGCATTCGCTTTTTCAGCGGCTTCCATTACTTCCTCGTTGGTGGCTTCGGGCTTGCC